>Ga0307510_10010842_pt1 | contig 10833 bp, 5 predicted proteins | sample 12_EM_MG_FD_207224 | JGI IMG/M metagenome (GOLD analysis project Ga0307510, IMG submission 207224) | Populus trichocarpa ectomycorrhiza microbial communities from riparian zone in the Pacific Northwest, United States - 12_EM | ecosystem: Host-associated > Plants > Roots > Unclassified | place... | reverse complement strand
AGGCCTTTCATATTCTGCATTTATCTCAAATTTGCCATTTATGGTAAATTTAATGTTTTGTGTCGTTTCCTTATCCGTCATGGGTTAGGTTAGAGTTTTGCTTTAAATACCATTGTAAGGCCTCTGACCGTGGCAGCTATTGATTTTTGAATAAACAAACCTTGAGTTTTCTGAGAGTTTCTCTCGTTGTAAATCATTTACGGAATATTGACGTTGGTCGTATTCATTTACTGTTTTCTGCTGCGTTAATCCTGTTCTGACCTATATTGCAAGTCTTTTGCGAACTCCGTGTCACTTGAAACTTGACCCCAACATGCGCCAATACCTCTGGAATCTTTTGGTAAAGTTTCAGCTCGATCCAACGGTTCAATAGCATAACAATGTTTTCCCATGTTACCATGTTTTCCCACCTTCTCAAGTCTGTCACACACGAAATTCATCTTTGTCATGGCTTCCATTTGGAATTTAAGTTCTACATTGGCAGGGGGCAGTGTGTTGTTTTGATCTGATATGATAGTACCTGCAAAACTTGGTAGTGGTAAAAAAAAATTCTCACATCGCTTGTGTTTCGCTCAAACACTCTTAATACCTCACACTTCTCGTCTCACCTTCTTGCGGAACTCAAACCAACACGAAATAGAACCAACTTAGCAGCACAATTCAAATATGTATATATGACTTAAGAAGCAATAAGAACCAGAAGACAAGTGAAACACAATTGCAATGATAGTCTTGCAAGTAGCAAGCGAATCTATCCAAAATACGAACGAAACTAAAGACTCGAATAAAAACATAAATGAAATATTCAAAAAAGATGAAGCAACACCCAAATATGTTGGAAATATAATGAAAGAAACGAAAACATTAGAAAGAAAGCGAATTTCAAAAGTTGACGCAAAACATACTCGTTTATGACGAGCTAAGTCTGAATCTGGAACCTAAAGTAAATGATGTCCACTTGAGCTAAAATTTCACATGAAGAGCGATCTCAACCAAAATAGACAGAATATGAAGTTTGAGCACTTTATAATAAGGTTTGATATACTGACGCAAAAACGTTATGAATCAAACCCGATTAGACCCGAAATTGAAAACCAAAGCAAGTAATATCAAATTGACCCAAAACTTAATATCTAGTGCGGATAGGACTCGGGAAATAAGATTATCAAATTTGAGCAATTTCTGAGTTGATTTTGTCCAATTTTCCCTTGTTTAGTTTTCTGCGGCAGAAACCAATAAACGTCCTTTTGAAGTAATTTTTTTTCCTTTTTTCTTTTTGTTTATGCTACTAATATATTTTAGACAGTAACCAAACGAAATAACAAAATTGCTTTATTTTTTTTTCATATGCTGTAAAATCAAGGAGAAGAAGAAATTGGACACTAAGGAATTTTTGCGGAAACAACAAGAAAGCAAAATGTCAGAAGGATATAACCTAATTAATGGAGTCAAGCTCTGATATCAAATGATGCAAACCTCGTGATCACGTGGTTACGCAACCCACACACAAAGACACCAATTCCCGGAAAGCCAAGTAAATCAGGTTTGATAGTAGTGTGACACAAAGATAACTTGTACCTAGGTACAGCACTATTGAAAATGAAAAACCCCCACACAATGAATATTGATTCGCGAACGAGAAGTATAAGGATGACACCAAGAAGACAGTTGTTCTTCGATAAGTCTTCAGTTCTTTAGAGAACCGTGGAGGGGAGATTATCTCACCAACACACACATATTATGGTGAACAAGAAGTTTTATTAATCTAAATTGTCTAACTTACATGTCTGGTTATGCCTTTATTTATACTAACTCTAGACTTAAATAAACTCTAATGGACCCCCCCTTAGGTGAACTTATATGAAGCCTACTTACAATTGACCCAAATAAGTAATAATAACACAAACACTAAGATGAAAATTAAAAAAACAAATAAAATCCAAAAATTATCATCCTGAATATGCTAGAATCAGATTTGTCACCCTTAAGAAGTCCCAAATAAACTAGGAAATCTGATCTGAAGGTAGAATTAATTATAAAGTCTCCTTCCTTGTTGTAGCTAGGATGAACAAGGAATCCTTGTAAGAAAAGAATAACAAGTCAAAAGGAAGTAAATAAAAAAATTTGTATAGCCTTTATTGACCCATATTGTGATGTTTTCCCAAACTCTAATTGACCTGACATTTTAACCCAAGGTAGGACAACATGTCAGGAGAGTCCACGTAAACTTTCAGCACAATCCAACGGTCGGATTGAGAATTATGACTGTTTCCGTAACACTGGATAGTTGCACATTTTACATCAAAATCCAAATTTGACCTTGCCTCGATGGTATCAACTTGTGATATAGGTCAGAACAGGCTGTACGAATTTTGTTATTTACTTCCTTTTGACTTGTAGACTTCCTATTTGGCAGGGATCCTTTTCCTACATGGCTTACATTTCGAATTTAAGTTCTACATCAGGAGGGGAAGGTGTGTTGTTTTGATCTGACATGATAGTACTTGCAAAAATTGGTCAGTAGTAAAAAAAAATTCCTCACATCGCTCGTGTTTCGCTCAAACACTCTTAATATCCTCACACCTCTCGTCTCACCTTTTTTGGGTTCTTGCTTAACTCAAACGAACACCAACTAGATCCAACTTAGCAGCGCAATCCAAATATATATGACTCAAGAAGCAATGAAAACCAGAAAACAAGCAAAAACAAAACTGCGATGATAGTCTCGCGAGTAGCAAGCGAATCTATCCGAAATACGAATTAAACTGAAGACTCAAGAAATATTCAGAAATGATGAAACAACAACCAAATATGTTGGATATGTTGAAGATATACTGCGAGAAAGAAAGCGAATTTCAAAATTTGACGCAAAACAGACTCGTTTACGACAAGTCCGAATCTGATTGGACCTGAAATTGAAAACCAAGGCAAACGAAATCCAATTGACACCAAAATTGACACATGGTGGGATTAGGACTAGATTAATTAGATTTTCGAATTTGAGCTAATTCAGAGTTGATTTGATCCAATTGTCTCTTGTTTCGTTTTCTGCGGCAGAAACCAATAAACGTCTTTTTGAACGATTCTTTTTTTGCTTTTCTCTTTTATCATTTCCTTGTTTAACTTGGACAAATAAAAAAAAATCTCCCCCTTTGTTGCTGATTTAATTACTTTCCTTCCTAAGCTAGGAAAAACATTAAATAATCCTTCCCTTTTTAGGAATCATAACTGCCAAAACTTCTTTGATTGTTTAGGAGAATAAATTCCTAACTTTTTATCCATGTACCATCAGGAAAAACAATCCAAACAAGGCTAGTAGGGCCAGACACATTAGCCCCTTGTCCTTCATGCTCCATATGTTCTGTTCAAGCTCATTCAATGCGTTTTTAAACTTCTTTACCTTAGCTCTTATAATTGGCCCAATTAGAGGTGCGCCTCCAATGGGTCGTTGGCATGTTTACGCTTGGTGATGGGCTTATCCTCATCACTTGGGCCACAGGCGTAGAGCTCCTTATCATATATTTCTCACTGAAATGTGCAATGTGCCTCCTATCCTGCATTAACACAACTCCTATACTTATACCTGAAGCATCACATTCAACTTCAAAACCTTTTTTTAAGTCTGGCAAAGCTAAAACAAGCATCGAAAAAAGTCTATCTTTCAATAAATTAAAAGGCTTTATCCTATTCATCATTCCATTTAAATCCAACAGACATTGTTCACAATTCAGTTAAAGGTGCTACAATAGTACTAAAGTCCTTCTGATGCGAACCTCGTGATCACGTGGTCACGCAACCCACACGCAAAGACATCAATTCCCGGAAAGCGAAGTAAATCAGGTTTGATTGGAGTGTGACACAAAAATAATTTGTACTAGCATTATTGGAAACGGAGACCCCCACCCAACGAATATTGATTCGCAAACGAGAAGTATAAGGATGACGCCATGAAGACAATTGTTTTTTGATAAGTCATTTTTCAGTTCTTTAGAGAACCATGGAAGGGAGATTATCTCACCAACACACACACACATAAAGTGCGGCAAACAAGAAGTTTTATTAATCTGAATTGTCTAACCTTACATGTCTTGTTGTGCCCTTATTTATAATGACTCCAAACTAAAATAAACCCTAATGGACCTCTTATGTGGACTTAAATGATGCTCACTTACAATTAAACCCAAATAATATAAATGAACCCTAAGCTAAGAAGAAAATAATAATAACAATAATAAATCCGAATTTAATATCCTAAATATATTAGAATTAGATTTGTTACCCTTTAGAAGTCCCATTTAAGCTAGGAGAATCAAATCTGAAGGTAGAATTAATTCTGAAATCTTCTTTCCTTTTTGTAGCCAGGATGAATATGGAATCCTTGTAAGAAAAGGATTCTTAAACATTTATGAATCCTTGCCACACTTGGAAACTATGTTGCAGCCCATTAAAGATCTTTGTAGAAATAGGAGATTCCCAAAATAAGCTGCCACATCCTTTTAGGAAAAGAATCATAGCCAAATAGAAAGTCCATAAGTCAAAAGGAAGTAAATAACAAAATTCATACAGCCTATGTTGACCCATTTTTTGATACCTTCTCGAACTCCGATTGACATGACATGTTACCCCAAGGTAGGACAACATGTTAGGAGACTGCACATAAAATTTCAGCTCGATCCAACAGTCAGATTGAGAATTGTGACTGTTGCCGTAAAATTGGGTAGTTGCATATTTTACGTCAGAATCCGAATTTGACCTTTCCTAGATCGTATCACCTTCACAAACCTTCTATAAAAGCTATCAAGTTCATGAAAACTCCTTACCTCGGTCATAGACTAAGTGTCAGCCAATCCTAGATGGCTTTAACCTTCTATTAATCTCAATACCCTACGAAGTTACTACATATCCAAGAAACACAAATTTTTGCATGCAAAAGGTACATTTATTGAGATTAGCATACAGTTTCTCATCACGCAATACACAAAGTACACTACGCAAATGATCAAGATACTCATTCAAGTTCTTGCTATAAATTAGGATGTCATCAAAGTATACAACTACAAGGGGCTCCTTTTTATGCTCCAATGGATCCTTCAAATCTGACTTGGTCCAAGCCGTCAAAACCAATGCATTCATTACCTCTTTCAATGACTTTGTCAAGAACTAAGTCATTGGCCCATTTGAAATATGTAATGGGTCCTTTCTGGTGTTTGTGGGTTGATCCACATCACTTAGGGTGTTGCGTAGTGATAAATTGTATGCTAATATTAAGAAATGTACTTTTTACATGGAGAAAATTGTGTTTCTGCATTATATTGTAACTACACAAGGTATCAAGATGGATGATGAGAAAACTAAGGCCTCCTGGGATTGGCCTACACCAGAATCGATAAGTGAGGTATTTTTCATGGGTTAGCTTGTTTTTATATGCGTTTTTGATACGAACGTCATGATCACGTGGTCACCCAACCCAAAATCAAGATTGAGATCTGATCTTAGAAAGTCAAAATAGGTCTGGTTTGAGTGTGATACAATGGAAACTTTTGTTGCGCTTTTGATTATGGGTTGTGTGACCACATATCATGACATTCGCATTGGTATCAGAGCTAGGCTTCGATTACAGGACATATCTTTTTGAAATTTTCATTTTCATAGTGTTTCGTTAAGTTTTCGGTGTTTGCGTCAATCTTCTTCTTCTTTTTCTTTGTGTTTGTGGCATACTAAAAAAATAATCATTATTTCATTTTGTTATTGTCTTTAACATATCAGTAGCATAAAAGTAAGAAAAGAAAAGAAAGAGACTTATTCAAAACTTGTTGCAATTCTACCGTAGAAATACAACTCATAGAAAACCTAAGCCAGCCACTGAATTAATTTAAATTTCATATATTTACTAATGGGGTTGAAATAGCACTATATATCACATATTTAGGATTATTTAGATATCGTTTTCTTGAGGTTTCATTTCATGGTTTAATTTTGCTGCAAACTGATCATACATGACTTTCGATACCTAGACATATGATGAAAGATGTATAAACTTAGATTTGTAGTGTGCTAGGCATCAGGATACTACATATTTAATTTAAGGTCATTCTAATATCGTTAGGTTTTAGTTCGATTCTGGTGCTTTAAAATAACGTAATAGGTCAGATTTGCGTCAAGTTCCAAAATGTGTTTGTCTTCTGTTTGTTTAGACCAAATCAGTTTGTTTGTGTTATATTAGGGTTATTTAGAAGTCAAATTGGTATCATCAATGATTTTTGTTTTTATAAAACTTCTTGTTTGCCGCACTTTGTATGTTTGTGTATTAGTGAGATAATCTCCCTTCCATGGTTGTCTAAAGAACTGAAAACGACTTATCGAAGAACAATTGGCTTCATGGTGTCATCCTTATACTTCTCGTTCGCGAATCAATATTCGTTAGGTGAGGGTTTTTCGTTTCCAATGCCTAGGTACAAGTTATCTTTGTGTCACACTCCTATCAAACCTGATTTACTTGGCTTTCCAGGAATTGGTGTTTTTACGTGTGGGTTGCGTGATCACGAGGTTCGCATTAATAATAATTCCTGATCTGACTGTTGGATCGGTCTGAAATTTTACTTGTAGTCTTCTGACATGTTTTCCTCCAACCTTGGGTTAAAATTTCATGTCACTCAGAGTTAGGGAAGGCATCACAATACTGATCAACAAAGGCTGTATGAATTTTGTTATTTTTTTTTGGTAAGTTCACGTATGTATTAAAAGAAAAAGATACAAAGATTATAATAAGAACAGAAACATAAAACAACAGATGGCTACAGGCTAGCCACCGAACAGAAAATATAGACCTAACTAGATTCGATAGGGAAACCAATACAACTAGCTAAATATCAAATTAAGAATCTATGTTTTTGACCCTCCAAGCTCTTTGGATCCTTTTGTTTTCATATGTTGGTAGAACGTTCCTCATCAAATCAAGCTTATTGTGAATGATACATTCGATTTGATCAAAGACCAAATTCGAAGTTCTAGACATTCCTGCAAAGATCCGTTCTTGCCAGATATGATACACTGTAGCTGCGAAACTCAGTTTACAATAATTTTGTTATTTACTTCCTTTTGACTCGTGAACTTTCTATTTGGCTAGGATTCTTTTCCTAGAAGGATGTGGCAGCTGGTTTTGGGAATTTCCTAGTCTTGCAAGGATATTTAATGGGTAACAACATAGTTTCCATGTTTGGAATGGACTCCATATTAATGTGGAGGAATCCTTATGGTGTATGGAAACAATTATTCTATCCTTATTATAGTAGGAATCTATCATTAAATAAGTTTCCAAGTCAGCTAAGAATACTTTGCAAACAAGGAAACTAAAGAGGAGGCAACTTCAAATTTGATTCTCCTAGCTTATATGGAACTTCTAAAGGGCATGAAATCTGATCCTATCATATTTGGGATATTAAATTTGGATTTATTATTTTTATAATTATTTTCTTCTTAGTTTAGGGTTTATTTATATTATTTGGGTTTAATTGTAAGTGGACATCATATAAGTCCACATAAAGAGTTCATTAGGGTTTGTTTCATTCTAGAGTAGTATGAATAAAGGCATAACCAAGCATATAAGGTTAAACAATTCAGATTAATAAAACTTCTTATTTGCTGCACTTTTTGTGTGTGTTGGTGGGGATACTTTCCCTTCCTTGGTTCTTTAAAGAACTGAAAAACGAATTATCAAAGAACAATTGACTTCGTGGCATCACTATTCGTATCAATATACTTATATGATACTTCCTTATACTTCTTGTTGGCGTATCAATATTCGTTAGGTGGGGGTTTTCATTTCCAGTAGTGCTGGTGCCGAAGTACAAGTTATCTTTGTGGTACTCCAATCAAACTTGATTTACTTGGCTTTCTGGGAATTGGTGTCTTTATGTGTGGATTGCTTGACCGCGTGTTCAAGTGGATTGCATCATTTGGTATTAGAGCTTGGCTCCATTAATCAGGTTATATCCTTTTATTTTTTGTATTTTTGTTTTAACCTTCCACATCAATTTTTCTTTGTGTTGTTTTTGTTTCGGGTCTGATCTTGTTTCAAATAAGTTTCGGTCATATTGTCTTCTTCCTATGTTATTCTTGATTAGTAGCATTGAATTGAGTCTTTTGGGATTAAAAAAAAATGGTGTCATATTATTCTTTCTTTCAGAATTTCTTTTTAGAGTAAAAAAACTAAAATCAGAAAATGTTATTTAGGAAAAAGGGATTTGTTTTGCTTCTGTTTTGCGTCCACTTATTAAACCATATTGTATTATGCGAAATTCTTTAAATTGGGCTTTAAATTGTCTTTGGGCTAAATTTATAGGCTTTTTAATCAAAACTCTTTAAATTTTTCTAATTTGTATTAGTTTGTTACAAGCTTTTTAATCAAATTAGAAGATTGATATTTTTTTTTAATTTAACTTTCCTTATTAACCTTAAATATATATCAGTATAGTAATAATAAATTTGAAATGCTTCACATCTTGCTATCTTTAATATGCAAAGAAATAGGCTATAAAAATTTAAATCAATGTAATATGCAAGATGCATGATCAAATTTGGGCACCTCGAATTAAATGAGGTGTTCACACTAAAAAAGTTTACAATAGCAAACATATACATTAGTAACCAGTAATAAATTATCATAAACATCCAGCATAATTTGAAAAAAAAAAATCCAGCACCAGCAGTACAGCAGCCAGCAGCATCCAAAACTTCCAGCAACAACAAAAGCCAAAAGATCCAAGCAAGGATAATGCTATAAAGAAACACTAGCAAATTAACAACATATTGGAGTTCGACTATTAAAAGAATTAACAATGCAAAATTTTAAGGGGAATTAACAAGGTGAAGTAAATTAATTACCTAAAACAATTATATTCCATGATTGCACCAACATCATCAATACAACTTACAAACATGAATCTTGAAGTTAAAGCTAACACGTTCAAATGAGAGAGCATGAATATCTACTTTAGCATGACAAGTAAGTTGACAATAGAGTCTAACAAGAAGTGTAAAGAGGATTTAAGGACCAGCAATTATTTCCAATTGTAAAAGCAAGAAAAAAGCCTACTATACTACCCAATTGCCCACCATTCTGCCAGTTAATGCAAAAGCAAGAAAAAATCCTACTATTCTGCCCAATTGACCACTATTCTGCCAGTTAATGCAAAAGCAAGAAAAAAGCCTTCTGGTGAATCAAGCAGATCATACATGGAAAAGGTTTTGCAAAAACACACAATAATTTTAACTGAACAGAGCAATCAATATCTAAAAATTCAACAAATCATGAAGCTAAAAAAATCAACAGGAAACTTGAACTTATTATAAAGCTAACACTCGACAACCATGTTTTCACAAAATAGCCTAATAAGCTAACAATATCTAATGTAATGTTTTCATCCGAAAACCATGTTTTCACAAAATTAACAGCAAACATAAAAAGTTTCAAATCAAAAGCCTCACAAGAGTTCGAAACATTATTTATGAGCAAATAAGTAAAATATAAAAAGCACAACTGAACTCTATCCTGCCTCCTGTAGATATGGACACATGATTTTATACAATGAGCATTCAATATCTTAGTTTAAAACCTAATGTAATTAGATCCCTAGGAAGATCGGTTCAAGATCATGAGATTGTTTGCCAGAAAGCTTTGCTGTCATTCGTTGTGCAGTTTATTGTGTAATCTACTTATACTACCGTAGATCTGGATTAGTGAAGAAGCGAAGATATCTGATTAAAGGAGCCAGAGGGATAAAAATTTACCTTGTTGTCTTTTCTTTAATGAAGGAGACCTCTCCTTCTGCTGCAGCTTGCAAGAATGGAGGAGGATCGTCGATCGCGACGACTTGCACAGAAGTGAAGAGAGAAGAGAAGCCAGAACAGAGGATCGTCGATCGTGTTTTTGAAGTGGAGAGGAGAGATGGTTCGCACAGTCTGTTGTCTTTGCACAAACAGCAGCTTGTTGTGATGGAAGAGAAGTTTGTGAGGGCAGGGGAGAAGCGGGGTAATGTTAGGTAGGGTTAGGTTAATTAACTATTTATACTCCTTGGCTGACAGCGGGTTTGATTGATTATTTGGTTGGTCCGATTCGGTTTGTAAGTTTTATAACTAAAACCGAAACCGAACTGGATAGTTAAAATTTATGGTTTCAAAAATCAGTTTAATCGGTTTTTCATCTCAGTTCGGTTTTTTCGGTTAATTTTTCTTCGGTTTTTTCGATTTTCTCGGTTGATCCGTTTTTTTGAACACTTTTTTTTTGGTAAGTTGACGTATGTATTAAAAGAAAAAGATACAAACATTATAAGGGGCATACCCCAGATTTACAATGATAACAAAAACATAAAACAACAGATGGCTACAGGCTAGCCACCGACCGTAAAACTTAAACCTCACTAGATTCGTTAGGGAAACCAATACATCCAGCTAACTAACAGATTAAGAATCTATGGTATTCACCCTCCAAGCTTGTTGGATCCTTGTGTTTTCATTTGTTGGTACGACATTCCTCATCAAATCAAGCTTATCACGAATGATACATTCGATTTGATTAAGGACCAAATTCGGAGTTCTAGACATTCCAGCAAAGATCTTTGCATTCCGTTCTTGCCATACATGATACACTGTAGCTGCAAAACTCAGTTTACGAGAAAAATTGATGAAACTCTTGCCATGCCAAGAGACAGTGGCCCATCGAATCCATTCATCCCAGTCTTTTGTCAATCTTGGAATGTCGCATCTGTCACAAACATCCCACCAGATCGCTTTAGTATAGGAGCATTCAAAGAACAAGTGGTTGTGATCCTCATT
>Ga0307510_10010841_pt1 | contig 10834 bp, 6 predicted proteins | sample 12_EM_MG_FD_207224 | JGI IMG/M metagenome (GOLD analysis project Ga0307510, IMG submission 207224) | Populus trichocarpa ectomycorrhiza microbial communities from riparian zone in the Pacific Northwest, United States - 12_EM | ecosystem: Host-associated > Plants > Roots > Unclassified | place... | reverse complement strand
ATAAAACCGCCGGCCTCGATACAAACGCCTACAAATATTATCCATGAAAGGACATATAATATTTGCAGCGTCAGCTTTGTACTAATTTTCATGATTGTTTGGTGTTTTTTAAAGATTACACCACAAATGTAATAAATATTTATTGGTAAACAATAAATATTTATCGAAAAAATTTATAAAGCTGCGGGATCGTATCCCATATTACCTTGGCTGTCATTAGGATAGATGCCTCATTTATGGTCTTATAACTATCACCCGGCTGATGATAGGTTTTGAAAATAGGAGCCTGTGATAACAATCGAAACAGAGACTCTGCGCTGACACCTGCTGCCATTGCATTATAATAGACTGCTGCCGTAGCCAGGTCTTCCCCGGATATGCAGGTGATGGTAAAGGCATCCGCAAGCCCGGCACTTCTGAAAGAAAGATGATCTGCCGTATTTGTAACGATCTTGTCAAAACGTTGTGCGGGGATATTGTGCTGTCTGGCGCAGGCTTCGAATGTCGTCAGCAGATGGCTGGCTGCATTGTCATCCAAAGGCCAGAGGGCGAACTGATCACCCATGCCGACCAGCTCGAGATTGAGCAGGCCGGAGAGGTCGGTGATGCCGAATTGACGGATGTAGGCTGCGGAGCCGTTGAGGCCTGTTTCTTCTTCATCAAAGAAGAAGATCCGCAGCCCCAGATGCGGGTCTGGCTGTCGCTGGAAATTCCGGATCGTTTGGAGACAAACGGCTATTGCAGAAGCATTGTCATTTGCACCGGGGGATCCTTCCACTCTGTCAAAATGCGAACTTACACCGATCCTTTTATTGTTATCGCCCAGGTCGACATAGATGTTCACACCCGTCGCATAGGGTTGGAGCCGGTAGTCGACGCCCCATGATCGCAAAAGGTCAACGATGATCTCCCGTCTTTTCTGATTGGATTGATGATCAAGCTGACGGATCAGGTCGATATAGTCCGGTTCAATCACTTCTTCATTTTCAACTTATCCGCTACCAGCGCGCCGATCTGCGATCCCATCTCGTGACTTACTACTGTAGAGTATTCATAATGTATACCACCGTAAAAGCGGGAGCGTTCGGTCTCTGAAGCAGCATTCCGAAAGGATGTGTAACTTCTGCTTTTGATACCGAACTCCAGTTCCGTAGTATCGGTATACGCGAAGTTATCACCGAACATGCTGGTCAGCGCTTCGGCCGCAGAGGCAGAGATAGTACAATGTCCGCAGGTATATTCCGGAAAGGGAGGTGTCTGGAGGTGAGGACGCCAGTTGGGGTCAAAATATTTGTTGATGGCTGTTTCTGGTCTTAAGGTATTGTAGGTATACTTGATATTCCAGCATTCGATAAAGGCATCGAAAAGGGCGATGGCGGTCTTGGCATAGGCTACAACGGTAGTATTGAAGTCGGCACCGGCTTTTTGGGAGGCGATACCGGCAATGCTCATCCAGTGACCGGCGGGAGAGAACTTCTTCGTGCCAAACATCAGGTGGCCGCTGACGTTCAATTTGAACGGATTGTCATCCCAGAAATCCGCGATCCAGGTCTCTTCGTCGGAAAGACTGTCGCCTTTTTGTTGGATCTTCTTTACTTCCTGGTAATAAGGTGCTTTTGGATCTGTTACATTGAAGGCGTATGGCGGATGCGGAATAAATTCCTTGACGCTGTCTACGATGACGAAACGGATCTCACGCCAGTGTGGCTCCATGGCGGGAGTATAAGCCGGTGGTGTGGGCACCCAGCGGCCAGGTGAATCGTTGACCATGTATTCTGTGGCTCCTCTTGTCTGGGCATAATTATCCTTTTTGCTCCAGGCCATTACGGCAAGGCCTACCGAGTCGGCATAGGCTGTAGAAGCTTCGATCATGCCGGAAGGCATGCCATGGTCTTTTGCCAGTTTTTTAAGGCTATCGACATAGAGACGCATGCTTCCTTCAGGGAAGGTGACGGCTTCTCCCAGCTTGCAATAGGCAAGCAGGGAAGCCAGCTCAAAATTGATCTTGCCGCCGGGGGCTGGCTGGGGTATAGGCTTCAGCCCATGCAGCTGTCCTGCCAGTGAAGTATAGTTGGCAGGGTAACCGGCGGCGATGACCTCATATCCGGCAATGGCAGCATAGAGGTAATTGCGGGAAGCTACGATCGGACCGAAATTATTCCCCATGACAACGGTATTCAGCTCATGGACGGTATGGGAATAGAGGGTAGGGTCTTTAAAGACTTTTTCGTAATCGTTGGTAAAATGGCATGCGGAAAAAGACATCGCCACACAGGCGATAAATAAAACTCGGTTCATGACAATCATGTATAGATTATTGGCTGTAAATTAATTGATAATAGAGATAAGGTGTTATACTATCCCTTCCCGCCGGGGAGGCAGCTTTCTCAAAAGCGAGTATCCGGTCGGCAGGGGGAAGGTGCGATAAGCCATCGGGCGTACAGTACCTTCAGGGAAACAAGTTACAGCAAGATAGTGATCTTCGAGAAAACAAACTTTCAGGATATTACGGGCTGTTTTCCCCGATGGGCCCGGGGTTTTGGCATGGCCTGTATTTTGCAGGTCGTTTACGAGGCTGAAAAAATCGTCTCTTGCCGTCCGCAGGCGACTGGTTTCCCGGTCGGGAATACATAAAAATTCAACCGAATCATTGTACAACCTTTTGCCGACATATCTGTAATGGATGGGGCCGATGTCTATCTGTCCGTCTGTGCGGTCGAAAACCGTCGAAGAATTGCTATAGGGCAGATGGTCTGCGGATACTTTGATATGGACAAGCTGAGAGGGATCGTATTGGTCATTATCCAGCCTCAACTCCAGTTTAGACTCTATATGGCTCTCAAACCAGGAGATGAAAAGCCAGTAACCTACCCAATTGAAGAACAGAAAGGATAATAATAATATGGTGGCAATCTTTCTAAACAACATTACAAGGTAGCTAACTTTAGTTAAATTATGCCTCCCGAAAATAAAAATATTCTGGCTCTCAATGGCGGGTCGTCCAGCATAAAATTCTCTTTATATGCGATGGGGCAGGAACCTGTGAAATGGCTGTCCGGCAAGATAGACAGGATCGGGTTATCCGAGTCAAAGTTAACGTATACGGATAGACGAAATAAAGACGGAGAATTACCGGTAGATGCAAAGACTCCGCGGGAAGCAGCCGATTTCCTGCTCGACTGGCTGGAAAAGCAGGGCGCCAGACCCCTGGCCGGCGTTGGTCATCGCGTAGTACATGGCTTGCAGCACCGGCAGGCTGCATTTATCGACGACCAGCTGCTGGAAGAATTGAAAAAGATAAGAGGCTATGATCCCGATCATCTTCCAGGGGAGATCGATCTTATAGAGCTGTTCCGAAGTAAAGACCCGGATACCCCTCAGCTGGCCTGTTTCGACACGGCTTTTCACGCCACGCTGCCACGACTCGCGAAACTGCTTCCTCTTCCGCGCCGTTATGACCAGGCCGGGTTGCAGCGCTATGGGTTTCATGGACTATCATATGCTTATATAATGGAAGAGCTGACCCGTATCGATACAGCTGTTGCCCGGGGATCTGTTGTCCTTGCCCATCTGGGCAGCGGCGCCAGCCTCGCGGCGGTAAAAGACGGGGTCAGCATTGACACCACGATGGGATTCACCCCCACAGGGGGGATTGTCATGGGTACCCGCACGGGTGATCTGGACCCCGGCGTGATCTGGTATTTGCTGCAAAACGAAGGGTTTACTCCCGCGCAGTTCAGTCAGCTGGTCAATCATGAATCCGGTCTGCTGGGCGTCTCTGCTACCAGCTCTGATATGCAGGACCTGCTGGCCCGGGAAAGTAGTGATGAACGTGCCGCAGAGGCCGTGGCTCTTTTTTGTTACCAGGTGAAAAAAAGTATCGGGGCCTTCTCCGCCGTTCTTGGCGGACTGGACGGCCTGGTGTTTACCGGCGGAATAGGGGAGAGGTCGGCCGTCATACGCGCACGGATCTGTTCGGGGCTCGACTATCTTGGCATCAGCCTGGATCCAGCAGCAAATGGGGGCCATTCGGTGTCCATCGGCGCCAAAGAAAGCCGCACTGCGGTATACGCTATCCCTACCGATGAAGAATGGATGATCGCCCGCACTGTCGATCACTTACTGAAAGAACAATAACGTTATGACACATAATTATTCAAATGATCTGTTGCAGAAAATGCATGCGTACTGGCGTGCAGCCAACTATCTGTCCGTAGGGCAGATGTATCTGAAGGCCAACCCTCTTTTGAAAGAGCCGCTCGCGCCTGAACACATCAAACATTTATTACTGGGTCATTGGGGCACCTCCCCCGGGCAAAACTTTATTTATGTTCACCTCAACCGCCTTATCAGGGAAAACGATCTGGATATGATCTACATCGCCGGACCGGGTCATGGAGGACCCGCGCTTGTCGCCAACACCTATCTGGAGGGCACTTATACGGAGGTCTATCCCAGCATCAGCCGGGATGAGGAGGGGTTGAAGAAGCTGTTCAAACAATTCTCTTTTCCGGGGGGTATCCCCAGTCATGTCTCACCGGAATGCCCCGGCTCGATACATGAAGGCGGTGAGCTGGGTTATTCGCTAAGCCATGCTTTTGGCGCTGTCTTTGACAATCCCAACCTGATCGCGGCATGTATCATCGGGGATGGGGAGGCAGAGACAGGACCTCTTGCTACGGCCTGGCATTCCAATAAGTTCCTCAACCCGGTGACGGACGGGACGGTCTTGCCCATACTACATCTGAACGGATTTAAGATTGCCAATCCGACCATCCTGGCAAGGATCAGCCACGAAGAGCTGGAGCAGTTGTTCAAAGGGTATGGGTGGGAGCCGTATTTTGTAGAGGGAGATGATCCGGAGAAAATGCATGAAGCGATGGCGGCCGCGCTGGATGAGATCATGGGGGATATCCGGCAGATCCGGGAAAAGGCGAGAGAGGGTGGGGGGCGCCCCCGCTGGCCAATGCTGGTGCTTAGGACACCCAAAGGATGGACAGGCCCCAAAATGGTGAATGGCCTTCCTGTCGAAGGCTCCTTTCGTGCCCACCAGGTGCCGATACCCGATCCGGCGGGCAACCACGAACAGCTACAGCTGCTGGAAGCCTGGCTAAAAAGCTATAAGCCGGAAGAGCTGTTTGATGAAAAAGGCGCCCTGCTCGAGGAGCTGGCGGAGCTGGCGCCTAAAGGCCAACGTCGTATGGGCGCCAATCCCAATGCCAACGGCGGCTTGCTGTTGGTGGACCTGAAGATGCCGGATTTCCGGGATTTTGCATTCAAGTTGACCAGTCCAGGTAAAGCAAAGGCTTCCGATACGACCATACTGGGGGAATTCCTGGCAGCCGTCATCCGTCTCAACCAGGAACAGCGCAACTTCCGCCTTTTTGGTCCGGACGAGACCCTCTCCAATAAATTGGATGCCGTATTCAAAGCGACCAATCGCCAATGGGAAGCCGACCGGACCCAGCAGGATCAATACCTGAGCACCGACGGACGGGTAATGGAAGTGCTCAGCGAGCACCAGTGCGAAGGCTGGCTGGAAGGCTATCTCCTGACGGGCCGGCATGGCCTGATCAACAGCTATGAGGCTTTTGTACACATTATCGACTCGATGTTCAACCAGCATGCCAAATGGCTGAAGGTTACTTCGCATATCCCCTGGCGTCGTAAGATAGCCTCGCTGAACTACCTGCTTGCTTCGCACGTGTGGCGGCAGGATCACAATGGGTTCACTCACCAGGACCCCGGTTTTATCGATCATGTGGTCAATAAAAAGGCGGAGATCGTGCGTGTCTATCTTCCACCCGATGCCAACTGCCTGCTCTCTACAATGGACCATTGTCTGCGGAGCCGCCATTATGTTAATGTAGTAGTGGCCGGTAAGCACCCTGCTCCCCAATGGCTCAACATGGACGAAGCCGTCCTGCACTGTGCCAAAGGGGCTGGCATATGGACATGGGCAAGCAATGACCAGGACGCTGAGCCCGATGTTGTGATGGCGGCAGCAGGGGATGTGCCTACCCTGGAGACGCTGGCTGCCATCTCCATTCTTCGCAAAAAGCTTCCCGATCTGAAGATCCGGATGGTCAACGTTGTCGATCTCATGAAATTACAGCCTCAGAGCGAGCATCCGCATGGACTGAGCGACTTTGACTTCGATCTGCTCTTTACCCGCGACAAACCCATCATCTTTGCTTATCACGGATATCCCTGGCTTATCCATCGGCTGACCTATCGCCGTACGAATCACGGCAACCTGCATGTCCGCGGCTATAAGGAGGAAGGCACTATCACAACGCCTTTTGACATGACTGTGCTAAATGATATGGACCGGTTTCACCTGGTGATGGATGTCATCGCCCGCCTCCCAAAGCTAGGAGAGAAATGTGCCTATCTTAAACAGGAAATGGAGGACATGCTGATCCGCCACCGTGCATATATCGATCAGGAGGGGCTGGACATGCCGGAGGTGCTGAACTGGAAGTGGGAATAGGTCGAAAAGATAACGTTCTGACAGACAACTGATGAAATAGGGAAAAAAGTGTATTTTTATTTTTTTCCAGTGAACATGAAAATAGCTGTTTGCTTCGTCATATTGCTCGCTTTCTTTAATTATGCAGGACATTCACAATCTTATGGGTTACAGTTCGCCAGCCATGAGGTCGTACAGGAGAAGAGGACAGGCCTGAATCTAAGCCCCGCAGAACCATGGTGTTTGAGGGAGGATGCAGAGCTGTCTTTTGACATCCTTTTTGCCCCGCGTATGGAGACTTACTTTGGGTATGTCTTCCGGATCGTTACGACCGACCATCAGAATATAGACCTTGTCTACAATCAGCCTCTCAGAACATTTAATTTTATCATCGGGGAAACCGTGGCAGGCACGTTCAGGGCCGATTCACCCCGGCTTTATACTCAGTGGAACCAGGTGGCCTTACATTTTGCGACAAAAGAGGGACAGCTGCAGTTTTATATCAACCACCGGCTGGTCGGGAAGAGCAAGGCGCCATTCAAAGGCAACCCCTGCTTCCGGATAGCGTTTGGTACCAGCGGCATCGAGGAATTCCAGACAGCAGATATTCCGCCGATGAGCATCCGGAATATCCGGCTGACGGAAAATCGCCGGCTGCGTTATTACTGGCCGCTCACGGAAGCGTCCGGAGAAGAATGCCATGACAGCGTAGAAAAGAAGCTGGCCCGCGTAACCAATCCCATCTGGATCCGAAGCCGTCATCAGAACTGGGAATTGGTCAGCGCCTTCCAGGTCAACGGCTTTCCTTCCGCGGCTTTCGATCCAGGAAAGGAATTACTATATCTGATAACAGCCGACTCGCTCTACAACTTTTCCCTGGCGCGTCCTTCATTGTCGGGAGTAAAAATGACCGATCCGGAACAACCGCTGCCAGCTGGTCACCAGGCAGTTTTCGATCCCGCAGACGGCCGGCTCTATGATGGTTATATCGATCAAAAGACCATCCGTACCTGGATTCCCGCTGAAAACCGATGGGATAAACAATATTCAGACGGACCGCTGACAGAGTTCTGGCATGCCAATAAATTCCTTTCCCATGTAGACTCGTCCATCTATCTTATCGGAGGATATGGTCAGCTGCGATATAAAAATCTTGTACAGCGGTACAACCTCCCGCAAAAAAAATGGGAAGTGGTACAGACGAAAGGGGATTATCTGCCTCCCCGTTATCTCGGAGCGTTGGGGACCAATGCAAAAGGCGATACGGCTTTTCTGATGGGTGGATACGGTAGCAATACGGGAGACCAGATGGTAAATCCCAAATACTACTATGACCTGGTGGCTTATAGTATCAAAGACCAGCGGTTTAAAATACGCTATCACCTGAAGGAACCTGAAAAGCAGTTTTGTTTTGCCAACAGCCTGATCATCGATGATACCGCACAGGCTTACTATGCGCTGGTCTTTCCCAATGACCGGTTCAATTCAACCCTGCAGCTGATAAGAGGCTCGCTGACAACACCGGACTATCAGTCCCTGGGGGATACTATTCCTTATTCCTTTTATGATGTGCGGAGTTTTGCCGACCTGTATTACTCCCCTACCGGTAAGAAACTGATTGCCGTCACCTTTTATACCAATAAGGAAAACAAAACGGATGTCCGGATCTATACCATTGCTTTCCCGCCCGATCCGGTGATGGCCGCTATCGCGGTTGTACCAGGTGGCAAACCCTATTGGGTCTATATCCTTGTACTTGTTCTTATCGTTGGACTGGTATCGATAGTATTACTCAGGATTAAAAAAACAACACCGGTGGCTGCCGCTGAAGTCCCCGTAACGCCTACGGCGCCGACGTCTGTAGCGCCCCTGCCGGTCACGCCGTCGGTTCCAATCGCGAATATCTTTTTCTTTGGTCAGTTCGAGGTAGTAGACAAGAACGGCAACGACCTGACAAAACTCTTTACGCCACTGCTGAAGGAGTTGTTCCTGCTTATCGCACTATATTCCCTGCGCTCGGGGAAGGGTATCTCCTCTGAGAAATTGTATTCCACTCTGTGGAGGGACAAATCCAGCAAGGATGCGCAGAACAACCGGTCGGTCAATATGGTCAAGCTCAAGGCTATTTTGGATAAATTGGGCACCTGTGCTATCGTAAAGGAGGCAGATAAATGGGTCTTTCAATATCATGCCGACGAGATCAACATTGATCTCGCGAAATTCTTCCACCTGCTACAGGCGCCGCATTTGCTCGACAAGGCGCATGTACGCCAGGTGCTGCAGATCATTCATCGGGGAGCCTTTCTGACAGACACCTCCTATGACTGGTTGGATGATATTCAGTCGGAGATCTCCGGCAAGGTACTGGATTCGTTGTCGGAAGCGCTGACTCCCTTTGCCAGCGACTCCGAACTGCTGCTGGAGATCGCAGGTGGTATCTTTTTGTTTGATCCCATCAATGAAGAAGCCTTAAGGGTAAAATGCAGAAGCCTCAGCTCGCTCGGCCGGCATTCGATGGCCAAGGCTGCTTTTGAAAAGTTTACCCGCGAATATCAACAGATGTATGGAGAAGAATTCCAACAAAGTTTCCAGGAAGTTATCGGATAGCGTAAACAACATATAAAAAAAGACCCGGTGTTTTGCCGGGTCTTTTTTTATTTTATAGAACCAATATCGTTTGATATGCTGTTCTCGTCCCGTCGGTCCAGAAGAGCTGATAGGTTCCTCTGGGAAGACCGGGGACATCTATCCTCACCTGGGGCACCCCTATGGGGACGGTCTGGGTTTTTACAATCCTGCCGGAGAAATCCGACAACCGGAATACAGAAGCATTTGCCGCTGCGGGCAGGTCGACGAGGAAGAAACCATATTTCACCGGGTTAGGATAAATGGCCAGCAGTGGCGTCGAACCACCGGAGAGCTGCAGGGCTATCGACGAGCTATAAACGAAATGGGTTGTAGTATCCTGCATTTTAAGCCGGTAGTAGTTGACACCATTCTTTGGACTAAGGTCGGAGAATGTATAATTGTGTCCGGTACCCGTCTTGTTACTGACGGGAACAGTGCCGATGACGTTGAACTGGCTTCCGTCGATACTCCTTTCCACTGCATAATAGGCAATGGCGCCGTCATTACGGACCTGCCAGTTCAGCCGGGGTTGGTTGTTGTTGATCGCACCGCTGAACTGGACCAGCTGAAAGACCCCACCGGTTGGTGCTGTCTGGGTTGTATCCTGTATATATACAAAACTCTTCAGCGAATCTGCTCCAACCGCGCTGGCCACTCTTACCTGGCCGGTAGCGCCTGTACCTACCACGGCTACGATGAGGGTGTCCGACACTGCGGTATAGGAGACGGCCAGGGAGCCGCCAAAAGTGACGGTGGTGACAGCCGACAGATTGATGCCAGTTATATTGACCTTCATACCGCTGCTGGCGCTTTTCGGAGAAAAGGCTGTTATCCTAGGCGGAGCCGGTGGCGGTGGTGCGGTAAGGAAAGTGAACCCGGGATAAGACCCCGAGCCATTGCTGCCGGTGACAGTTACATCACCTGTGGCGCCGCCTCCTACTATCGCATGGATAATATTATCCGAGTATACCTGGTAGGATTGGGCGGCTGTACCGCCAAAGGTCACGCCTGTGATATTGGAAAAATTACTTCCGTTGATGATTACCTCCGTTCCCTGTGTCGCACTCAGTGGCGAGAAAGATGTGACCGATGGTGGTCCGGTAGGTACCGTTGTGGTATAGATAAAGTTGCCGCTGCTGACCGCCGTGTTTGCCAGGGATGTCACCCTAACACTGCCGGTTGAACCTTCGTCGACGACGGCAGAGATCTCCGTATCGGAAATGATGGTAAAGGATGTCGCGGCGGTGCCGCCAAAAGTTACTCCGTTAACCGCATTGACCTGGAAGCCTGTGCCCTCGATGAGCACCGCGGTGCCGCTGGACCCGGTTTGCGGGGAGAAGCTGGTTATCGTCTGAGGCTGGATATTAAAAGTAAAACCATCCTTTGTAGCAAAGCTGGTCGGGGTCGTCACTTTTACGAGACCCGAGGCGCCCGCTCCCACTACTGCGGTGATGGTCGTCGGGGATACGACGGTAAAGGAGCTGGCGTCGATGCCGCCAAAACTGACCCCGGTCACTCCGGTAAAATTGGTGCCGGTAATCGTCACGGTCGTACCGGTGACACCACTTGCCGGCGTAAAAGATGTGATGGAAAGATCGTTGGCCTTCTTGTTGATCAGGACAGAAATATAAGCGTGTCCGCTGTTGGCTACAGAAAGGTCCGGCAAGCCGTCGCCGTCAAGGTCGGCAGCCGCGAGCCAGAATGCTCCTGAATTGGCGAGATAGTTGACATAGG
>Ga0307510_10010840_pt1 | contig 10835 bp, 6 predicted proteins | sample 12_EM_MG_FD_207224 | JGI IMG/M metagenome (GOLD analysis project Ga0307510, IMG submission 207224) | Populus trichocarpa ectomycorrhiza microbial communities from riparian zone in the Pacific Northwest, United States - 12_EM | ecosystem: Host-associated > Plants > Roots > Unclassified | place... | reverse complement strand
TATACGATAGTCCGCCCCGGACCACTGAAGTCCGGGGCTTTGCTTTGTAATCCAGGCGATCCGAGACAAAGTTATCGCTTATTTACATGAGATTTACGTGCCACCGGCAAAATATCGGTACGGACACTATCTTGAGAGGAGAAAAGCGGCAGCATCGAGATGCCCATCCGGTATTTCACGTTGACGCTAAACCTACGGAATTTTACATATAAATCTTTTATTTTCAACATATAGATACGGATATCTGTATTTTTACGTAAACGGTACCGTAGATGATTTTTGTTGACAGTGTTGATTCCGCATCAGTAGTGTTTTCGCGGTCCTACTACCTGAAGACGTGTGCCCTGAAAGGGAATTTTTTAGGGGGACAAGAATGCACGGACCAGGGCTTCAACCTAAAGATGAGTGGCACGGGAAGCAGAAGAAGCAACAGATTATGAGAGGCAAGTTATGAACATCGAGCAAACTTTTACTTCAATCGAGAAGTATGAACCATCTCCCAGCAGTTCGCTGACCCATCTACGCCAAGCGGTACGCGCCGCTAGCGTTTGGGTTTTCACAGTTGTCGTCGTTCTGTTGCTAAGCGGATTGCCTGCCTTTGCACAATTTGAATCGGCGTCTGTCCTTGGTTATACGCATGATAGTTCCGGAGCTGCCATTCCGAATGCAACGGTCACTCTGACGAATGTTTCGACGGGTATCAAGCAGACGAAACAGACGGATGCTGAGGGCAAGTACGAGTTCCCCAGCGTGCAGATCGGCAACTACCAGATCGTCACTGAAGCCGGCGGCTTTGATCGCACGCGCACTGAGACATTTACGGTGCTCACGAATGCCCGTCAACGTGTCGATGTTTCGATGAAGGCCGGTTCGGTCTCGGAAGAGGTTACGGTGACCTCGGCAGCTGCGCTGCTTGATACGGAGACCAGCTCGCACTCGACCGTGATCGGAACCAAGCAGGTGGAGAGCCTTCCGTTGAACGGCCGGTCGTATGCCGACCTGGTGCTGCTGGTTCCGGGCGCACGCAAGTCGCTGCTTGAGAACAACGGAACATCGAGCCGCGAAGGCTCGTTCAATATCAACGGACAGCGTTCGGCTTTCAACAACTACATGCTGGACGGTCTGGATAACAACAACTACGGAACGTCGAACCAGGGCTTTGCGAACGAGAACATTCCTCCCTCGCCTGACGCGGTGAGCGAGTTCCGGGTGGAGACGAACAATTACGGTGCCGAGTATGGCCGCACACCGGGCGCGGTGATTAACGCCTCGGTTCGTCGCGGAACCAACCAGTTTCACGGACGCGCGTGGGACTATAACCGCAACACGATTTTCAACGCGATCGGGCCGTTCCTTGCTCCCGGCGCGACGAAGCCAAAGTTTATCCAGAATCAGTTCGGAGCAACATTTGGTGGACCGATCTGGAAGGACCATACCTTCTTCTTCACCGACTACGAAGGTCTGCGTCGCATCTTCAACAATGCCGCCACCGGGTCGACACTTCCTACGACAGCGCAGCGGGCCGGCCGATTCTTCACGAACGGCGACTCGACGCAGCCAATTCCGGTCACCAACCCGGTCACAGGAGTAACGTATAACGGCGTCGTTCCTACCTCGGCGATGACCCCATTCGCGCAAGCGGTATTGGCTGCGCTTCCGCAACCCAACACAGGCTTAGCCGATAGCAACCCCGGCGCATACTCCAACAACTACGTAATCTCGCCGCGGGGAACAATCAACGACGACAAGGGTGATGCCCGCGTCGACCATACATTCAACCAGCGCTGGAGCATCTTCGGGCGCTACAGCGAACACCGTCAGAAGCTGTTCGATCCTCCGGGAATTCCTGGACGTGCGGGCGGCAACTCTAACGGCAATGTAAACATTCAGAACCGCAATATCGCTGGCGGTGCAACCTGGACGATCTCGGCAAACAAGCTGCTCGACATTCGCTTCGGCTGGTCGCGCAACCTTGGTGGCAAGTTCCCGATCGGGCAGGGCCAGAGCTCACTGCTAGTGGAGAACGGCATTACGGATGGTCTGCCTACCGACCCGCTTGTTGTGCGCTCGCTGAATGCACAGTCGGTGACTGGTTACTCGCAGTTTGGCGCGCAGCCGTCGAACCCGCAGTTCCAGAACCCTACGATCTATAACCCGAAGGCAAACTTTACCTGGATCAAGAGCAAACACTCGATGAAGTTTGGTTACGAGTGGCAGGCCGTGAATACAGAGTTGAACGACTTCAACCCGAGCTACGGCCAGGACAACTACGCCGGACAGTTCGCGCGTGGTTCGTTCCTTGCCGGAACCTCGTCGGTGACCCAGGTTCAGCAAGCGCGCAATCTCGCGGACTTCATGTTCGGCAACCGCTCGTCGTATTCGCTGACAACGTATGCGATTGTGCACCTGATACAGCGGTACAACTTCATGTACTTCCAGGACGACTTCAAGGTTTCGCCTAAGCTGACGATCAACGCCGGTCTGCGGTATGAGATCGTAACGCCGCAGTATGAGAGGGACAACAAGCTGGCGAACTTCAATCCGGCGACGAACTCGCTGGTCCAGGCGAGAGACGGTGGAGTGTTCAGCCGGTCGCAGGTGAATACCCCGCTGAACAACTTCGGCCCGCGTCTCGGCTTTGCCTACTCCGCCACGGACAAGATGGTGCTGCGTGGTGGCTATGGCATCGTCTATAACCAGTGGAACCGTGCAGGCGGTGAGAACAACCTGACGTACAACGGCCCTAACGTTGTGAATGCCAGCATCACGCAGGGCACGTCAACGGCAACCTTTCCTGTGGCGTCGACACTGTGTGCGAACGATACACAGGTGCAATCCAACTGCTTCCGCCAGACGCAGCAGGGGTATGCGGCCAACCTTACGACTCCCGCGTATTTCAATCCCCTGAACGTGCTGTCGCGTTACATTCCGAGCAACTTCAAGACAGGTTACGTGCAGCAGTACCAGATTGGCGTGCAGCAGCAACTGCCGCACGGTATTCTTGCCGACCTCTCTTATGTCGGAAACAAGTCGACTCATCTGCAGGTTCTCGCCGACTACAACCAAGCTACAGCTTGCGTTGCGGCGACTGGCGTAACCTGCGGCAGCCTGCAACAGAGGCGGCCGGTATCAAACTTCGGCGGCATCGAGATTGCTTATGGTGCCGGATCGGCAAACTACAACTCGATGCAGTTCAAGCTCGAGAAGCGTGCATCGAACGGCCTGTACCTATTGAACTCGTTCACTTGGAGCCGCTACTTCGACATCTCCTCAGGTCACCTGGAGACGGCGAATGGAGACAACTCGCGTGTGAACTATGCGAATCCGAGCCGGGACTACGGCCCGGGTGGATACGATCAGCCGCTCGCGGACACGCTCTCGATTGTGTATGACCTGCCTTACGGTCATGGACGCCACTGGGGCAGCAGCTCGGGTCGTCTGATGAACACTGTTGTGGGGGGATGGCAGCTCACGTTGATCAACACCATGACCAGCGGTCTGCCGGTAAACATCACCTACGCACTGTCGTCGTCTTCGTCGCTGTACGTGTCGGATCTAGTTACCTTCCGCCCGGATCGCGTGAACAATGCGAAGATCAAAAACTCTTCGTCATCGTACGTGAAGACGCCAACTGCCTTGAACGGCTACTTCAACGTTGCGAGCCTGCAGGCTCCCACGACGTATGGCTGGGGATCAATGACGCGAAACTCAGAGCGGTCGAACGCTTTCTACCAGGCCGACCTTGGCCTACATAAGGCGTTTCCGCTGTGGAACGACAGCTCGAGCTTCGACTTCCGCGCCGAAGCCTTCAACGTATTGAACAAGGTGAACTACCTTGCTCCGAACAGCACATGGGCGGTTGGAAGCACGAGCTTTGGTCAGATCACAAGTGCCCTCCCTGCACGTCAACTGCAACTCGCCGCGAAGATCATCTTCTAGGTGAATCTATATTGCAAATCTTGAGGGCGCCGTGTCACAAGAACGGCGCCCTCCGTTTTTTGAGATAGACCTTCCACGGAATGAGAGGAGCAGCAATGTTTCACGACGTACTTCGATTGACTACAGGCGTTGTCGTGTTGGCGGCGGCCGGTACAGCAGTGGCCCAGGCAACGCAGGCGGCGCAGGACAAAGTCGTCCGGCTGAATCAGATTCAGGTGATTGGGTCGCACAACAGCTATCACTCTGGGTTTGCGCCGAGTGCGCGGAAGTATATGGAGATGAAGAATCCACGGGCGCTGCGTTCGCTTGACTATCGTCATGCACCGCTTCCGGATCAGCTTAGTGGGGGCGTCCGGCAGATTGAGATCGATGTCTTTGCCGATGCCAAGGGTGGACGCTTCGCTCATCCGAAGATTGACGATTCGGTTGTAAAAGCGGGCCTGCCTGCCGATCCTGATTTCGATCCTCAGCACGAGATGGACAAGCCGGGCTTCAAGGTGATGCATGTGCAGGACGTGGACGAGCGCAGCACTTGCCACACCTTTGTGAAGTGCCTGACGGTCGTGAAAGCCTGGTCGGCGCAGCATCCGAAGCATCTGCCGATCTTCATTCTTGTGGAGACGAAAGAAGGTGACATGAAAGAGATGCCGGAGGCAGTGAAGACGGAGCCTTTCACCCCCGCGGTCTTTGACGCGCTGGATGCCGAGATACGATCCGTCTTCAAGACGGGAGAGATGATTACACCGGATGACGTCCGTGGAAGCGCTGCCTCGCTTGAAGCGGCAGTGCTTGCCGGTGGATGGCCTACGCTGGCAAAGGCACGGGGCAAGATTGTTTTCCTGATGGATCAGCATAAAGCCGGACCGGTGTATGCAGATGGGCATCCATCGCTCAAAAGACGGATCTTGTTTACCAACTCAGATCCAGGCCAGCCGGAGACGGCATTCATAGAGCAGAATGGCGGCACGCTGGAGGCGATTGATGCTCTGGTGAAGAAGGGCTATCTGATTCGCACGCGAACAGATGAAGGGACCGAACAGGCACGTACGAACGATACGGCGCGGCGCGATCTGGCGCTCTCAAGCGGAGCACAGATGATCAGCACCGACTACCCTCCGTCGGAGCCGTCGCAGTGGACTCCGTTCGTGGTGAAATTTCCTGATGGTTTGGTGGCGCGATGCAATCCGGTGAATAAGCCTGCCGGATGCGTCGATAGTCTTCTGGAGCCGTCGATGTCTGCGCGCGCGAAGAAGTAGTCTCAGCAATCGGCAGTATGACTGGCTCGGGCTTAGCGCTCGAGCCAGTTTTTTATGCGTGAACGGTAGCCGCGGCTCATCGCGATCTTTTGCCCGTTGAGCAGGTGGACGCCGTACTCTCCGTCGATCTCTGGCCGCACCTCTTTGACGTATTGCAGATTGACGATGGAGGAGCGGTGAACACGCAGGAAGGTGTTCGGGTCGAGCTTCTCTTCGAGGTGGGTCATCGTTTCGCGCAGCAGATGTGTCTCAGACTGTGTGCAGATGCGGACGTAGTTTTCCTCTGCGCCGATCCAGCAGATCTCAGAGACCGGGAGAAAAAGAATACGTCCCTTGGACTTGAAGACGATGCGTGTGGTGTATTGCGCACCGTTTGAGTTCTTCGGCAGACCTGCCTGAGGGTTCTGTTTGATTTGTTTGATCTGTTCCATAGCGCGCTGCGTCGCAGAACGAAAACGCTCCAACGTGAAGGGCTTCAGCAGGTAGTCGACGGCGTGAATCTCGAACGCGCGTAAAGCATAACGGTCATACGCGGTCGTAAAGATGATGCACGGCAACTGCGTGCCTGGCGTCGAGAGTTCGCCAACAACGTCGAAGCCATCCATGTCGGGCATTCGAACGTCCAGGAAGAGAAGATCGGGCTTTGTTGCTCGCACTACATCGATCGTCTCCGCAGCGGTCGCGCCCTCGCCGACTATCTCAATCTCCGGAATCTCCCGTAACAACTGGCGAAGCTTCTGTCTCGCCAACACTTCATCGTCAGCCAACACTGCCTGAATCATCACGCACCGTACCCTGTTGTTTGTTCGATTGGGCTTTCCGCGAAACGCAGCGGAAGCGTCATGACGATCTGAACGCGATCGCCATCGATCTGTGACATAGAGAAGCTATGTTCTCCGCCATAGTGCATAAGCAGCCGCTCCCGCACATTGGAGAGGCCAACACCGTTGCCGTTCTTCGGCGTCGCAGGAAGAATTCCCACTCCATTGTTGGTGACAGTCAGTCGCAGCTCAGGCCCTTGCGAATTGGCTTCAATCGATAGAAGACCATTGGTGCTGAGGCGAGAGAGACCGTGGGCGTATGCGTTCTCAACGATCGGCTGCAGGATCATGGAAGGTACCAGCGCATCGTGCACGCTGGGATCCACGCTCATCTGCTGCCTTACACGTCCGGAGAATCTGCGATCCTGCATGGCGAGATACATCTCGATGAACTCCATCTCATCGCTTAATGGGATGAACTGCGCGTCGCCGCGATGCAATGTAATACGGAGGAGACGACTGAGTTGTTCCAGCATAAGATCGGCTGCTGGAACATCGGTGCGCATAAGACTTGAGATGCTGTTCATGGTGTTGAACAGAAAGTGAGGGTTGAGCTGCATGCGCAGCGCACGCATCTGGGCATGTACCAGCTGGGACTGTAGTTGCGCGGCAATGCGTTCCTTTTCGCGGAAGCGAAGGTAGTAGCCAATACTGCGAAATAGAAAGAAGGCCGACCAGAAGATCACCAGGCTGTCGACCAACTCTGCATCGAGCTGGAACGACAGGCGTTGCAAAAACGGCATCGGTGGTTTACCCATCGGCAATTGTGGAAAGAGTTGAACCCAGATAGCTTCTTCAAAAATGCTGACGAATATGCTCAAGGGAAGGAAGAACCAAAGCAGCTTCTTCCAATCAGCGTTATAGATATGCGATCGAAGCGTCCACCATCCGACCCAGCAAAGAACACCCCAGATGAAGTACTGTGCACCCCAGGCTTTCATCAGAAGGCTGAGACTGAGATGAGAGTTCCAAAGGCGCGAATGGATCCACTCTTGCAGGGCAAAAAGAAGCCCAAGCGAGGTTGCCCCCGAGATGAAGACAAGGGGGTGCATCAACAACGGCTGATTGGTTTCGTTCTTCCAACGGGAAAACGTCAGGTGAGTGGCCCTCCACTTCTAGATTGAACTGGCAACAGCCTGCTTTCTATCGTTGCCGATCCAGAGCCGCCGTATTTCTCAGAATGCGGTTTGTGAGCAAACGTTGGCCGCGATCGATGCCACACGATGACGTGCGGCATGAATCGACGGCAGGTACGCGACCGCCGCGTAAAGTAAGACTGAGACGAAGACCGATTGCTTCCAGCTAAAAGAGTTCATGCTCTCCCTCCGGGAGACTGCTTCTATCCAGTAAAACCGGCCGCAATCCATTGAAGACTGCAGGAGAGATCAGTGTCTCTTCTTTCTTTTATGGCCCAAGATCCGGTGATGAATGGACTGCAGAGGATACGGTTCTGTTATCAGCCTTGTTCCAATTTGGTACCGGTTTAAAGACAAAAGAAGTTGCACCTGCGAGCCAGGCGCAATCAGTCACCGGAATACGACTACTCGTCACAAATCCGACGTAAGCGATGTCATTCGGCTAGTTTGCCGCTTGAGCCACTGTTCCTCTACCTGTGAGTTGCCGTATCAGGTCGGTCTCATGCTTGCGGTAGGGCATGCCATCGTGACGGAAGACCTCGTGGAACCAAACTGTCGGTTGCGAAAGGACATAGGGATGCTGCCAGGAGTCCCAGGGGAAATAGGTCTGGGTCTTGCCGGCAACCAGCCCCCAGTTGATTGCTCCAACGTTCAATTGCTTCGCCAGGGGCAGGATGGTGTCGAAGGTACTGCCGGCTCCGCGCGCCATGTACTCGGTGCAGATGATGGGTCGATGGAGAGGCTGGAGCTCATGAACGCGCGCCTCGAACTCCTCGGGCCACCCATAGTTATGGAAGGTAATAATGTCGCTCTCTGCAAGCTGGATCTTTACGACAGGGCTCTGCTTAGCCTGGTCGGACCAGTTACCACGCCAGGGGCCGCTGGTAAGCGGCTGGGTAGGGTGGGCGGAGCGGGCCCATGCAAAGGCTTTTGGCAGCATGGCGGCAACGAGTTCAGGCTTGTTCTGCGGCTCGACGAAGCGACGGTCATTGGTGTTGTCGGGCTCATTCCAGATATCCCAGGCAAGGATGCGGTCGTCGTTGGCAAAGGCAGAGACGATGCCGACGACATACTCCTTCAGCTTCGGCTCATATGCCGGGTCAGACAGCTCAGGGCCTCCAGGACTCTGCACCCAGCCGGAATTGTGAACGCCGGGGATAGGAGGATGCTGTGGCCCAAGGTGCGGGTTGGCCTCCCAGCAGGAGTCGAAGAGAACAAGCATGGGTCGGATGTGATGCTTGGCGGCGATGGTGAGGAAGGCGTCGAGCCGCTGCGTAAAGCCCTTCGGGTCCTGCTGCCAGAGCTGGTCCTGGAGGAAGACGCGCATGGTGTTCATGCCGATCGCCTCAGCAAGGCCAAGCTCGCGGTCATTGATGGCCGGGTTGAAGGTGGCGGCCTGAAACATCTCGAGCTGGTTGATCGCGTCGGAGGGAATGTAGTTGGCGCCGACGAGCCAGGGCTGACCGGCATACCAGGCATTCGCCTTCTCGACAGTCCAGCGAGCCTGCGCGATGGAAGGTACGGTCAACGCCAAGGCAGCCAGGGAAAGGGCGAAAGAACGGAATCTCATGTGGGGTGAATGATACCGTGAGGAGCCAACTGGTGGCAGTCCGATCTTCCATATTCGTCCAGAGGATGACGTCAGGCTAACCCCGCCCGCGCGAACTGAATAATGCACTGTACGAAGAAGAAGAATAAGTGGATTATCAGTTGAAGCTGATTCAGGAAGAGACTCCGGTTATGGACGGAGGGGCTTATTTTGTCTGCGGCGCGATGGAGGTTGGGATCAAGATGCTATGGAGACGCGCGCTGTTGATGGTGGCGACAGCGACTAGCCTGACTCTGTCAGGCAGTGGATGGGCGCAAAGCCCAAAGGGTGGTGGCGGAAAACTGAGGGTCTTCGCGGTGGACGTGGAGGGAGGACAGGCAACATTGTTTGTCACTCCTGCAGGGCAATCCCTTCTGATCGACACCGGGTATCCGGACAACGACGGCCGCGACGTAAACAGGATTGCTGCCGTCGTCAAAGAGGCGGGTCTCCAGAAGGTCGACTATGTTCTGATCACGCACTACCATACCGATCACGTCGGCGGCGTGGCGCAGTTGCTCGATAAGGTCCAGGTAGGCGCCTTTATTGACCATGGACCTAACCGGGAGGACGATGCGACAACACAACGAATGTATGTGGCTTACGAAAAGGCCGTTTCCTCCAAGAAGTTGAAACGCATTCTCGTCAAGCCGGGGGATGTGTTGCCGATCGTGGGAATGAAAGCTACTGTGGTAAGCGCCGATGGCAAATTGATCGACGCCCCGCTGGAAGGTGGCGGCGAACCGAATCCCCACTGCAAGGATGCCGAGGCGAGACCCCCGGATGCTACAGAGAATGCGCGGTCGCTGGGGATTCAGATCGTCTTTGGCAAATTGAAGCTGCTGGACCTTGGCGACCTAACCTGGGACAAGGAGATGGAGCTGGTGTGTCCAGCCAACAAACTGGGGCATGCCGATGTTTATATCGTCTCGCACCACGGGATGAACATGAGCTCGAGTCCGGCGATGGTCCATGCGGTAGGAGCGCGCGTTGCCATCATGGACAACGGCACGAAAAAAGGCGGCTCCGCGCCGGCGTTGGAGACAATAGGGAGCGCTCCCGGACTGGAGACACTCTGGCAGCTTCATTTCTCCGAGGAAGGCGGCGAGGAGTTGAACACCGCCGACGACTACATTGCCAATACGGAAACTGACGCAGGAAATTTCCTGGAGTTGTCGGGAAGCGGCGACGGCAGCTTCGACATCCGGAACCCTAGAACGGGTCTTGTGAAGCACTACTCTGCTCCGATACCGCAATAGAACTCCATTTCCGTCGACATGCTGAGCAGGCTTTTGTTACCTTGTGAGGAATGCGTTCTGCTGCCTCGCGATCCGCAACATCAAAGCCGTTAGAAAAACGTTACTACCCGACGCCAGCACTGGAGAAGGGTCTGGACATTCTGGAGCTCTTCGCGAGTTCACCAGAGGGGTTGACGGTCAGCGAGGTTGCGCGCCGGCTTGATCGCACCATGTCGGAGATCTTCCGCATGCTGCTGTGCCTGGAACACCGCGGATACCTTGCACAGTCGGCCAACCGGGAGCGCTACCACCTGACGCTTAGGCTCTTTCGTCTGGGGCAGGAGCATCCTCCAACCAAGCGCATGGTGACCGAAGCACTGCCGATTATGCATGCGCTGGCGCAGGAGACGCGCCAGTCCTGCCACCTGGGCGTCGTCGACGGAGGCCATGTCGTCATCCTGGCACAGGTGGATTCGCCGGAGTCCACAGGACTTTACGTCAAAGTAGGCTCGAAGGTCGACCTGATGCATGCGGCTACAGGCCACGTCATCCTGGCTCACCAGACGGAAGACTCGTGCGAACGCGCCATACAGGAGTGGGCCCGCGAGTCGCAGAAGAAGAAGCCTGCCGATCTGGACGATCATCTGTCGAAGATTCGCGCGCGGGGTTACGAACGCCGGGCAAGCTACGAGATTACCGGCGTGGTCAATATCAGCTTTCCAGTGCTGAACTCACAGGGAAACGCCATCGCAGGACTGACGACTCCATACGTAAAGCGGATCGAAGATACTATCGGCCCTGCTGAGATTGTGGAAACTTTGCGCAACGCCAGCCGACAGATCTCCGATGCCATGGGA
>Ga0307510_10010839_pt1 | contig 10836 bp, 14 predicted proteins | sample 12_EM_MG_FD_207224 | JGI IMG/M metagenome (GOLD analysis project Ga0307510, IMG submission 207224) | Populus trichocarpa ectomycorrhiza microbial communities from riparian zone in the Pacific Northwest, United States - 12_EM | ecosystem: Host-associated > Plants > Roots > Unclassified | place... | reverse complement strand
AACCGGCACCTTTCCTCTTCTGACATATCCTCATCCTGACGCTGTATTTCGACTCAAGGTACATACCGAGGCGGTGTGTCGATTTCTTTTCGTCCGTGTCCAAAATCTGAACCCAGCTGGCAGCCGTTTTCCCCTACTTCACCTTGGCCGACATCGACTACAGGACTCTACCCCAAATTTTCGACAGCGGTCTAAGCACAGCCGGTTCGAAAGCCCCGTTCTTAGGTCACCGCCCTGTCGAGTCTCAGCAACCTCTCAAGTTTGCAAACCACTACGTCTGGCAGACATGGGGAGAGATCGACACGCGAAGACGAAATATTGGCAGCGCCCTTGAAGGTCTTTTCGGGTCCGGGGCAGCGGTTGGAACGAATGGGCTCGACACGGTCGGAATTTGGTCTGCCAATATCCCTGGTGCGTTATCCCCGCCACACCCAAGTCCTTGTGATTTCCGGCAACCATGTTGTCCCGTTGATTGCCGCCTGACCCCACTTCGCTCCCTTCTCTCCAGAATGGCAGATAGTCGATATGGCTACGTCGCTGTACGGCAAGACTCTCGTCCCTCTTTACGACAACTTCGGACCTGATTCCGTTGGTGAGCAACATTCACGACGCGCCCATGTCAGATGAATTGACCGATCGGAATGCGCGTTTACGCAGAATACATGTATGCGCTCATACACCTTCGAAACCCGTTGACAATACTAACTCGAGGCGCCTCATCCACAGCATAAATCACGCGGATTTGACCATTGTCTTTGTGCAAGCTCACAACGTCTCGACTTTGCTTAGTCTTTCCCCCAAGCTCCCAACCCTCAAGATCATCGTGGCCATTGACGAAATATCGGCCGCTCCAAAAGAACTGCTCGATGCTTGGTCTCAGCAGCGAAAGATCCGAGTGATGACACTGGCAGAATGCAAGTTTTTTTTTACCAGTTTAAAGGCTGAACTCACCCTGTGAATCCAGTGGAGGAGATCGGTGCCAAATCTCCAATCGATCCTCCAACGGTCACGCCGGAAACGATCGCGACGATCTGCTATACATCTGTGCGTCCTCCCTTGGATATTTATAAGCCCAAGTTACGAATCCATGTGGCTTCAGGGAACCACAGGCAACCCAAAGGGTGTCGTCTTGACCCAGGGCGCTCTCGCCTCAGCGACGTACTCCAATTTGTGTGGCATGGACGTCACCCCATTCGTTACTCCCGTCGTCCTCTCGTTCCTCCCCCTCGCCCACATCTACGGGGTAAGATCCCTTTCCCAAACACTTATCGTGCTCCACCTAAACAGCCTGTATAGCGAACGATGGAGCTGTGCGTCATCCTCACTGGCGGCATGATAGGTTTCTCCACCGGGTCCCCGTTGAGGATCATAGAAGACATGCAGGTTCTCAAGCCAAACTTCTTCCCGGCAGTGCCGAGGCTTCTGAATAAAATCTACCAAGCCATTGCCGCAAACTTGGAAGCGCCTGGACTCAAAGGGGCGTTGTTCAGGCGAGGGGTGGCGGCCAAGATGGAGAGGCTCAAGGCTACCGGAGACTATTCGCATCCGCTTTGGGACAGACTCGTGTTTAACAAGGTGATTTGACACCTTCATCCACAGCGAGACAGCTTTGACGAACATGTCTGATTAGGTTCGGGCGGCTCTCGGTGGAAACGTTGTGCTTATCACATCGGGATCGGCTCCGTTGAGTCCGCAGGTTTTGGACTTTCTGCGTGTTGTCTTCGCCTGCACTATCATTCAAGGTCGGTTGTCCCTTCATTCCTCGTCCATGGGAGTTCGTGACACCCTCCCTAGGGTATGGCATGACCGAGAACTGTGGTACCTGCGTGAGGTGCATACCCAAGGACCCAACCGACGGCGGATCGGTGGGATTCATGCAACCGGTCAATGAGATCAAGTTGATAGATGTGCCGAGCATGGGATATACTTCCGAGGATAAGCCACATCCACGTGGAGAGGTCTGTGTGAGGGGTGCCAACTGTTTCTCCGGTTATTATAAGAGTGAGTTGCAGTCTCGTACCCGAACCTGTTGGTATTAACTCGGAATGATATTTTCAGATGAGGAAGCCACCAAGGAAACCATTGACGAGGAAGGTTGGGTTCACACCGGTGATGTGGGTTTGATGGATGAGGTACGTGCGGGTGTTATGATCCCTTCTTGCGACTGAATCCGACGGTGTGTAATTCCAGTCCGGAAGGCTCAAGATCATTGACCGGGTCAAGGTAAGCAATCTTCGCCGCTCGATACGTATATCCGATCTGACGAGTTACCACAACAGAACATTATCAAACTTTCACAGGGTGAATACGTTGCATTAGAGAAGGTTGAAAATGTCTACGCCACTTGTCCCGTCGTACAACAAATAATGGTCCACGGAGATTCGATGGAATCATACCTCCTGGCCATCGTCATCCCGGATCCCGTCCAACTCGCCAAGATCGCAAGCAAGGTCTGGAAGAGACCGGTTAGCGAGACCGATCTGGTGACGTTGGACGAGGCGGCCAAGGACGAGAAAGTTGTAAAGGTGATCTTGGATGTGTTGACGAAGGATGGGGTCAAGTATGGGTTGAAGGGGTTCGAGTTCGTGAAGAGGATATTTGTCACGAACGAATTGTTCTCTGTGGAGAATGGGTGTCTTACGCCGACGATGAAGATCCGTAGGTATGTGTGAACTTCCTTCGTTGTTTTGTATGATGGTCGCTGTTGCTAACATGAGGTCGCCTAGACGGGACGCTTATAAGAGGTATAAGCAAGAGCTGGATTCCCTGTATGCACTCGGGGAGCCCCAACTCGAGAGGGTGACTAAGTTGTAGACGAGGTTGCGGGACCCCCGGTAGGATACGCTGGACTGTAACCATCCCAATGTACGCGTTGTACCTTTTGTTGCTCGTCTCTTTGAATTCGGATTTTTATCGAAGATCGCCGGCACCACGAGTCTTGGATCTGTCGTGGTTTCATCCGCCTCCATGTTCTCGATTATCATGCACTTATGTGTTATGGTACGTACGCGGGCCCTTGGACAGCGGCACAACGGCGTTGTGGTGTTTTCGGAGCGTACTTCTGCACGTCTATTCAGCAAGGTCGATTGAACGTGCCAATCCCAGAGGATATTTGTGGCGAACAAACTGTTCTCGGTGAAGGCGGGTGTTTAAACGTTTATCGATTATCCATGAAAATCCGCAGAAGCCCCAAGCTTGTTCAATTTTTTCATGGCCTTTGTTGACACTGGTTTTCATTCTCCGTCTGGCACCGGAACGTATTAACCTCGTTGGCTGACACGCTCACCACCCACGAGGACTCCGGCTGGAGAACGCATGTGCTCGTTCGTGGCTCCTGTAACACATCCTCCCTCTCATCCTTCTTGTCCATTCATCCACCCGCCAAGTTGGTTATATGTCGGATCTGGAGCTCGAAGAGATTAGGATGGAACGGTAAGTCACCCAGTCGCGCAATTTTTCCTTGCTCATTCGCTGCCAGCATGAATAGTAGAGAAGGCAAAAGTGGTGGGGCGGAGCATCTTGCGAGGGAAGATCTCACTTCAATACCGTATGTTGTATCGCGCGTTCATCGGGATCCTCGTTGAACACTTGGATCCCGAATCTAGGAACAACCGAGGCACCGGCCACTTGGACGACACCGGTAGGAACGTTACTGCCGCACCAACGATTGTTTCTCCTTGCATCGATGTCGCACTGAATCTCTGACGCCTGATTCCAACAGGGGTACTGTAGGAGAGCAGGGGAGTGGAGGGGATGCAGTGCTAGATGGGAAACCAGCCGACGGGTAGCGTCCAGCCTCCCATTCTTTCTGACTCATACTGAAATTCTTCCCCCCACAGCCCAAGAAAGGACGGACAGCCGATCCAGGAGGATGTTCGTGCTGAATTCTACAAACAATACCATAAGGAGGCTGAAGAATACGACAAGGAATTCATCAAGAGACACGACGAAGATCTGGCCACCACCCTGATATTCGTGCGTCTCGAGTAAGATTCTACGGACACGTGCTAACCCAAACGACAGGCCGGTCTGTTCTCGGCCGTGGCCTCGGCATTCATCACTCAGGTCCAGCCCCAACTGCAGAAAGACCCAAACGAAGAGACCGCCGCTCTCCTTTGCGTCCTCATCCACAAGATTGACAATACCACCTTTGGCAGCGACGTTCCTGCTCTACCCCAGTGGACCGGCCCTGCTCGGATGACGGTCCAAGTCCAACAAATCTTGTATGCCAGCCTGGCCGCCTCCCTCCTCTCAGCCTTCCTGGCGATGCTCGGGAAGCAGTGGTTGAACCGATACGCTTCGATCGACATGCGAGGGTCGGCCATCGAGCGCAGCCAGAATCGGCAACGGAAGCTGGACGGGATCGTCAGGTGGTATTTTGACCACGTGTTGGAATGCCTGCCGTTGATGTTGCAATTCGCGCTGTTGCTGCTTGGATGCGCTCTCTCCCGATACCTTTGGGATATCAACACCGCCGTCGCATCCGTTGTCGTTGGTGTGACTTCGTTCGGCATGCTGTTCTACCTCTTCATCATCGTTGCGGGGGCAACTTCGGATGATTGTCCGTATCAGACTCCTTGGACGAACCTCACCCGCCGCCTGCTTCATCCGCCGCTTCACTTGATCACCGAACATTCCTTCCTTTATTCGACACTGTTTGAAATATGGAATTTCGCCGACGAATGCCGAACTGCTTTTACAATCGTCAAATACCCCCTTGTGCTACTCGCTGCATTTGCTACGGATGCCTTCCAGCTTGGACAAGCGATGTTCCGATCATTGATCGTCTCGGCTCGCGAGGTCCGTACTAAGCTGGTTTAGAACATCCCCCGTCCCGGAGCAGGCGTCGGACTACCAAGCGACCACATTGGATTTCCGTTGCATTTCGTGGATACTGCGGACATCGTTGGACAAAATCATCAACTTGTTGGCTCTCAAATTTCTCAAGACAATCCTCGCAACCCCTGGCTTAGACACCAATATCGTTGTGGACTGTTTCAACGTGTTCAGCAATTGCTTTGTTAATAACCACGGTGATGTATCAATCATTCGTGGTTCAGAGCAACTTGCGGACATATCTACCATGTGTTTCTTCCGCGCCTTTTCATCCTTGTTGATCACGGCACCAACATCGACCACAATTGAAGATGTGCGCCAACGGTACGAGAGAGCATTCCCATTTCTTTCCAGTTTACAGTACCCTTCATATCCCGTTCACATGAACGCGGTCCACCGTCTGCTCATCCCGAAAGCGCTCTACCTTCCGTCCCCCACGAACCCGGGAAACTGCCACTCGTACCTTAGGGAGCGACTATATTTTACCTGGACGTGCTATAACCCACCATTGGATGAACTCGTTCCGTTCGCGCACGCCCTGGCTCAGGTCGCCCAATCCGAGTACCAGAGCAAGGAATATGGGAATCGCAAAGTTCCCCGCTGGCTGGTCCGCTTCGCATTTCGTTTTCTATCCCAGGATCCACTTCCTCCCACCTCGATTGTCATAAATTGCTTGAAAATAATCGCTACCGACCTGGGTTGCAATGTTTCGGATATCAGCAGCATGCCATCAGATGAAAAGTACGTTCATACTCCAAATACAACCATCTCTCTGCTGACACTACGCCAGCACACGGCCTGAAGTTTTCAAGTTGATAATCGAGAAATATGAAGCTATTTCTCCCGAGATTCTGCGCGTGGGTGCATATGCTAAGGCTACAATTGCGTTCCTGCGATATGCGGCCCGGCAGGAAGAGAACGGCACAGGTGAGCTACCAAACCCATCCTTCCGTGCTGTCGAATTCTCACAACCTTCTCACCAATTCCATACTGGATTCTCACAACGGCCCCTCAACGTTTGGAAGCAGTACTTCCCGTTTCGTTCAAGTACACAACTTTAGCCGCGTTCAAATACGGGTGCCGATTCGCACAGGATACAAGTGATGTCAGCGGCATGATGCAACTCTGGATGGAAACAGCCTCTGCGGTCCCGTATACGGACGATGTTGGTGGGAGTGTGGTTGTCGGCCTTTTGAATATGGCGTCAAGTGATCGGTTGTTGTCACATATACCTCTGGTTGCTTGGAACTGGCTGAAAAAACTGCCTGTTCTCCCTCCTGAATGTGGAGAGCTCCTCCCGGAGGCCACGGAATCCGCGGTCCGAGGGATTCACCAGTTCGGGGGTGCCAAGCTCACTGCGTTATACCTGCATACAATCTGGTCGGAGGAACATAAACCCAGGTACGATGAGATACCAGTAATGAGCCGCTTGATCAGGGAGGAGCTGGGTGAGATTGGAGCGGCAGGATACCGCACAGATCTGATCCGGCGACTGGATCATGTTCTGTTGCGGTTGGACCAGAGTCAGGGAGATTGGTGGGTGAAGGCGAGGCATGAAGATTTCAGAAGCGAGCTACTGGAGGTAGATGAAAAGGCAATGAACATCCTGACCGGCACGTCATCCAATCGTCACCCCTTCTTCTTCTACTGACCCACATGTCCGTGTGCAGAATGTGACTCCGCCTTCGTGTGCGCACTCCCTCTTCCGTGCCCATAGTCGTGTTTGTCACCCAACGCTCCTTCCTACACTTGTCTGTGAATCCTTATTCTGTCCTGTTTCTCTGTACGACAATTAGTTGTATCTCCTGCGCCGCAAGTAGCATCCCACATTTATTTGGTCCCGCCCGAATCCAAATGTTGTGTTTGGTCACCGGCCCGCAGAACACGAGCATCAAATCATCCAATTGCGTATAAGCAACATGTCCTATTATTTAACCGGCGTCGTAGCACAGATTGAGAAGGAGAGATAAAGACCATTTCACGTCCTTCCCTTCTCCTTCTCACCAGCCTGCGGCCTTCTTCCTGCATTCGTAGCGACCCTATCAATCTCTCTCCCTCAAGGTCTGTGCATCCTCAAACTTCCTCTTGGCCGTCGTCTCCTACACGATTGAAAGTCCCTAACAACATCTCTTGCTCCAGCAACGGCCGCAACGGCGTGGGCCGGCTCCGAAGAGTCTGGACCGATCATGGTCTCGTTAAGTGTGCCATGTGTTCAGGACCCCGGGTTCGTTTTGCGCGCCGGCTTGGGAAGGGACTACGCGGATGAAAAAAGGGGGTCAATCAGTTAGCACGATGATCGCGGCTTCTGGTCGAAACCCATCATCTCACAGTCAATACCGACGTTCGAGTGTTACGATCCCTTCTTGCGACAGAACTCGATGGTGTGTAGTTCCAGTTCGGAAGGCTCGAGATCGTTTGCCGGGTCAAGGTAAGCAATCGCCGCTGTTTCATACGATATCCGACCCCACGAGTTACCATACCAGGACACTATATATAAGACACTCACAGGGTGAATAGGTTGCCTCAGAGAAGGTTGAAAACATCTACGCCACTCGTCCCGTCGTACAACAAATCACGGTCTACGGAGGTTCGACGGAATCATACATCCTGGCCATCATCATCCCAGGTCCCGTCAAAATCGCCGAGATCACGAGTAGGGTCTGAAAGAAGCCGGTCAGCGAGACCGATCTGGTGACGCTGGACGGGGCGGTCAAGGACGAGAAAGTTGCGAAGAATTCCTCATGGACGAGTTGTTCTCTGTGGGGGATGGGTGTTTTACGCCAACGATGAAGCTTGAAGGTCCGCAGATGTGTCAGAACTTTCTTCGTTCTCTGGAATAGCGGCCGCTACTGTGAACGTGAGTTTGCTTAGACGGGACGCTTATAAGAGGTGTAAGCAAGAGCTGGATTCCCTGTATGCACTTGGGGAGCCCCAACCACTGGAGAGGGCGGCTAAATTGTAGACGGATCTACGGGCGCTTGAACCCCCGGCCCGGTAGGACACACTGGATTGTAACCCTCCCGATGTACGCGCTGTACCAGTTTGTCACTCATCTCTTTTAACCGGGATTTTCGTCAAAGATCCCCGGGACCGCAAGTCTCCAAGGTCCTGTCGTTATTTCATCTACCTACGTTTGCGATAATACACAGCTCACAGAACAGCACCTACCGACGCCTATCGAAACATGACGAGAGAAGAAACTCTTTCACCTGCACAATATAGGTGTACAATGCGGGGTAAAATACTGAGACGTTGTCCTCACGGATTGACATTGGCTCTGGATAGGAGGAAAAAAGCCAGGTGAGTTTCCCACTCTTGATAGAATGGGGACAAGAGGCGTACGGGAATCTACCGATGACATTGCCGGGTGGGCTATAATTGCACCAAAGCAGTTTAGCGTTCTGCACGACATTCACAAGTCAGATTAACGGATACGAGTGGCGCGGCAGAGGAATACGCACTCCATAATTCTTTGGGAAGATGGTGCCAGGAGCGCAAGTAGTAAAGGCGCATCCAACACGCGTGGTGCTCTTCCAAACGACCTGGGTGAAGTGTGAGGGTTGAGGGTTTTTGGGGTTATAATCCTTGGCTTCGTTCTTCCACATGTTGATCCCGTCGGTGATGCTGAAAGCGCCAGTCCCAGCAGCCAGGTTTTCTGTAAAACATGAGTATTCTCGATAAGTAGGGATGGTCAGTAGGACGACGCACCCCCGTACGGCCCACCCGAGTGCTTGAAGACGCATTTGGCGGCCTGATTCTTGGCGTAGTTTGCAAGTGTGCTATCCCAGCTCAGAGGGGAGGCGCCATGGGATGCACGGAAACCGTTGTGTCCATTCAGAACGTCTTGCTCAATGGCGTTGGCGACCGGACCATCTTGGTCAGGAGTGATGAGGACTTGACCCTCAGCGAGGTCGAAAGTGAACTCGTTCACAGTGGTGGGAGGAGAATAGCAAGGAGGTACGGCGAGAACCTGAGGGAGAGCAATGAGAGCGAGGAACAGATACACAGTAGCGGGAGCCATTTGGTATAGCTTTGAGAGCGCGAGATTGAGAGGAGAGGAAAGGACTCCTGGGTTGGGGAGATGAGTCGCCGTAGGCTCGATACATATATAGGATCCCCTCCCTTCTCGGCGTTCTGTTTGGTCCCTGTTGAGCGAGAAGGGTCACAAACATACTGTCAGGTGACACTCTATTCACGGGGACCAGTTCCGGAAAGTATTCGGCTCGGGGTTGTAAGGGTTTCAAGAGACCGCCACTAGTGCTAAGCGCTAAGCATTTAGACTCGGACTCCTCCCCGGCGCAGTGGCGTGAAATCGGTGTTTGTGCGGGAGACAAAGAGGTTATTGGCACTGTGGGAAACATCGTTGAAGATGATTGCCAAGTTTGGATATCTGTCGATTATCGATTATCCCCGGCGATGGTAGTCCATAGATGAGTCCCGCAAGGTGGTTCTTTCTTTTTTTGAAATTTTTCATTCCAAGAACGTTTATGTATCCGATAAGCTTATCGGGGTTCTCACCGAACATCGGATCCTGGGTCGGGCAACTTCGAAGCACCGGGGACATCGGCGAGAATGCTTCCGACGCTACACCGATGTATTGTCACTCCTTCAACCTCGCATCAATGCCGCACCGGATTTTGATGTCTGATCCCAGCCAGGGTACCGCAGGAGAGCAGAGGAGCGGGAAAACGGCCGACAGGTAGCGTCCAGCCTTCCTTTCCTCTCGATTTACACCAAACCCTACAGCCAAAGAAAGGATGAGCAATCGATCCGGGAGGATCTTCGAGCGCTGAATTCTACAAGTACTAGTGCAAAACGGAATACGACAAGAGGAACGATGAGATCTGAACGCAACCCTGATATCCGTGTGCCGAGCGACGCGCCGGTCTGTTCTCGGGCCGCCGTGACATCGGCGCCCAACGTTGACGTTGATCACGGAACCAACATCAACCACAATTGAAGATGTGGGCCAACGGTACAGGAGAGTATTCTCACTTCGTGCCGGCTTGCGGTGCCCCTCATACCCCTTGTACGTGAATGCGGTCTACCGTCTATTCCCTGCGAATCCGAGAGTCTACCACGCGTTTCTTATCCCGTCTCGTTTCCCTGTACAATAATTGATTGTATTTCCTGTGCCGCAAGTAGTATCCCGTATCTGTCTGGCCTCCGAATCCAAATGTCAAATAACGATCAAGAAGGGGAGGTGAATACCATCGATATCGTAAAGCAGAACGTTCACATCCTTCCCTTCCCGGCCTTCTCACGAGCCTGCGGTTCCCTTTCTGCGTTCGCGACGACCCCATCGATCTCTCCCCTAGTCTCTCCCCCTCAAGACGGAGGTGGAAGCTTAGCGCTAGCGCTCAATTACGGTGACGGACCGGAAACCCGCACGATGACCGAAATTCAACGTCGGCGTCTGCCGCAGGTGACGACCTCCAAACTCCAGACGTTTGAGTTGGGGATTCCGGTGACCCATTCGGGAAAGAAAGTTATCCGCCCACGCAGTCGTCGGCGTTACACGCGTTTTCAAGGTATAAGGGCTAAGAGAGAGCCTCACCCTCGGTAAAGTTTAGCGGTGCTTCGCAGCGTCGCTCTTGATGCATGGTGTGGCGACCCAGTGCCGAGGACAGTCGGATCGGCCGTGCCAGTGTTGGCCCGCCACTGGCCATAACCCATTGCTTGCGGCTGTCACCGGTCACCAGTAGAGATTGCCATATGGCGAGCTGGCGGTTCGGTCTTCTCGGGCGGCATTTGCCGGGCCAATGGGATGCTTTAACGATTCGGATCAGTTCACACGTGACTATTTCGCGTCGCGAACCCATCTCCAGCAACTTTCCACAAGGCTTTGTCCTTCTCTTGACAGTTCATGGGGCGTGGGAATAAAACTACGCCGAAAAGCCCAAAAGCTACGGCCAGGTCGCGGCTAGCAGCTGTAATTTGACAGGGGCAGTAACCGGCTACTAACCTCTACTGGCCGGCACAACACTGGGCCGTGCCCCA
>Ga0307510_10010838_pt1 | contig 10837 bp, 4 predicted proteins | sample 12_EM_MG_FD_207224 | JGI IMG/M metagenome (GOLD analysis project Ga0307510, IMG submission 207224) | Populus trichocarpa ectomycorrhiza microbial communities from riparian zone in the Pacific Northwest, United States - 12_EM | ecosystem: Host-associated > Plants > Roots > Unclassified | place... | reverse complement strand
GCTTTGTATTTTTTTTTCTTTAAAACACTGTGGATTGCTACAATCATTCCCCATATGGTTTTTTTTGTTATGTTTTTTAAAAAAATTATTTTTGTCAATTTTATTTTTTAAATATTGAGCTGGTTGAAAATTACAATTGTATATTTCATCACAAAACACTGTAGATTGCTACAGTGTTTCACTATATGGTTTTTTTCCTTTTATTTTTTTTAATGTTTTTTTCTAAAATTATCTTTGTCGACTTTATTTTTTTAATATTGAGCTGGTTGAAAAATTAGCTTTGTAGTTTTTTTCTTGAAAACATTGTAGATTGCAACACTCTTTCTCCGTATGAATTTTTTTTATGTTTTTTTTTATAAATTCACGACAACATACATGCATGCTACAAGCTCATAGCAGCGTGCAGACATGACATCTAGTACATATACTAAATGGTGTTGTACTTCAATATAATTATAAATTTTTTTATTTTTTTTATTATAACGGTGATAAAATTATAATTTTTATTTTTTTAAAAAATAATGTTTTATATTTTTTTCCTGTATACTTGGTATTTTTATCATTTTATATTTGGTATATTTATCACCTTTTTTATCTTTATTTTTTTGTAATATTTTTTTTGTTCTTCCTTCTTTTTTCTTTACACTTCTTTTATGGAAAAACAATTTTTTTTAATTTTTCACAATTTAAATATTTATCACTCGGCCTATTTATACAATTCTTTTTATTCTTATTTTTATTTTTTTGTAATTTGTTTTTAATTTTTTTCCTTGTGCTTTTTTTTAAAATTATTATACAAAAACTAAGGAAATGATATTTCACTATAGCAATTGCAACATTGTTCTGTTTTTCTACTATGTTAAAAATTAGTTTGAGATCTTACATGTTTTTATTTATATATTTGATATTTACTATATTTTATTATATGTAAATTCACGGTTATATTTTTTACTTGATGTCAAAAACACATTAGTAATCCTATACATTAATTTTTTTGTGTTAGAAATTTATTCGACCTGTAAGGTTGTAACGAGACGAGTTGAATAAACGTTTTAACACTTTGTTTTTTGCATTTATCGGCACATATGATTCTCAATGTATTTAATTAAATGCATGAATGAGTTTTTTGATTTTTAAAAAATATATTTTTAAAAATCTTAAATATTTATTTTTTTTATAAAAAATAATTATTCAACCAGTAAAAAAGCAGGAAATACATCTCTTTGTTTTTGGCAGTTTTCAAGATTAAGTGCATCTTAGAAGAAAAAACTCATTGGAAAGTCAAGGTTTCTTTACTTGACAATTTCGATCGATTTAACTTAATCTGATGTTGTGTAAGGTGTTTTATATTATAGATTGAATTAATTAATTAATTAATTAATTAGAAAGGATACAAACATATGATTAGATGTTTAGATTGATCTTAATGATGTGCCACTGGAAATAACAAACTCGAGATTGGTCCTTTTACTTTTGAGATTGTTGAGAAGATTGTTATTTTCACTTGATTTAACAAAATGCCACATCCGCTCTCCAATGGTACAGGCAAAAAACGTGTCCCTGGTAACCATAGCACCTCATCATATTAGAAATACTTTAATATTTCTTGCTTAGTTTTTTCTCACGGATTGATGTCTCCTGTCTTATTCATGTTTTTCTATATATATATATATATATAATTGTTGGTTCATATGTATTTTTTGTTTTTTTAATTTTAAATTATTTTTTTTATATTTTCAAATATTTTAATGTACTAATACTAGAAATAATTTTTAAAAAATAAAAAATATTATTTTAATACATTTTTAAATAAATAATAATTTAAAAATAACCACCAACACTCTGAAACTTAAAAACTTAAAATTCACGAAATCCACGCACAAAAGTCCCCACCCAAACGGGGGACCATAAATAAACGTGTGACCGTACGGCTGCGCTGAATTGTAATAAGCCCGTGTGAGGGAGCAACACGCAATTAGGAGGGCCCAACATCAAGACTGGCTAAATTACACGCCGAGTTTGTGCCACGCACAAATTTTCTCGTGTCCGCATCCATGTTTTATCATGGTCGGCAGGTTAAGCCAAGCATACCACATATAGAAAAGTCTCTTCTCTTCCAGTGGAGGTCAAGCAACCACGTGTCACCTGATCCTTGGTTTTGAAAAAGTTTAACGAGGAAAAATTAGGGTTGGTTAGGGTTGACGTTGTCCCACGTACAGGAGAGGAAAGGAGTGATCAATCCTTAGCAGGTGGATCTTGCATGGGGTCACGTGGCTCAACATGGCTGTTTATGGGTAAATCCTAGGAGCCAAGCTGCCCTAAAATTCTATGCTGGGTAATTTTACTTTAAAGGCAATGAGTGCTATCTTCTGCATTAACTTCTTTGTTGTCTTGTATTTTATTTGGAATTCTATAATTCTACAAGTATAAATTACTTTATGTATTTGTATTTTATCTCTTGTTTAATATTTTTTTTTTCATATTTTTATATATATGTTTACTAAATCACTCCCAACAAATTATCCTCCATTTTTAAGCCTAAGTTTTTTTTTCAATATTAAAAAATAAGAATGGATCTAGTTTGAGATGGTCTGTATAAATGAGTCATAATCATAACAATAATCATATAATAAAAAGCAAGACAACATTTATGAGGGAGCTTAATTATCATACATGTCACCTTCTTTATTTTTGCCACTTGTCTGGAGAGTTTTTTCTTTTATCTTAGCATATTTTTTTATTTTGAAATGACACAATTCTAAAAATATTTTGGAAACAACAGAGTTCAGAGTCACATATATCATGTATGTGACTTGCAAGTCATGGATGATATCTACAACTCTTTTGAATTGTTAAATAATCTGAAAAAAATAAATTTAGAAAAGGTATAGACCTCAAAAATATATAGAAGCTTTAATGACGACATTACCGGTAACATTAAAAAGATCTCAACGAGATAAATCCAATAATCTTCATGTTTTTTTCTTCGCTTTCATTTCTATGAGATTATCCAAATCTTATGTCCATGGTCACGAAGTTAATGGGCTAACTTGGGTTGACACATATATATTTTTTTCATTGCTTTTTTTTTAATTATCTTTTTTCATTTTTGCCCTTAAATATTAGGTTGTTTTATAATTAAGCTTCATGGTTTTATTTATTTTACTTTTGATGGGATTATCCTGGTATCATGAACATGTTGTAAATTTGGTATTCTAACCAGGATGGACCAAATTATAAAGGATTAAATTGGAAATAAAAACCAATAAAAAAATAAAATAAAGGAAATAAAGGCTTAGGCACTTAAGCCTAGGGCAACCCACACTTCAGGGCTTGTTTATTTTTTTTGTGTTTTTTATGGGGCGGATAACATGTTATCTGCTCTTAATTTTTTTTTTTTGAAAAAGAAGTAAGAAACATGTCACCTACTTTACCTAGATTTTAGCGACCCCTGGTCGCTAAAAATTCAAGATAAGGGTGTTTTAAACCCTAAAACTCTATTTTCAAGCATTGTTTTGACCCAAGAACACCTAAATTACACCTAAGTGCCCAAACAAACTTATTCATGCCTTTAAATAACCCGAAAAAGATCTGAAAACAACAAATCAACCAAAAACTTTCAAGGTCAGATTTGATTTCTCAAGCAATTAAAAGGTGAAATGAGTGGAATTTTCCCCATCAAATAAAATCTGTAGACACCAAGATTGATCATTTTGGTAGTTAAAATCATTATCAATTTATATTTTCTCTCTCTACAATTAGAATTCAATTACTTTCTTTCTCCTATCTCAAATTAGAGACCAAAAAGTAAAAGAAATGAAGTTTTGGATAAAAAATGAACTTTGAAAAAATCAAAGGGATGGAAAATGGGTATGTTGCAAACTAAGAGGATTAAAGTAAATTTTTTAGTCAATTTCAAAACGACCATCTATTTCCTCCAGGTTTTTTTATATTGGTCCTCTATTTTGTTGTTCTATAATTCCTTAACAAAATAGAAGTAAATGACCTTCAATTTAGCCATAGAATGATGCAATTGATGAAAAAAAAAGTTGAATTGCTTATTAAAATTATTCAAAAATACTTAAAAACATATTAATTTAATATTTTGTTATTAAGACAGAAAACAGTTTAAAAAGTCTTTCCAACAACAAAAAGAAACACTCCATTAGTAATGTTTCAAGAGGTAAAGTACTTAAGTTGTTAAGGAGAATCTATTAAAAAAAAAACGTGTTGTAATGATTTAATAGAATCCCAAAAGAAGAAAGTATCATTAATCCCAAAAGAAAAAAAAGTTAACAAAAATGGGTACAAAGCAGAAGAAATGAAAGGAGCAGAGCAGCATCGTCATACGAGTCAAATGATCGTCACACAAGATTAGATCCTACGTCAAAGGATGGATAGGTGAGGCCGTTAGACGGTTAGAGACGACCAAAAAAAAAAAAAAAATCGGCGTAGACAAGGAGGTTAAGTAGACGATTAATTGAAAGGTCTAAAATGCAAACTCACTGTTACAGACACACAGCCCATCCAGAGAGAGAGAGAGAGAGAGAGAGAGAGAGAGAGTTTGCCATTTTTGTGTCCTCTGCACTCACGCACCCACACAGTGACCGTTCTTTTCTGTCAGTCCAACCTCCACAAAGCTGGAAACGGAGTAACTGTTCATGATTATGAACGCCAACTCCTCCTCTTCAACTTCAACTTCGACAGCAGGAGCAGGAGCAGGAGCAGAAACAGGTGCGAATCCTGCTGGTCCTTCTCAATCAATGGCTACACCTACATCATCATCAACACCACCAGCTACAGGTACGGGTACAGGTACAACAGCAGCAGCTAGCAGCGATGGGTCAGGCAAGAAAGTTAGAAAACCTTATACAATCACCAAGTCTCGTGAGAGTTGGACTGAAGAAGAGCATGACAAGTTCCTTGAAGCCCTTCAATTGTAAGTTTCCTTTTCGCTCTTGTTTCTATAACTACTCTCTCTCCCCTCGTTTCTTTAGTTCTCTCTCTTGAAATTCAAAATAAGAAAGAAAGGAAAACAAGTACTAATTGCTTATTATTATTATTATTATTATTAATCTTGTTTTAACAATTGACTTTGATTTGATGCCTTTGCTTCTTAGTTTTTGACAATTTGATGGTGTTAGAAGTACCTTGGAATCAATAGAAATTCTGTTTGTTAAAAGCAAAATATAATTTGACACCGTACCACGTTTTGAACTTTCAGTTTTCAAATTGCTAATCAAATACCTCTTGATTCTGTACCATGCTTATCTATTTTTCTTTTTTCTATCTGGTCTTCTTCATTCAGGTTTGATCGTGACTGGAAAAAGATTGAAGATTTTGTGGGTTCAAAGACGGTGATCCAGGTCTGAATCATGCAGTGTTTTCGCTTTGCAGGTTAACGTATCTATCATGTTCTTTACTGATCATATACATTTGCAGATTCGGAGTCATGCCCAGAAATACTTTTTGAAGGTCCAAAAGAATGGTACAAGTGCGCATGTTCCTCCTCCTCGCCCTAAACGCAAAGCCTCTCATCCTTACCCACAGAAGGCGTCGAAAAATGGTTTGACCTTTTTCATGGAATATGATGATAAATGCGGTTGTACTTTAGAATTGCTTTCTTGACATGCTGTTTCTTAATTATTGCAGTTTTAGTGCCGCTCCCAGCATCCATGGCTTACGCTTCATCGACGAATACCTTTGCACCAGGATATGCTCTATGGGATGAAACTTCAGTGTTAATAAACTCCGCAACAAGCAAAATCATGCCATCACAAGATGAACTTCCAAATCTTCACGGAGCTGAAGGTGTGCATACTTCTTCATTTCTTATCTTCCTGTTATCATATTAGTAGATCATTTCTACTAGAGGGAACTTTCCAGCACTTCTTATGGCTTGCAACCTTGCTCATTCAGCTGATATTGGACCAAAGTGTGTATCAAGGGTTAGTAACAATACTGTCAGTGGCCTTGGGACCTCAAGTAGAACATTGCCAAGTGCTGAGATGCCAAAACAAGGGAAGCAAGCGCCTGTGCTTCATGGTAACCCGTGATCCACAAGACTAAAGTTGTTAATTTTCCACTTATACTGACCTCAAACTCAGGAAAAAAGAAAAAAAGAAAGAAAAAGCTCTCTCTTACTTTTTACCTATTGTCTGCAGGTATACCAGATTTTGCTGAAGTATATAGCTTCATTGGAAGTGTCTTTGATCCAGACACGAAAGGGCATGTGGAAAAGCTACAGGAAATGGACCCTATAAATTTTGAAACTGTAAGTTGAATTGAATTGAATTGAGATGGCTCCTTTTCCAATTATACTATGCGAAGATAAGTAGTTGTATAATCATAGAGAAAATTAGATATGCAGTTTAGCGGTGAGAAGTGGTTCATTATTATAGTGGAAGTCTATACTACAGTACCATAAATGAACCTCTGATTCTTATCTTTCTACTCAAGCATTGTATATTATGCAAGGGGTCTACAGAAGTTAATAATATCGTTGGAGCACTAATAAGATTCGGTAGAAATTTGGTTGCGAGCCACGTATTGCTGGTAAATTGGTAATAAGAACCAGTGTTCTGTGTCTGGGAACTTAAACTAAGGATCTGAAAATAACACTCAAGAATGAGGATTGCCTCGTGTATTGGATTGAAGATTTTAGTCTCACCTGTGTTATTTACAACTCAATCAGATTTTACTGGGTTACACTGCCATCCTTCTTTAGATAGACATCAATTTAATACATAAAGAGAAAAGATCTATGTTAATTTTTCTGGTTTAACCTGACATTAGTGGATTTCATTTGGAGCTATCATGGCGAGTTACTTTTGGATATAGTGAGCCAATGTCAGGGGAAAGTCCTCTCCATCACTACATATAATTTTCATCCCATATAGCAACATTATGATTTTCTACTCCATAAAATTAAGAGCTGACCTGGTTCATGTTCGTCTCACTTGCGAGTTTGATGGGTTGTTTGGCTCTTCAAAATCAGCTCTTCATCTTCTCAAATTGCTTAAGATGGCAGTGATTCAAGTAAATTTTTAGAGAGAGAGAGAGAGAGAGAGAGAGATGTCATTGGTATTCTGCACAATCATGTCTATATTTCTGAAGTTTCCATCTGCTATGATGCGTAGTATCAGTGTGTTAGTGGAGTTCTCAAAATAGTACAAGATTGCATCTTTTTTCCCATCATGGTGTTAGTTAAAATAACTTTGGTGTGTAATTTCTAATTTTCCTGATTATTCCGATGTGCTCTGTATATAATTCCTTTTAGTGTCTTGCAGGTTTTGTTGTTGATGCGGAACCTTACTGTTAACTTGTCTAGCCCTGATTTTGAGCCATATGTAAGTGTTAATGTTTTGTAAGTATGTTCATAGCAGCTCTTACCAGCATGCATGTATATTGCCACTTATTTTGATTTATTGAAAGAATTCGTAAATGTGATGATATATTGCAACCATAATCTGAGTATTATGGCAAAGCTGAGGTTTCATTCAATGCTAAAGTTTCAACATGTTAGATTTCTTTGTTTTTTCCATGATGCTGAGAACTTGCCCTAACAGTTTTTACAGAGAAAACATTTGCTGTGTTGTAACATGGAAGTTTCATCTGTGTAAAACTTTTGGTGGTCATTTCTCTCTGAAAAAGATCTTTGTGTAGAAGCTTTGTCTAAGTGAATTTATGGGGCTGCCTCAAAAGGAATGTTAAATGATCTGATGGAAAATTGTCTAGAGGGGGATTATAAATGACGATAGAAAATGTTGAAAGTATAGCAAAGTGTTTGCCATTAACAGTTTATCAGGCCTCTTGGCTTTTTTTTTTTTTTTTTGCCTCCCTTTCTTTTAAAGTCCTGATAAAGTTGCAGGCTCTGTAATTATTTTCAATTATAACTTGCTTCTGCAGATATTCCTCACTTATTTTGACCAAGTAAGATGAAAATCTGCTGATGTTGCTCACGTATAATTCATATGACACCACATACATAACTTGCAGGTATAATGCATGTGGAAACAAGAGATAAGCATCAGCGTTTGCATCTATCTCTTCGTAATTTTTCATTCCTGAATGTGCATGTAGTTTGGTGTGTGCTACTACAAGATTCTGAATAGAATAAAAGGCCCAGGAAAAGTTTTCCTATGAAATATCTTCGAACAAGTTCTTTAATTTATTTGCTAGTTTACATATTTTATTTTTATAGATTCTTCAATGATTGTTCTGTAACCTTGGCTAGTTTACCTCCTTGGTTGATTCAGAGGAAGGTCATGTCATCATATGATGTCAATACCAAAACAGTGGGAGTTTCTGCCCTGAAACAGACCAATGATATAGCATGTTGAACTACTTACATTTTGCTGACTTGTACGTTTTTCGTAATCTTCATTTATTTTTCATTTCCTAGCTTCTCTAGGCTCTAACTTCATCTCCACATCTTTCCTCGCAGTAACGTGGTGATGTTGGCTGGAATTCTTGCTGCATCACTAAAATCAAATAAATGTGTCTGCTTTATCTTTCTGCACATGCCTGGAAGTTCATTCTGAGACAGGCTGTGGCAGCCACGCCAAGGGAGAGTTTATGATGGTAGAACAAAGTTTTCTACTGATTTTCAAGGTCCATGAACGGTGAACCTTGACGTCTACTGACCTGAATAGCAATGGCTGTTTCTATATATTCTATTGACGATTTGGCCTCCAACCAAACAAGTGTGTATATCTTGTGAGACCTGTTCGGCCGTCCCTTGAGATTAATATTAGCGGGGTACATTTTGCCAAGGCCTTGTAACTAAAAGAGCTTGAACACACGAGGAAAAAGTACTTCCCTTCCCTTCAGACTTGTGAAGTAGGTTACTCTGTGTATTAGAATGAACCTCCATTTGTTGACAATATACTGTGTTTTTGCTTCTGTAATGTTTCAGCTAAGAAATCGGATTTCTTTCTCAGGATTGAACTACAGTGCGCATCCAGCACTAGCTAGATGTTTACAAAAGGGTGGACAGACTTTATCAAGAAAAAAATAATGGTCGTTACCTTCCTAGAATCAACTGTATACTGTGGGTCTTACCTTTAGCTCAGGTCTCTGCTGGTATGGTGTCGTCTTAAAACTTGCTTTATTTTTCCTGGTATTGCATTTCAAATAGGAGTTGGATAAATTTTATTTTTTTTATTAAAATTATTTTTTTTATTTTTTTAATCGTTTTGATATGTTAATATCAAAAATAATTTTTTAAAAATAAAAAAAATATTATTTTAATATATTTCCGAGCAAAAAAACACTTTAAAAAGCAATTATTACCACACTTCCAAACACCTCAAAATAATTTTTCTATTGCTAGTAATTTTAGCATTCGCAATGGTTGCTTGTGTGTTAATAAAATTTTAATTTTAAAAATATAGAAACTTGAGTAAAACAATACTAACAGAAAATATTTAAGGTACAAAAATGAACAAAGATTGTATTTTATGCTTTACTATATTTTAACATGATTATACAAATCATTTTATTTTAAAGAATTCCTTACTTTATAATAATTATTAAAGTTATAGATATGAATAAAAATCTTATTCTAAAATTTGACTAATGAGTTTTTTTAATATTAGTAGTGTCAAAAGGTATGAATACTTTCTGTCAAAGATAACATGACAAAAAAACCAAGGTCCGTATAAAAATAACAAAGGTTAAATTTAATAATTTGTTTAATTTTAATGTAATTTAAGTATGAATCTCTCTCTTTTAGAGAAAAAAGGGCTTTATTTTTTAATTTTAATTTATATATGTGGTATAAATAGAAACTTAAAATATAGGCATAAACAAATATTTCACGATTGCTTTTATTTAAAGGAGTCTTCTTTTAATATTAGTATCAATGGTAAAAGGAATAATAAAAAATCATATGAATCTTTTCGTCTAAAAAAATAAAAATAAAAATAAAAATAAAATAATATAAAAAATAACTCAATAATTTAATAATTACTAAAAAGAAAAAAAATCAATCATCTAATTTAATAATTTAATAAAATTCTGAAGCGTATCTATTATTTTCATATTTTAATACATAGCTTTTGTTAATCTATTTTAGTCAACATAAAGCATTAATTATAATTATAAAGTATTAATTATTATTATAACAATGACTAAAAGTGGAGGTGAATTCACATTTCACCTTCTCACTGAGCATTGTTAATTGGAGCGGTGATTTGAATTTATTTTTTGGTTTTTTTGTCTTTTAATTTTTTTTTAATTTTTTTAATTTTATCTTTTAATACTTGGCTGGTTGAAAATTGAGTTTCATAATTTTATTTTAGTTTTCTTTCTATAGAGTTATCACTGTTTCAAATAAATATCTCAGTATTGAGTTAATGCTTAATTTTACAAACATCTATTTTTGTTATCATATAATTAAATAAAAAATAGTTAAAAAAATAAAGTTATTAAACTCAGTAGAGTCCATAACTGAGTTGCGGGTTTAAAGGGTTAACCAATGTTATTAAACCTAGTAGATTAGTCCATGACTCAGGATGCGAGTTTGACAATTTAACTTGGGTTGATTAGGATTAAGCTTTATAATTTGTTTCAATTTGCTTTTATAATGTTATCGTAGTCTCAAACAAACGTCTTGATATTGGGTTATCACTTGATTTTACAAGTGTCTGTTTTTGTTATCATATAATTAATTACAAAAATAGTTCTATAAAATAAAATTATTAAAACTAGTGAAGTCCATGACTTGGGTCGTGGGTTTGGCAAGTTAATCAAAGTCATCAAATCCAATGGAGCTCATGACCTATATTGCGGGCTTGGTAGGTTAACCTAGGTTAGTCTGCCAACCCCGGTTGAT
>Ga0307510_10010837_pt1 | contig 10837 bp, 10 predicted proteins | sample 12_EM_MG_FD_207224 | JGI IMG/M metagenome (GOLD analysis project Ga0307510, IMG submission 207224) | Populus trichocarpa ectomycorrhiza microbial communities from riparian zone in the Pacific Northwest, United States - 12_EM | ecosystem: Host-associated > Plants > Roots > Unclassified | place... | reverse complement strand
GCGCCCAGACGTGGGTGATCATCAGCAGCGGCACGTAGAGGATCGGAATGACATAGGCCGCGCCGAGCGCGCCGGCATGTTCGGGCAGGCCGCCGCGCACGGCGTGCCAGTAATCGATCAGGAGATCGCCGGCGCCGACAAGGTTGAACGCGACCACGAACGCCCAGAAGAGCGGGCGGACGCGCCAGGCGAGTAGCGCGACGATGGCCAGCAGGCCGGTGGCGAAATCGCCATAAGCCGCAGCAGGCGCGAAGCCGGCGGGCAGGCCGGGGCCGACGACACCGGGCAGGATGAAGACGAGGCCGAAGAAGCGAAAGCTGTGCAGCGTGGCGATGGCGCGGTGCGCCTGCGCGCAGTCCATCGCGGCGAGCCTCGGCAAGCCATAGGCGCCGAAGCACAATGCCCATGCGACATAGCCGAGGACGAGCTGGACGAGGAAGATCATTGCGGTCGGCATGCCGGCCTCCTGTCGGGGTAAGCCGGTCATCTAGGGTTGCCGCTATCGCGCGACTATCCGATATAATATCCATAGGCCATGAAGCCAAACTACACAGTCCGCCGCGGAGCGCTGGAGGGCGTCGAGACCTTTCTCGCGGTTGCCCGGCACCGCAGCTTTCGCCGCGCCGCCGCCGAGCTCGACGTGACACCTTCCGCGGTGAGCCAGGCGGTGCGTGCGCTGGAGGGCCGGCTGGGTGCGGCGCTGTTCACCCGCACCACGCGCAGCGTCGGCCTGACCGAGGCGGGGCAACGCTTCTTCGACCGCGCCGCGCCGGCCTTTGCCGAACTCGTTGCCGCCGGCGAACTTGCCCGCGACCTCGGCCAGCGGCCGTCCGGGCTGTTGCGCCTCTCGGTGCCGCGCGGCGTCGTGCCGCTGATCCTCGAACCGGTGATCGGTTCGTTCGCCTTGGCCTATCCCGAGATCGAGCTGGAGATCGCGGCGAGCGAGGAGATGGTCGATCTGGCGAGCGGCGGGTTCGATGCCGGCATCCGTTTCGGCCAGTTCATCGCGCCCGATATGGTGGCGGTGCGACTGACCCCGCCCTTCCCCTTCATGGTCGTCGCCAGCCCGGATTATCTCGCGCGCCATGGCCGGCCGGAACGGATCGAGGATCTGCGCCGCCACGCCTGCCTGCGGCTGCGCCGCTCGAACGGCGCGATCGCGCATTGGGCGTTCGTCGATGGCGATGAGCGGATCGAGGTGGCGGCTTCCGGTCCGCTGATCGCGCACGATTATCCCACGCTGCTCGGCGCGGCGATGCAGGGTGTGGGGCTGGCGCAGGTGCCGGGGCCGCTGGTGCGCGCGCCGATCGCCGCGGGACGGCTGAACCCGGTGCTCGACGATTTCGCGGTGATGACGCCGGGGGTGTTCCTCTACCATCCCGGCAAGCGCCAGATACTGCCCAAGCTGCGCGCGTTCATCGACCATATCAAGGCGGCGCGATGACGGGTATCGACGCGGCGCAGGGTGGCCCGGGGGCCGATCACGCCGTTTTCGTTTAGGCGTTGCCCGATCCACGATTGTGGCCCACGGCTCGACCATGTCGCATGAGAGGGCCGCAACATTGAGTTCCTCCGATACAGCCGGGTTCACCGGGAGCCCGGAACATCTCCGCCTGGCCATCGAGGCGGCGTGCGTTGCCTTGTGGTCGTGGAATGTCGACGACGACAGCTTCGCGATGGACCCGCGCGCGTTCGAGCTGTGGGGCCTCGCCCCGGCCCCGCGCGTCGCGTTCGAGGAGCTTTCGCAGCACATCCACCCGGCCGATCGCGACCGGGTGCGGGCGGGGTTCGTCGCGACGCGGTCGGTCGCCGGCCCTTATGAAATCGATTTTCGCATCATGCTGGGCGACGAGATCCGCTGGATCTCGGCACGCGGCCAGGGGGCGGATGCCGGCATCGTCGACCGGATGATGTTCGGCGTCTTCCTCGACGTGACCGGCAGGAAACAGGCCGAGGAAGGCCATGAACTGCTCGCCGGCGAGATGAGCCACCGCGTCAAGAACCTGCTCGCGGTGGCGAGCGGCCTGACCCAGCTGACCTCGCGCACCGCGCGCACGATCGAGGACATGACGACCGAGCTGACCCAGCGGCTGTCGGCGCTGGGCCGCGCGCATGATCTGGTGCGGCCGATCCCCGGCGAGCAGGGCAAGGCGGCGCTGCTCGGCGACCTGATCACCGTGCTGCTCGCACCCTATGACGAGACCGCCGCCTTTTCAGGGAGGATTCGCGTCGCGGTGCCGCGCATGGGGGTGGGCGAACGGACGGCGAGCGCGCTGGCGATGATATTGCACGAACTGGCGACCAATTCGGTCAAGCACGGGGCGCTGTCATCGTCCGACGGGATGCTCGACATATCGGGCAAGCTCGACGACGAATGCCTGTTATTGACCTGGGCGGAGACGGGCGGACCCGAGATCGCGGCGCCGCCCGAGCATAGCGGGTTCGGCCGGAAGATGCTCGAACGCAGCATCTCGGCGCAGCTCGGCGGCAATCTGAGCTATGACTGGCAGAGCGCCGGGCTGGTCGCCACGCTGGGCATCCGCACGGCGCGGCTGACGTCCTAGAAACGTTGCGATTCGTGCAGGGAAGCGCACAATGACGCGATGCTGTACCTTGCGCTGAAGGCGATCATTTCCGGCATATTGATCGCTGCCGCTTCAACCATTGCCAAACGCTATCCCGGCTTCGGCGCGCTTGTCGCCTCGCTGCCGCTGGTATCGGTGGTGGGCATGATCTGGCTTTGGTCGGACAAGCCCGATGCGGAAAATATGGCCGCCCATGCACAAGCCACCTTCTGGTATGTCATTCCGTCGCTGCCGATGTTCCTGCTGATACCGGTGTTGCTGCGTCACGGCGTCTCGTTCTGGCTGTCGCTGGCGCTCGGGTGCCTGCTCACCGTGATCCTCTATGCGCTGACGACATGGGCGCTGTCGCGTCTCGGGTTGCAGCTTTAACGGCCGCCGGAAAACCCGGATCAGATGAGCGCGGTCAGATTGAGCGACAGATAGTGCGTGTCGCCGGTCGCGGGTGCATTTGGCGCGTCCCGCAGGAAGCGCCCCTTGGCTAGCCACACGCCATCCACTTCGAAACGCAACCGCTCGGGCACGAGCCAGGCCCGAACGCGCGCGTCGAGCTGTTGCCCGGCGAAACGCCCCGATCCACCGCTCGCATCGCGCACGCCAGTGCCCGCGAAGCTGTCGGTCGCCTCCGCCAGCCAGAGCAGCCGATAGCTCAGCATCAGGTCGATCCGTTTGCCTGGCGCCGCCTCCGCGCGCACACCGGGGGTCAGCACATTGGTGCGCGCGACAATGTTGTAGAGCCCGACCGGCCCGAGATCGGCGCGGCGCATGCCGAACAGGCTGTCGAACCGCGTATAGCTGCCGCCGGCCTTGTCGCCGGAAGCGACATCGAGTTGCGCCGACAAGCGCGGCTTCCACGCAGCGGAAAAGGTGTAGCCGATCTCGGCACGGGCAAACCAGGCGCTGACCGACAGGCGTGGCGCGCCCGCCACATTGGTCGTGCTGATGCGCCCCGATTGATAGATGCCCTCGACCTCGTAATCGATGACCCCGGCCTTGGGCGCGCGGATGATGCGCGCATCGACCGTGTTGAGCGAGCGGTCGCGGGTCGGGCGGCCCGGCGCATCGCGCTCGCCGAGATGGAAGAAGCCGAGCTCGCCCGTCGCCGCGCCGAGCGTGCGCGGCCGCGAGACTAGGCCGCCCCACAGTAGCAGATCGAAGCTCTCGCGGTCGAAACGCTGTTTGTTGTCGCGCAGTGACGGGAGATCGTCGGGCAGCCGCGCCTGGGGCAGCACATAGATGAGCGTCGCCTTGACGCCGCCCTTGAACCCCAGATCGGCACGCAGCCCGGTGACCGCATTGGTCGTGTTGCGATAATCATCGGCGGCGACGAGGCGCCGCGACCCCAGGTTGAGCAGGAACCGGCCGCCCTGCACGGCAAGCGCGCTTCCCGCACCGAAGGGATGCGCGATATCGGCCGCGACCCAGGCCTGCACCGGTTCGAACGTGTTTACCTCGTTGGTCGAGATCGGGGTCTGCGCATTCGCCAGCCACGACCGGCTGTCATAGACTTCCGCGCCGACCCTGATCGGGCCAGCCTTGTAGGTCGCCGTGACGATCGTACGGAGATCGATCAGTTCGTCGCTCGCATTGAAGCCCGGGCGTACCTGCCCGTCGATCGTCTCGTAGCGCAGGCGCATCGCGGCGCTAATGTCGAAGCCATCAGCCGCCGGCGGCGGCGCGTTTTGCGCCAAGGCGGGGCCCGCAAAGATAATCAGCCCCGACGCGAACGCCGCCCGGGCTACCCGCCCCCGAAACGCCGCCATCACCTCGCGCTCACGCCGCCCGAGCAAAACGGGCGTCGGCCGAGGTCCAGTTCAAGGCGCCCATAAAGGCATCCACATAGGCAGCAGCCCTGGCGCCATAGTCGATCGCATAGGCATGCTCGTACATGTCGAGCGCGAGGAGCGGCGTGCCGCCGGCAAGCGCCATGCTGTGATCGGCCGCCCATTGGTTGACCAGTCGATTGTCGCGGTGGCTCCAGGTCAGCAGCACCCAGCCCGATCCGCCGCCCAGCGCCTTGCCCAGCGCGGCGAACTCGGCGCGCCACCGTGCGTCGCTGCCGAAGTCGCGCTCGATCGCCGCGGCCAGTGCTTTTCCAGGCCGTGTCGGCGCACCGAGCCCGGCGAAATACAGCTCGTGCAGGATCATCGAGTTCCACGCGATCAGCTCCTCGCGCTTCAGGCCATTGAGGACGAAGCCGGGCGCGGTCGCCGGATCGAGCTTGCCGAACTCGGCGGTGATCGCGCCTAGCCGCTTGACCGCGCCGACATAATTATTGTCGTGATGGCTGGTCAGCAGCTTCGCCGACAGACCCGATATCGTCGCCGGATCGAACGGCAGGGCCTGCGGCGTGAAACCCGGCGGCTGGGCCTGCGCCGCCACCGGCAGCGCCGCCGCGGCACCCGCCGCCAGACCGGTTACCAGCAGCGTGCGGCGATCGAGATCGGTCATCTTCCTTCTCCTTATGCGATGAGGCCGGCGAGGTAGAAGGCCATGCCGAGTGCCGAGGTCGCCCCCAGCGTGACGATCACCCCGGCATTGAACCGGAAGATCGCCACCATCGCCCCGACCGACAGCAGCAGCGCCCAGGGGTCGAGGCTCGACGACACCGGCAGGTCGACATGCAGCGGGCCGGCGGCGAGCGGGGTGACGGCGCGGAACAGCGTGTGGAGCGCGAACCAGATGGCGAGGTTGAGCACCACGCCGACCACCGCCGCGGTGATCGCCGACAGCGCGCCGGCCAGCGCGGCATTGCCGCGCAGTCGCTCGATGAAGGGGGCGCCAAGGAAGATCCACAGGAAGCACGGCACAAAGGTCACCCAGGTGGCGAGCAGCCCGCCCAGCGTGCCGGCGAGCAGCGGCGGCAACAGGCCGGAATGGCGATAGGCGCCGAGGAAACCAACGAACTGCAGCACCATGATCAGCGGTCCGGGCGTGGTCTCCGCCATGCCGAGCCCGTCGAGCATCTCGCCGGGCGAAAGCCAATGATAGGATTGCACCGCCTCCTGCGCGACATAGGCCAGCACGGCATAGGCGCCGCCGAACGTGACCATCGCCATGGTCGAGAAGAAGGTCGCGATCTGGCTGAACACATTGCCCTGGCCGAGCAGGAGCAGCAGCGCGGCGACCGGGGCCAGCCACAGTATGAGCCACACCACAGCCACGCGCAGCGATTGGCGCAGCGTCGGGTTGGCGTGCGCGGGCAGTTCCTCGCCGAGCAGGGTATCGGCATCGGCGACCATGTCACCGCCGCTCGACCCGTGTCCGCCGCCGGCCCTGAACGCCGGCACGCCGCGCCGCCCGCCGACGAAACCGATGATCCCCGCCGCCAGCACAATCAGCGGGAAGGGCACGCCGGCGAAGAAGATCGCGACGAAGGCGGACAGAGCGATGACGCGCATGATGCCGTTCTTCAGCGCGCGCTTGCCGATGCGCAGCACCGCCTGAAGCACGATCGCCAGTACCGCCGCCTTCAACCCGAAAAACAGGGCCGAGACGATGCCGAGCTTGCCGTAGAGCGCATAGACCCAGCTCAGCACCATGATCGAGAACACGCCAGGCAGCACGAACAGCACCCCGGCGACGATCCCGCCGCGCGTGCGGTGGAGCAGCCAGCCGATATAGGTGGCGAGCTGCTGCGCCTCAGGCCCCGGCAGCAGCATGCAATAGTTGAGCGCGTGGAGGAAACGGTGCTCGCCGATCCAGCGTTTCTCCTCGACCAGGATGCGGTGCATCACCGCGATCTGCCCGGCCGGGCCGCCGAACGACAAGGCCGCGATGCGGAGCCACACCCAAAAGGCTTCGCCGAGCGTGACCGGTGCCGGACGTTGCCGCGGGGCGGCCATCGTCGCAGCGGTCATGCGCGCTCTCCGCGTGCCTTGTGCGAGGTCCAGTCATGCGTCTCGCCGCGCGCGTCGCGGCACCAGCGATAGAGCGCGTCATAGACGAGCATGCCGGCATCGAGTTGCTCGAGATCGTCGGCATGGATGCGCGACAGGCCGAGCGAGATGGCGAGCAGGCCAGCCGCCTCGGGGACCAGGTCGGGCCGGGCGGTGTCCGCGCCGCGCACGATGGTGGCGAGATACGCCAGCGGCGGCAGCGCGGCGAGGCCGAACGCCTCGACCATCACGTCGAAGGTGCAGCGATCCCCGTCATGGCTCCAGCGCACGCCCTCGACATCGAACGGCGTGGCGGCGAAGCGCTCGGCCACGCCGGGGACCTCGGACGGGGTGACGAACAGGAACACCGCATGCGGATCGACGAAGCGGCGGATCAGCCAGGGGCAGGCGATGCGATCGACCTTGGGCCGCGCGCGCGTCACCCACACCGTGCGGCCGTGCGCGTCGCGCGGCGGCAGCGCCGCTTCGAGCACCAGCGGATGACCCGCCGCCGCCCAGCCCTGCGCGCCGCCATCGAGCAATTCGGCCTCCGCGCCGGCCTGACGCAGCCAGGCCGCGACGCCTTCGCTGAGCTTCTGGCCGCGGTGGCACAGGACGACCGCTTTCTGCCCGGCAAAGGCCGGCGCCCAATCGGCGACGGTGGCGAAGTCGCGGCGCAGCGCGCCGGGCACCAGCCGCGGATCGGCGGCGAAATCCTCGGCCGTGCGCACGTCGATGATCGTAGGGCCGCCGGGCGTGCCGATCAGTTTCAGCAATTTGTCGGGGGAGATCGAATTGATGGCGGGCATGATGCGTCCTCAGCTTGTTGGGACGCGATGCTTCGGCGTGCCGCCTCGTGGGGAGATCGCATTCCCCATGGCGCCATTTACACGGGGCCAGCCCGATTCTGTCAAGCCCGCCATGCGCGTCGACCGCAGCGGACATGACATCTGTCACCCGTGCCATATGACATCGCACACTGACGCCGCGCCGCGCATCGGGCCATGACGGTGCCCTGTTCGCGAAGAGGAGCGAGGCTCATGTTCGACCAAGATCTATCCATCGTCGCTGCGCTGAAAGGCGTGTCGAAGCGGCTCGGGGGCAATCCGGTGCTTTCCGGACTCGACCTGGCGGTGCGTGCGGGGGAAGTCACCGCGCTGCTCGGCCCCAATGGCGCCGGCAAGACGACCAGCGTCGGCCTGCTGACCGGGCGCATCAAGCCCGATGCCGGGCGGGTGACGCTGTTCGGGCTCGACCCGAGCCGCTCGGCGAGCCGGGCGCGGATGGGGGTGATGCTGCAGGCGGCAGGCCTGCCCGATGTGTTGACCGTCGAGGAGCTGGTGACGCTGCAATCGGGCTATTATCGCGACCCGCGGCCGGTGGCCGAGACGCTGGCGATCGCCGGCCTCGCCGACCTCGCCCGGCGGCGCTGCGCCGCTTTGTCGGGCGGGCAGGCGCGGCGGGTGCAATATGCGATGGCGATCTGCGGGCGGCCCGATCTGCTGGTGCTCGACGAACCGACCGGGGCGATGGACCGCGAGTCGCGCCATGCGCTGTGGGCGACGGTGCGCGAGGCGGCCAATGACGGCGCGGCGGTGCTGCTGACCAGCCACGATCTGGCCGAGGCCGATGCACTGGCCGACCGCGTGCTGGTGATGGAGCGCGGCCAGATCCTCGCCGACGACACGCCCGCCGCGATCCGCGCGCTGGTCGGCGGGTCGACGATCCGCTGCCGCACCGTGCTCAGCCCGGCCAATGTGCTGGCGCTGCCCGGCGCGCACCGCGCAGAAGCGAGCGGCGCGGAGATGCTGATCGTCACCGGTAATGCGGTCGCCACGGTGGGTGCGTTGATCGCGGCGGATGCGGCACTGGCCGATCTGCGCGTCGCCGATGCCTCGCTGGAGGATGCCATTACCGGGCTGTTGCAAGGCGAGCGGAGGATCGCGGCATGAGCGCGCTGACGATGAACGCGGCCGCGCCGCGCAGCGGGGTGTGGCGCCGCGAATGCCTCGCCGAGATCCGCATGGCGTGGCGCCTGCCGCAATTCCTGCTGCCGACGGTGCTGACCCCGGCGGCGTTCTACGGCCTGTTCACCATCGCCATCGCCCAGACGCCCTCGCCCGCCATGGCCGCCGCCTCGCTCGCCGGATATGGCGTGTTCGCGGCGATCGGCCCGGCGCTGTTCGGCTTCGGCGCGGGCGTGGCGATGGAACGCGAACAGGGACGCATCGAGCTCAAGCGCGTCTCGCCCTTGCCGCCCGGCGCGTTCGTCGCCGGCAAACTGTGCGCCGCGCTGTCGACCACCGCCGCGGCGCTGGCGCTGATCTATGCGCTCGCGGTCTTCGCCGGGGTGCGGCTGGCGCCCGAACAATGGATACTGCTTGCCGCGGTCCATCTCGGCTCGACCGTGCCGCATGCGCTGATCGGGCTGGGCATCGGGATGCGGATGGGCGGCAAAGGCGCCGTCGCCAGCGCCAATGGGCTGTTCCTCGGATCGGCGGTGATCGGCGGGCTGTGGATTCCTTCCGCCTATCTGCCGCACTGGATGCAGGGGCTCGGCCAGGCAACGCCGGCCTTTCATCTCGGCCAGCTGGCGCGCGGCGTGGTCGGCGCCGACACGATCGGGCAGAGCTGGGTCCATGGCGCGGTGATCGCGGTGATCACGGTGGCGGCGGCGGTCTGGGCGCGGACCGGCTGGCGGCGCAGCCCGGCTTGACGGCGCGGATGGCGGGTGGGACGCTGACATGATGAACACGGGCATAAGGGATGGCGACCGTGGCTGGCTGGCGAGCCCCTGGCCGTGGCTCGCCTATCTGCCTTTCTATTGCATGCCGTGGTTGTGGCACGCACCGTCGAGCGCGCAGGTCATCGCCTTCGCCGTCGCACTGACCCTGTTCCTGCCGCTCTATCTGCTCAGCGACCGGTGGCAGGGCGCGCGGTTGCTTACGGCATCGGCGCTGGTGCTGGCGATCGGCATCGCGCTGGCGCGGTGGGGCGGCAGCTGGACGGTGTTCTCGGTCTATGCCGCTGCGATGGTCGGTATCGCGCGGCCGCCGCGCCTGGCGATCGGCGCGATCTGGTCGTGCGCCGGGATCACCGCGGCGGTCGGGCTGGTGCTTCACCAGCCCTTGCTGTGGTGGATGCCCGGCGTGATGCTGGTGGTGATGACCGGGCTGGCGACGGTCGCACGCAAGAACATGCACGAGCATAACCGCGCGCTGAGCGAGGCACAGGACGAGGTGCGCCGGCTGAGCCGCACTGCCGAGCGCGAACGCATCGCGCGCGACCTGCACGATCTGGTCGGGCGCTCGCTGACGTTGGTCGCGCTCAAATCCGATGTCGCCGCCCGGCTGGTCGCGTCCGACCCGGCGCGCGCGGAACAGGAGATGCGCGATGTGGCCGAGGTGGCGCGCGACGGGCTTGCCGAGGTGCGGGCGTCGCTCGCCGGCATGGCGGGCGGCTCGCTCGGCCGCGAGGCCGATGCGTCGCGCGCGGCGCTCGCCGCGGCGGGGATCGCGGCGACGCTGGACGGCGACCCCGAGGCCATCTCGCCCGAGGCCGGCGCGGTGCTGGCGATGACGCTGCGCGAGGCGGTGACCAACGTCATCCGCCATGCCGGTGCGACGCAGTGCCGGCTGTCGGTCGGTGTGGCGGAGGGCGTGGCGCGGCTGGCGGTGGTCGATGACGGGCGCGGCGGATCATTCCGCGAGGGCTTCGGCCTGTCGGGCATGCGCCAGCGGCTGACCGCGGCGGGCGGGTCGCTGACGCTCGGCGCGGCGCATCCCGGCACGCGGGTCGAAGCGACGGTGCCGGCATGATCCGCATCGTCGTGGCGGAGGACCAGGCGATGGTGCTCGGCGCCATCTCCACCCTGCTCGGGTTCGAGGCCGACCTCGCCGTGATCGGGCAGGCGACCGATGGCGATGCCGCGCTGGCGATGGTGCGCGACCTGGCGCCCGACATCCTGCTCACCGATATCGAGATGCCGGGCCTGAGCGGCATCGAACTCGCCCAGGCGATCGCGGCCGAGGGGCTGGCGACGCGTGTCGTCATCGTCACCACCTTCGGCCGGCCGGGCTATCTCAGGCGTGCCCAGGCGGCGGGCGTCAGCGGTTACCTGCTCAAGGACACACCGGTCGAGCGCCTCGCCGACGCGATCCGCAAGGTTGCAAGCGGCGGCCGGGCAATCGCGCCGGACCTCGCCTCGGCGACGTGGGACGCCGGCGACGACCCACTCACCGACCGCGAACGCGCCGCGCTGCGCCTCGCCGAGGAGGGGCTGTCGAACAAGGAGATCGGCCAGCGGCTGACCCTGTCGCCGGGCACGGTGCGCAATTATCTGTCGGAAGCCGCGGCGAAACTGGGTGCGGGCAACCG
>Ga0307510_10010835_pt1 | contig 10838 bp, 15 predicted proteins | sample 12_EM_MG_FD_207224 | JGI IMG/M metagenome (GOLD analysis project Ga0307510, IMG submission 207224) | Populus trichocarpa ectomycorrhiza microbial communities from riparian zone in the Pacific Northwest, United States - 12_EM | ecosystem: Host-associated > Plants > Roots > Unclassified | place... | reverse complement strand
TCGTCACCGGGCCCGTCTTTTAGTACCATCTGGACCCTTTGCGCCCCGGCAGCGGGCCGGTGCGCCAGACCAACCCGCGGGGTAGCAGCAACATGTCAGCCGTGATTTGTGGATCCCTGGCCTACGACACCATCATGGTGTTCCCCGACCAGTTCAAGAACCACATCCTGCCGGACAAGGTGCACATCTTGAATGTGTCCTTCCTTGTGCCGCAGATGCGCCGTGAATTCGGCGGGTGCGCGGGCAACATTGCCTACAACCTGAAGTTGCTCGGCGGCAACCCGTTGCCGATGGCAACCGTGGGGCAGGACTTCGCGCCCTATCGCGATCACCTGCAGAAGTTCGGCATTCCGCTCGATGGCGTGCGCGAATTTTCCGATCAGTTCACGCCGCAGTGTTTCATCACCACGGACCTGGACAACAACCAGATCACCGCCTTCCATCCCGGCGCGATGTCCAGCGCGCACCACAACCATGTGGGCGACGTGAAGGATTGCGAGTTCGGCATCGTTGCGCCGGACGGCCGCGAGGCCATGCTGCAGCACACGGCGGATTTCGCCGCGCGCGGCGTGCCTTTCATTTTCGATCCAGGCCAGGCCATGCCGTTGTTCAACGGCGAGGAATTCCGGACCATGATCGAACAGTCGACCTACGTGATCGTCAACGACTACGAGTCGCAACTGTTGCAGCAGCGCACCGGCTGGAGTTCCGCGGACATCGCTTCGCGCGTCAAGGCGTACATCATTACGCTCGGCCCGCGCGGTTCGTTGATCCACGCCGATGGCGAAGTGATCGAGATCCCGCCGGCGCGCGAACGCCAGGTGGTCGATCCCACCGGCTGCGGCGATGCTTATCGCGCGGGCCTGATCTTCGGCATCATGAAGGGCTGGGAGTGGAAGACGATCGGCCGCATGGCATCGTTGATGGGTGCGTTGAAGGTGGAACACCCCGGCACGCAGAACCAGTACTTCACGTACGAGGATTTCGCCTCGGCGTTCGAGGAACAGTTCGGCTACAAGCTGGGTTGATTTTCCTGGCGGGTGGCGCTCGGCCGTCCTACCACCCGGTTGGGGGTCAGAGTAATTACTCTGACCCCGTTTTGGTGCATTGGGGAACGATTTACTTGTAGCGCAAGGCGATGAACTCGGCCATGGCCTCACCCAGCACGGCATGCACGCGGCGGGTGGGGTGCAGGCGATCCCAGAAAAGATAGGTATCAGCTGTTTTGCACGCCGATGCCACCGCGTGCCGTCCCGCATATACGAGCGGGCCATGCCCCCTGATATCCAGGCAACTGTCGCGGACATTGCCGATGCCATAGTCCGAGGGGCGTTCCAGGGCCGCGGCGAATTCCGAATAAGCATCGAAGATCTCAACCCGCGCCGGACTGGACAGTCGCTCACGCACTTTTTCAAGCCCGCTGTTGAACGCCAGCACCTGTCCACGAACCTCAGACTCGCGCGAACTGCCACGCACTTCGGGCGCGATTGAAATGTCGGGTAGGTTCAACAGCACGATGTGTTCGGCGCCGTCGTCGAGCAGCTTGCGCACGGCAAACTCAATGCTGGCAAGTACCTCGTGGGCCTGCTTGCCGTAGTTGATGAAATCGTTGCCACCGATAAGGATGACATAGACGTTGCGGCTGTCATCGACGTTGCGGCCTGTGGCGCTTAGCTGGTGCCAGGTGTCTACCTGCTGGACGACACCGGGAATCAATACATTGCCATCCGCAGCGGCGGATCCAAAGGCGAAGTTCATCAGATCCAGCCCGGTAAGCTTCGAGGTGATTTCCGGCCACACCTGCCCGTTGCTGAATCGACCGCCCGACCAGCTCTTCGCATGCGGGACGAGGCGCAGACTGCGGTTCCACGCATTCATCGTGTCGCTAAGACTATCGCCGAAGACGATCATCCGGGCGATGCCGGGCGATGCCTGCGGGGCGTCGTTGGTCCATATGCCGTAGTCGTAGGACAAAACCGTATCGGCCGCGGAGGCCGCCATGAAAACTCCCTTGCCCTCCCGGCGAAGGGTGTCACGGCACTGTTCGGCCACGATGCCCTGCGAGGTATCGGTAAAGAACAGGTTGGCTGGCTCGAGCGATGGATAGGCCCAGCGGCCTTTGAGCGAAAAATAGTCGCTGGCCGGAGTGCGAGCCCACGTCCAGTTCGTCTCCGGGAGGTTGGCGTGGGCCTCTATGCGGTAGTGGCAGCGCACATAGGTGCTGGTGTCCGGACCGAGGGCGAACGGCCGCGCAAGGGATTCCGGTGTGGCGACGGCGTCAGGCGGCGCCGAAGCAGCTTCGATCGGGGTGGCGTTGAGGGCCACGAGGGCGACGAGGAACTTAGCGATGGGCTTCATGCGGGATCTCCAGTCGGTATCCGCAATTTGCCCGTCGCGACCTAGCCTGTCCGTCAGGCGCGGCATTACCCCTCAGTCGTCGCCTGCATCGTTGCCGTGTCGGATGGTGACCCGTCACCGGCTGCGGCGCCGCTTTCCATCGACCAGCGCGTTCGAGGCGAACTTTAGATGGCCGTGGTACAGCAGTCGATCGGGATTTGACAGACGAGACGTCGTGCACGGCCTAGGCTTGCCGATCCCCCACAAGATAGTTGCCGCATGCCAGAGATCATCGCCACATCAGCTTCAGGCCTGAGCGACCTGTGTTTCAGACGCCCGACAGATGGATCGCGCCAGAAGTCGGCGTCAAGGACCTGTTTCAGCCGCTGCATGATACCCCGGGTCGACCAATCGATGTCCGGAACATCGAACGTTCCCGGGTCCCTTTCGACCCAGGCAAACGCGAGTGCACCACAACACCCTGGCCTCACTACTGCAAAGACGATCCAGCCAGAAGCTCTCCAAACCGTCCGGTGGAACGCGCACGTGTTGCGAGTTCCGGCTAGCCTTCGAAACAACCAAGAACTCTACCTTCCCCACATTCGAACGGTGCAGACTGCCATCGCCAACGCATGCTCGCCCTACTGGCAGCAGTCCCTCGGCGGTCGCGCCCTTTGCGTGCACTACGACACCGGAATGCTCGCTTGCCGGATAAGCCCCCCAATAGAAGGCTTCTGCCACGCCGGGATTGAGTCGGGTGGCATCGTCAAGGATGATGCCGTGATCGAGCTGACAGCCGAAGGGCCGAAGCCCTATAGCATCACGCTGGGCTCGACACTGCCGAACAACGACAAAAATCATTCGTTCTTATCTGCGGCAGTTCGAGCCGCATATCTTCAATGGTTGCCGTCGATAAATTTGTCGCCCGATGCCTATAACGCCTTCATGGACGAAAATGCGACCATCATCAATCACCACATAGCAGAGTTGAAAAAGTCGAGTGATGAATGGGTTGAAAACTCCCCAGGGGTCCTCGATGCGTTCTCGAATCGGATGCTCGGCATAAAATCGGCCGCAACCAGTCGCTGCACCCGGACGGCGCGCTTAAGCCCTTCGGCCAGTCGTCGGCCGACATTTGACAGAACCTAAGTCGTGCATGACCTAGGCTTGCCGAGCCTCCACAACGTGGTTTTCCCATGCCAAAGACCCATGCAGCATCAGCCTCAGGCCTGGACTCTCGATGTTTTAAGCTTCCGGCGGAAGGATTACGCCGGACGACGACGTCAGGGATACCAGTCGCCCGGCACGGGACAGCTACGCTCCACCAACGATTCAGCGGGGCTCGGAATTTGCCCAGGCTCCTTCTAAGCCGGGCAGAGGCAATCGAACGACACTACACCACAGCCACATTGCCTTGGCCAAAGGCCGCCAGCAGATGGACCGTACGTGCGGCGCAGTTGCCAACCGATGATATCCATTCAAGCGCTTGCCGTAATCATTTGCGACTAGTGCTTTTCACTATCGCCATCGCAAACTCGGATTACTGGAAGCAATCACTAGGCGGTCTCTCGGTTTGCGTGCTCGATGACAAGGAAAAGGTTGTGTGCAGGGTGAGCCCACCCACAGACGGCCGTGTAGCCACGTGCGATTCTGATGCCCTGATCCAGATAACGGACAACAAGCCATGCGCCTATGGCAGGCTGCTGCGCAAGCCGATGTCAGACGTGCACCAAGTTGACCCCTTCTGCTCTGCGGCCGTTCAGGCCGCACTGTCAGTAGTGCCACTATTGAGTAACCACACGAAAGAGAGCCATCCCACCGTTATTGCTAACCACGAAGAAGCACTGCACAAGTCGATGGTGGTGTGGATCCTCGGTAATAGTGACTATCTTGCAAAGGCCACGAATCAGATTTTGCACGACAAACCAACCGCAACGTAGATGCCAAAACCAAGTGCCGGGAAAAGCATGCGCTTTCCCCAGCACCGAAATAGTTTCGACGGGAGTAGTTGCTGCGTCCGGGTCAGCTCTTGTTATGCAGCGCGTGCTTGATATCGCGCATCTGGTCGTGACCCTGGCGCACTGACGCGTAGGCTTCGTTGATGACGGTGAGTGTGGACGGCGATACCTCCTTGTCCTTCAGGGCGCTTTCGAACTTCGCCTTGATGTGATCTTCGCCACGCTCCACTTCATCCACCACCGCGGTGTCGCCGGAACTTAAACTCTTGCGCAGGTTCACGAACATGCGGTGGGCCGAGGCCAGTACCGTACCGTCGTCATCGGGCTTGCCGCCCAGGGTGCGAACCTGACGCTGCAATACCCCGGCCACCTGGCGGCGTTCGCCCGCGCGGCTTTGGAACAGCGAAGTGAAGCTCGTACTCTTGGTGTCCTTGGCGGCTTCCGCGTAGCCTTCGGCGCTGTCGATGGTGGTTTCGATAAGGCCATTGAGGACTTTCACATCATGGTCGTTCGTGCTCATCGTCTTGTTCCTTAGGTCTGCGTGAAAAACCGCACGGGGCGGCAGGTAACGAGCAGACTAGGTAGGCGTCGTAGCAAGTAGCGTGAAGGCCGCGCGTTCGCGGCCTTGACTAATCAAACCGCTACGGATGAGTAGCTGTTTCCTGGGCGCGAAAATCCGCGGACCGGCGCCCGACCATGCGCAGGGCCATGCGGTCGGGCAGGAGCTTGAACGCGATCTTGATCATGCGGTTGGCCCAACCATTGACGTAGACGGCATCCCCATGGCCGACTGCTGCCAGTGATTGCTGGACCACGGTATCGGCGTCCATCCACAACCAGCGCGGCAGCTTCGATACCAGCGACCTGGACCCGGTAACGTCGTGGAACTCGCTATAGGTGAGCCCGGGGCACACGGCGGTAACGTGGACCCCAGCGGGGAGATTTTCCAGCGACAACGACTGCGAGAACTTGATCAGGTAGGCCTTGGCCGCGGCGTAAAGGGATTGTCCCGCGGTTCCCGGCATCAGCCCCGCCAACGAGGCCACGTTGATGATGTAGCCGTAGCCACGCGCGCGCATCGCGGGGAGCAGGCGATGGCTCAGCTCGGTAGGGGCCGTTACCATTACCTGAAGGAATTGTGCATGGGTGGACCAGGGCACGGCGTCGAAGTGTCCTGGCACGCCATAGCCGGCGTTATTCACCAGCATGTCGATGCACAGATGCCGGTGTGCAAGCTCGGCGACCAGCTGCGCTGGGGCCTGGGGATCGGCAAGGTCCAGTGCGATGACCTGGACGTCCACGTGATGCCGTTCCCGCAGTTCCGCGGCCAGGGTGTTTAGACGGTCGGCGCGCCGCGCGGTCAACACCAGGCGATAGCCGCACGACGCCAACTGGCGGGCAAAAGCTTCGCCAATGCCCGCCGAGGCTCCCGTGACCAGGGCCCTTCGTGGGTTTGCGTCGTCCATGCGCTCGTCTCTTGTTACGGCCCCCGTCTTAATAACACGGGGGAGATCGGGTAGCTAGAGTTCCATCTCGAGCCTGGGGATGCCGGTTTCTTCTTCATCCGCGCCGTAGATCATGGCCCACAATTGGTCGCGCATGAGTTTCTTCACCCAGTCGCCCACGAGATCGACCTTCGGCAGAGGTTTAGTTTCCTGCCCAGGTTGTGGCTTTGTTTCCGGCTTCCGTTCCATTAACTCGGCAAGACGATCCATGGGCGACATGACCGAGTCGGTATCCTGACGGATCGATTGACCAGCGGATAAGGGAGTGACGTGCATGGTTTTTCCTGTTCAAGGCATAGGGTGCCGCGGCCCGAGGACGGCATCGACATAACGAGGGGCGATAGACGCCAAGCCATCGTGCAGCGCCTGGGCATCGACGGCGGGTGCCTGGTTCGCAGCATCGAAAACAATGTGCTCGGGGTCGTACTCAAGGACAACGTCGCCGTGTTCCAGACGAAGGCATGGTACGTTGGCTTGTTCGATTGCAACCGTTTCGGCGAAAGCGGTGCGCAACGCAAGGAATAGTTCATGATCGTTGAGGGGAACCTGTATCCGGGGCTCAACGCCGAGTCCGCCATCCTCCACCTGGCAGGCTTGTTCGATCCAAGCCGTGGTAAAGCCAGCCTCCGCGCAATGATCTCGAAGGCATTGACGCGCCTGGGCCAGGATGCCTTCAAGCAGGGCCGCACGAAGCCGGCCAATGTCCTCGACAACCCCTAGCAGCACCGTGCCCGCCTGGATACGAGCCTCGCGGTAGGCATCCTCGGTGGCGCGACGGCGCAGGGATTCGGCCTCGGCCTGGGCCTCGGCGATGATGCCTGCCGCGCGGCGACGAGCGTAGGCATCCAGGCGCGCGGCATTGCGGGCACCTCGCATCGCGCTGGCGGGGATTCTTACCCCGTCGACGCAACAGGCCAGCACGTTAGAGGGGATGGCGCGAAGCATGGCGCAGGGCACTCCAGAAACAGGGCAAGTCGAACGGCGTTTGGTCGAATTCAGCCATGGGCAGGTCGGCGAAATGCAGGCTGATCCGGCTGGCGAGCCAGGCCGGCAACATCGGAGCGAGCGCCGCCAGGGATGCACCGCCCACGCTGATAAGTGCCGTGTGGCCCGCGATACCCCCGGGAGGCTGGTCGCGCGACTCAGTGAAACCCATGCGCATAAACGCATGGATCGACGGTGCAAGACCGGCAAAACAACGTGATGCCTGTAGCGATCGTGCGTAGCGTGCGGAAGCCATGTACGCCGCTGCCGAACGCAGACTGGCCCAACCCCGGACGATGCGCGCCACGCCTTCGCTTACCGAGGTTCCGCCATCGTGCGGTGGCAGTCGGTATGCCGCGCACAGGTAGTCGTTCAAGGCCGAACGTTGCCTGGGTGACCATGCACGGCGGTCGTCGTCGCTCCAGCGGGCGTGGTAGCCCGCCGGGTCGAAGACGATGCTGGCGACGGCTGGTGAAAGTCCCAGCATCAGCGGCTCTCTCTTGGGCGCCAGCGTGAGGCCACCAACGCCCGCCATCGCCCTGCCCGTCCACGCGTTATCGCCCACCAGCCCAGGAAAACCCCAGCCGCCGCCAATAGAAGACCACCGGCCAGCCAGATCACCGTAGCATCGGCATGGCGACGTACGGGAGTCACGGCGATCACCCGCGCGGGAGGCGCGCGCGTTACCAGAACGGATACATTGTCGTATTCAACCCGCGCAAAACTGTTCTTCAGGAATCGCTTGACGCCCTGCACGAGAACGTCCGCATCGCCATCGCCGCGCTGCACCAGCAACGCCGCCACGTGCATGGGCACATCCTCGTCACGACGCGACGCCACCCGACGGGTGTCGTAGCTCACGTGCACGCGCGCTTCGGTCACACCCTCGAAACGAGCCAGCCAGCTGTATTCCGATGGGTTCGCCTATCTCGACGGTATCCGTTCGCGCCATGCGGATCTCCCCATCGTCATCAGCACCACCGCCCCGCGGCGTTCACGGCTTCGACAAATGGCGGCGATTACTGGCGTAAGCATCGTGGACAAGACCGAGCCGCTGGAGCAGGTCCTCATCGCGCTTCGACACGCCGCCGAAGGACATACTTATTTCAGCCCTGCCCTCGAGTGGTTGCTCGATGACACCCATCGAAAGTCGAGGGGGCTGCTGACCCAACGCGAGCAGCAGGTCCTCGAACTCATCGGCATGGGTATGAATGTTTCACAGATAGCGGCGATGCTCGATCGGCATATCACCACGGTGAGCACGCAAAAGCGTGCGTTGATGAACAAGCTGACATTGCGCAACGATCGTGACATCGTGGAATACCTGCGCGACCGGCATCGCTGGCGGTCGGACCCACCCACCGGCCAGGAAGGACCCTGACATGCGAACCGGTTCAACACGCCGCCGCTCGGTAGGCGCACGCATTCGTGTCCTTGTGGCCGACGATCATCCAGCGGCGCTACTGGGCATTTGCGCCACACTTGAACGTACCGGCCCCTACACCGTCGTCGGCCAGGCCAGCAGCACGGACGAGCTGCTTGAACTCCTTGAGAGTGTCGATGCCGACGTACTGGTCACCGATTTCTCCATGCCCGTAGGCACCGAGGCTGATGGATTGCACCTGTTGGGGCGCGTTCTGCGGCAGCATCGCAGCTTGCGTGTCATCGTGCTGAGCATGATCCGGCACACCGCCACCTTAAAGGCCATGCTGCGCATCGGCGTGATCGGCCTGGTCGACAAACACGGGCCCCTCCAGGACATTTCCAGGGCGATCGACCGTGCAATGGTCGGGCGCGCCTTCCTTAGCCATGCCTATGCATGCCAGCTCGATCCAGCCGCCAGCCGGCCGCCGCGAGGCGACGATCTTCTCTCTGCCCACGAAGTCGAGGTCATCCGTCGGTTCGCGGCGGGCACTTCACTTGCAGAAATCGCCGTCCTTCTCCACCGAAGTAGAAAAACGATAAGTCGTCAAAAGCGCGACGCGATGCGTAAGCTGCAACTGAAGTCCGATACCGAGCTTATGGACTATGCGCGAAGCTGGGGTTTCGCCACTCCTTGACTTGCCACTTGATCCCGTAGGGCAATCCTGTCAAATAGAGGGAGTGGCTTACAGGGTGCTGCGGTATGTTCCTATTGATTCTGCTTCTGGCGATTGCCGCCGCGCTCGCCGTCACCACCCGGCGCCGGCGCCTGGCGGCGTGGCTCGGGTCGACCAGCCTGGTGATCCTGGCGGTTGCCGGTTGCGGTCTGCTTCCGCAGTGGCTGGCGATCGAACTACAGGGCAATCCACCGACCACGGTAGGCACGTGGGGCCAAAGGAATGTCATCGTCCTGTTGGGGGCGGGCTCGGCGCGCAAGCCTTTCGGAGGCGTCGAGGCAACGATCCAGGCCATGCCCCGAATCGTTCGAGCGGTATCGCTTTGGCAGGATTGCCGACACCAACAGCGAATGTGCCTGCTGGAGATCAGCGGCGGTGACGCCGAGCACGCCGGGCGCCCCGAGGCCGATATTTACCGGGATATCGTCGTCGGCCTGGGTGTGCCCGACGAATCTCTGCTCCTTGAACGCCAAAGCCTGAACACATTCGCGAATGCGCAGTTCAGTGTCTCGGTGCTCGAGCAAGCCAGGCCCGACACCATCGTGCTGGTGACTTCAGCGATGCACCTGCCGCGGGCAACCTTGTACTTCGAACACTTCGGCATCCCCGTCGTGCCGGTACGAGCCGATTACACTTCAACTCATTTTTCTGTCATCCCGACACCGGGAAACCTCACACTCACCGACACTCTTTTGCACGAGTATATTGGGGTGTTTCGCTATCGGCTCTACGAGGCCTTGGGCTGGAACAGCAAGCCTGTAAAATACGATATTCACGGCCTGACGCATTAATGTAAGCGCGTGGCTGTCAGCCCTGACTCCATACGTCATTCACTGGAAGAACTATGACTGTCCCATTCATGCAATTCACCTCAAGGCCCAATGGATGGTCCGGGGTGTTTGGTTCGGCAAATAACCGTCCCGTCGAGGTCGCCACCGCGAAGGACATCGCCCTTCGGCTTAAGGCCGTTACGCAGGTCGTATCCACTGGCCAACCGGAGGGCACCACTGCCGGAAATGTCCGCGCAGATGAAGCACGTCGGGCACGCGAAGATCAAATCCTCAATGCCATCAAAGGCATCGCGATCGACAAGGCGCCAGGTTTGAAGGCTCAGTTCGCTGCGTTTCTGACCATTGGCGCCGGTTACGACGACGCCCTGCAGTACTCACTCAATGCAATCAACCGTGCCGCCGTGCAGATCCACGGTGAAGATAACGATGCAGCACGGGACATCCTGCTGGATGCGATAGGGCAACTGACCCTTGGTCACCGGGCCGGCGGCCATACGCCGCCGGCAAGTCAACCTATAGCGCCCGGAGCCGCCCTACGGCGCCCCGGCGCATGACGCAAGCAGTTATTACTGCTGCGCCTGCTTCATCAGATCAGCAATCTGCTGGCGATGGGACTCCACGAAGGCCACATTGGCGGCGTTGACCTTGCTCTGATCGATGTACTTGGCCTGCTCCGGATCGCTGCGGGCCTGGATGGCCATGGCCGCATTGGAGATGGCCAGGTTCACCAGCAGGAATTCGCGCGGGGTGAAGCCGTTCTTCTTGATCAGCGGACCAATGCGCGGGTCGGACGCAGTGACCTGGTTGGCAAGGTCGTCCAGGCTATGAACCTTGGAGGGATCCACCGCGCTTTCGCTGGGCTTGATGTTCTGCGCCCGTGCTTCCTTGGTGGCGGCAACCAGGCGGTTGAAATTGTCGTCGGTCAGGTTGTACTGGATGATCGCCTGGCGATCGGCCTCGGGCAGGGTGTGGGCCGGCTGGGCGGGGGCGGCCTGCGGTGCCGGCTGCGCCTGCGCAAAGGCGGCGGGCACAGCGGCAAGGCTCGTCATCAGCACCAGCAGGGCAGCACTGGAAGCTTTGCGAATCGAGGTCATGAAGGGCTCCGTCGGTGAAAAGGGTTGGGATTTGCCGGCGAAGGGTCGCCAATCCGGGGTTAGTATGACG
>Ga0307510_10010834_pt1 | contig 10838 bp, 10 predicted proteins | sample 12_EM_MG_FD_207224 | JGI IMG/M metagenome (GOLD analysis project Ga0307510, IMG submission 207224) | Populus trichocarpa ectomycorrhiza microbial communities from riparian zone in the Pacific Northwest, United States - 12_EM | ecosystem: Host-associated > Plants > Roots > Unclassified | place... | reverse complement strand
GACGCGCGAACTCAACAGTGCGATTTCGCAGGGCCAGATGTTCCTGCAATATCAGCCCAAGGTCCATGTCCGCCGCCAGGAGATTTCCAGCGCCGAGGCACTGGTCCGCTGGCAGCATCCCGAGCGCGGCCTGATCCTGCCCGGCGACTTCATCACCATCGCGGAAGAAGCGCGCGAGATTTGCGCGCTGACCTTGTGGACGCTCGACCAGGTCATCGCTGACCAGCGCCTGCTCGCCACGGATGGCCACCATCTGACCGTGTTCATCAACATCTCGGGGCAGTTGCTCGGCGATGCGCGCTTCGTGAAACAGGCCTGCGCCAAGGTCGTCGAGAGCGGCGCCAGGATCGGCTTCGAGATCACCGAAACCTCAGTGATCCGCGATCCGCAGAGCGCGATCGCCAATCTCAAAACCTTTGCCGATGTCGGCATCACCATCGCGATCGACGATTATGGCGCGGGGCTGTCCTCGCTCGCTTACCTCAAGCAGTTGCCGGCACGCGAGCTGAAGATCGACAAGATGTTCGTCCTGCAACTGACCAGCAGCAACCGCGATCCGTTGATCGTCCGTTCGACCATCGATCTGGCGCATGCGCTGGACATGGAAGTCACCGCCGAGGGCGTCGAGACGCAGGCGGCGATGGCGCTGCTCACCGTGATGGGCTGCGACATGGTGCAGGGCTATCTGCTCAGCCGGCCGCTGTCGATCGACGCGTTCCGCCACTTCCTTGCCGTCGACAAGGCCGCGACGCCCGAAGAGCAGGCCAAGACGATGTTCGCGCGCCCCGCCAGCTTCTGGAAAAGCGCCTGATACGTAGGGCGTGCTTAGCGCGGCTTTAACGGATCGGGATGCAGGGTTGCTGGTGATGGGTAGGTTCATTTCCTTGCGCGCGCTTGCGTCGTTCCTCTCGCTGGTGATGCTGGCGGCGGGAATGGTCGCCTCGCCCGTGATGGCGGCGCCCCCGGCATCCGCTTCCGCCACCAGCTTCGACGCGATGATCGCCGACGCCAAGGCGGCAATGATGGTCGACCCGCGCCAAACCATCGCCAAGGCACAGGCCGCGCAGGCCGTCGCCGCACGCCTTCCCGCCGCGCAGCGCGGCGCCGCCGTCGCCACGACACAGTGGCTGCAGGGCGAGGCCTACTTGCGGCTCGATGATACGGCGCATGCCGGTCCGTTGATCAAGCAAGCGCTCGCGGCGGTGGCCAATGCCCGCCCGCCGACCAAACTCAACGGAGACATCCTGCTGTCGCTGGGCGGCTACCACACCGCTATCGCCGACGTGGCCAATGCGCTCGACGATTATCAGCGCGCCCACAATATCTTCCGCGACATCGGCGAGACCCGCAGCCGCGCCATCGCCGTGCTCAGCATCGCGCTTCTATACCAAGAGGCCGAAGACTACCCCAACGCGCTGAAATATTACGACCAGGCGCGCGATGTTTATCGCGGCGACCCCAATCTGCTGCTCACCATCTACAACAATCGCGGCAACGCGCTGAAGGAAATCGGCCGCTATGCCGAAGCCGAAGCGCAGTTCCGCGAGGCGTTGACGCTTGCGCGCACGTTGAACAGCAGCCCGGTGGTCGCTCGTGTGCTGGGTAATATCGCCCGTAATCAGTACATGTCGGGTCATCTCGACGCCGCGGAGCAGACCATCGCCCAAGGCTTCGCGTTAGGCCGCGGCGGCGGCGAAGCGGCGATGGTGACGGAACAATTCTGGGCCATCGCGGCCGAGACCGCTTTCCGACGCGGTGATCTCGTCAGGGCGCGCACTCTGATCGAACGCAGCTTCGCCCATAGCAGCGATGACAATACGCTCGCCGCGCGGGAGGGGCACAGGACAGCCTATTTTATCTACCGCAAGCTCGGCGATGAGAAGAACGCATTGGTCCATCTCGAGGCACTCAGGAAACTTGAAGACAAGACCTGGAAGCTTGCCGCATCGACCAACACCGCGCTCGCCGCAGCACGCTTCGACTTCGCCAACCAGGAGTTGAAGATCACCAAGCTGCAGCGTGACGATGAGCGGCGCAAGGCCGATTTCGAGCGGGCCCGTGCACAGACCCAGCTCTACATCTTCATCGGTCTCGGCGTCATTACGGTCATCATCGTCACCATGCTCGGCTTCGGCCTCGTCACCATCCGCCGCAGCCGCAACGAAGTGCGCGCCGCCAATATCGACCTCGGCCACACCAACAGCGCCCTGGCCAAGGCGCTGGCGGCGAAGACCGAATTCCTTGCCACGACCAGCCATGAGATCCGCACGCCGCTCAACGGCATTCTCGGCATGACCCAGGTGATGCTCGCCGACCGCACGCTGACCGAGGCGCTGCGCGACCGTATCGGCGTGGTACACGGCGCCGGCATCACGATGCGCACTTTGGTCGACGACATTCTCGACGTCGCCAAGATGGAGACGGGGAATCTGACGATCGAGCAGGCCACCTTCGACCTGCGCGCCACGCTCACCGACCTGTCGCGCATGTGGCAGGAGCAGGCGCAGGTCAAAGGCATCACCTTCGCGCTCGACCTCACCGACTGCCCGCAATGGATCGAGGGCGATGCCGCGCGGTTGCGCCAGGTCGCGTTCAACCTGCTGTCCAACGCGCTCAAATTCACCGAGGCCGGCACCGTCACGTTGCGCGCGGCCGAGGGCGTCGGCCCCGATGGCCCGCTGCTCAGGATCGATATCCGCGATACCGGCATCGGTATCGCAGCGGACAAGCACGAACTGATCTTCGAATCCTTCCGCCAGGCCGATGGCGGCACGACACGCAAGTTCGGCGGCACCGGGCTTGGCCTGTCGATCTGCCGCAATCTGGCCCGCGCGATGCAGGGCGACGTCACCGTCGACAGCGCCGAAGGGCAGGGGGCAACCTTCACGCTTGCCCTGCCGTTGATCCGCGCCACCGCGCCTGAGGCGGCAAGTGCCGAGCAACCGGCGGAGACCAGCGCATTGCTGATCGTCGATCGCAACCCGATCACCCGGGCGATGCTCCGCACCATGCTCGAGCCACGCGCCGGCGTCGTGCTGTTCGCATCCTCGGTTGACGAAGCGGTCGAACGCATCGCGGCCGGCGGGATCGCGCTCGCGCTGGCGGACGAGGGCACGGTCAAGGCCGCCGACGATGTCGATGCCGCTCTCGCGGCGTTGGTGCAGGGCGCCGCCGAAGTCGGTACGGCGACAGCCTTGCTGTGGGCCGGGCTGGACGATGCGCAACGCGAAAAATTGGCCGCGACCGGCATCGCCACGGTCATCGCCAAGCCGATCGCGGGGCCTGCGCTGGCAGCGCTGCTCTATCCGGGTAACACGCGCGACGATTCAGCACCGAACCATCTTGCCACGCACGCGGCATGACACGATAATGCGCCATCGCGAACAGAGGAAACTGCCTCATGCCGCCCGCCAGAAGGTGCTACGGCCATGAACATCCTTTTCATTGAGGATGACCCGATGAACCGGCGCGTCGTCAGCGATATGCTTGACGTCGCGGGCGCGGTGATGACCGGGGCGGAGAGCGCCGAGATCGGCCTCAAGCTGATCGACGAGCAGGATTTCAACATCGTGCTGCTAGATCTTCGCATGCCCGGCATGGACGGCTTCGAGGCACTGGAGCGGATTCGCGGACGCGGGGACGCCAAGGCACATTTGCCGGTGATCGTGGTGACGGCCGACATCGCGCCCGACCTGCGCGACCGCTGCCTGGCGCTGGGCGCGGACGAGGTGATGTTCAAACCGGTGGCGATGGATTCGCTGTTCGACGCGATCGGCCGCATGCTGGCCAAGCCGGGCGCGGGGATGATCGGCTGATCGCTGACGGCAAAATGGCACCGGGCATGGCGACATAGGCCTTATCGGTGCCTTATCGTCGCTTGGTTGTAACAACAGTATCCGATTTGGTTCCAACCACTTCCGGTGATCCCACGAACGTTCCATAAGGCAGTTATTGCCTTTTGGAGCTTAACTTGCCCGATGTGATCCTGGATCGATTGCTGACCACGATGGATGTCGCGGTTGAGGCGTTCGCGATCTGCGAGGTGCGCCGGGGTTTTCGCCTGATCGGCGGGGCAAGCGCGGTCGAAGTGCATTATGTGCTGTCCGGCACCCTGTTCCTGACCGTCGCCGATCGTCCGACGATGCGTTGCGGCCCGGGCAGCATCATCATCGTCCCGCCCGGCCTGCGTCAGGTCATGGCCGCCGAAGAGGCGACGGGGGTCGATATCCGTGCCGCCGACAGCTGCGCGCCGACACGCAGTGGCATGTTGCTGTTCGACGCGGCGGAGGGCGGGCCGGGCGACGTTCGCCTGGTGTGCGGCTTGATCGCCGCCAATATCTCCGGCTCGTTCGGGTTGCTCGACGCGGTCAAGCAGCCGCTGGTCGAGGATTTGAGCGACATGGCGATGGTGCGGCACAGCTATGCCGCGATGCTCGACGAGATCAGTGGCGACGGGCTCGGCGCGCGCGCGCTGACCGGTGCGCTGATGAAGGCGTGTCTGATCGCCCTGTTGCGCCGCCATTTCGCGCGCGACGAGGGATCGAGCGTTCTGAGCAGCTTGCGCGACCCGCGCCTCGGCAAGGCGGTGACCACCGTGCTCGACCGCCCGGCCGCGGCGCATAGCGTCGCCAGCCTGGCCCGCATCGCCGGGATGAGCCGATCGGCCTTTGCACGCGAATTCTCGACCCATCTGGCGATGAGCCCGATGGCATTCGTCGCGCGCACCCGGCTCCATCATGCCGCCGAACTGCTCACCGCGACGCGACTGCCGGTCAAGGTCATCGCCGCGAGCGTGGGCTTTGCCAGCCGCAGCCATTTCAGCCGCGCCTTCAGCGCCGCCTATGGCGCGGATCCCAGTGGCTTTCGCCGGGTGTCTGGGCATATGAACGAGGGGACGGGGGCACGCACAGGAGCGCCATTTCAATGACACCCGCCAGTCGTTTCACCTTCGCTGCCGCTGTGCTGGCCATCGCGGCCGGCGCCGGCATCGCCGCCCGTTCGATCCATATGACGCCCGCGCCCGCCACGACCACCGCCACCGCACCAGCCGTCCCACCGACACCGGCGGATGCCGCGCACCCGACCGTGGTCGAACTCTATCAGAGCCAGGGTTGTTCGAGCTGCCCGCCGGCCGATGCCAATGTCAACGCGATTGCCGACCGGCCCGGCATCCTCGCGCTCAGCTTTGCGGTGACTTATTGGGATTATCTCGGCTGGAAAGACGTTTTCGCCAGGCCCGCTTATACCGCGCGGCAATGGGACTATGCGCGTAGTTCGGGTCGCGGCCAGGTCTCGACGCCGCAGGTGATCATCAACGGCCGCGCGGCGGTGGTCGGCAGCAACCCCGCGACCCTTGCCGCCGCGATTCGCGACAATGCCCGGGTCGCCGTCGGTCCGACGATCGGGGCGAGCAACGGCCGCGTCACGATCGGCGCCGGGACAACGACTGCACCGGCAACGATCTGGCTGGTGCGCTACGATCCGCGCACGCTCGCCGTGCCGATCCGCGCCGGCGAGAATGGCGGGCGCACGCTCGATCATCGCAACGTCGTGCGCTCGCTCGACGCGCTCGGCGGATGGCGGGGGCAGGCGGTGTCCTTCGCGGTGCCGGCCGGTAATCCGACCTATCGCAGCGCGATCCTTGTGCAGCAGGGCAAGGGTGGGCCGATCATCGCCGCGGCGGGGATCTAAGTATTGCGCAAGTACTGCCGCGCGCGGCGGCCAAGAACAGAGGGCATTTTGCGAGCCGATGGGGTGCATTTTTCGTCGTGGTTCTGCCGGGTTGGTCGAAGCTGCCGCGCAGTATCGTGCCGTGTCACACTCACAATCCAACACGATGCGACCGGACATCATTAGAGGCGAAGTGTCGGCGGGGGAGCCGTGACTGGCCATTTTCTTGAGCAATTATGCGAATAGTTGTTTTTATTCTTCGGGAAGCTTGCCTCCCGCACGCGTCGGAATCGCGACGATCCAACCTGCCCGGGTTTCATTCGTGCCAACGATGAGAATGAGCGTGTCGCGCCCCAAATGCCGGCGCGCGTCAGCGAAGGGTATGGACCCACCGCGCGAAAATTGAATCGCGTCGCGCCTGTTTTTCGCCTCAGCCGCCCGGCGGCCTGAGCGCGGCGGCGAGCGATGTCGTCGCGCTGCCGCGTCGCGCCGGTTGCGGCTGGCTCGGCGCGGGGGCCCAGCCGGTCAGATAGATGACCTCGAATCGCTCGGTGGTGCGCCCGTCATCGTCGGCGCGGTCGGCAAAGGCCTGGGCCAGCCGCGCCAGCGTATCGCGGCGCAGCGGGCGGCGGTCGCGCAGCACATTGCTCGCCCCCATGCCGCGCAGGTCGTCAAGCAGCCGGCCCAGCCCGGCATAGCGCACCGTCAGCGTCTCGACATCGGCCACCGGCAGCGCGAAGCCGGCGCGCACCAGCAGGTCGCCGGCCGATCGCACGTCGATCTGGGGGTGGATGCGCGCCGCAGGCCGGTCGCCCTCCGACTCGCGCAGTGCCGCGCGCAATGTCGTCAGGCTGCCGGCACCGGTGAAAGCGGCGAGGAACAGACCATCCGGCCGCAACGCCCGGCGCGCGAGCGCCAATGCGCCGGGCAGGTCGTTGACGCTGTCGAGCACGCCGGCCGAGACGATCAGGTCGAACGAACCGTCGGCAAAGGCCGGCTGATCCTCGTCGGCCTGGATTCCGCCCGCCGCCGCGGCAAAGCGGGCGCCGGCATCGACGCGCGCGATCGTCACGCCCGGCGGCGGCATGAAGCTGCCGTCATGGCAACCCAGATCGAGCACGCTCTCGAACGATCGCGTCACACTGTCGAGCCGCTCGGCGATCCCGTCGAGCATCGCCGCGCGCAGAAAGTCATGGTCGGCAAAATGGGGCTGGGCGCGGTCGCGGCGCAGGCGGCGCGCGGCGCGGTCGAAGATGTCGGGCGTGTCCACGGCGCGGCTTGTGCCGCCGCCAACAGCGCGCGACAAGTGATTGTGCGCCAACTTCTCGCCCCGCTGCGTCTGATCGCCGATCTGGCCTTGCCGCCGCGTTGTCCGGGATGCGGCGCGGTGACGACGGCGGATCACCGCTTCTGCGCCGGCTGCTGGGGCGGCATGCGCTTTCTCGCGCCGCCATGGTGCGCCACCTGCCACGTGCCGTTCGATTATGATCGCGGCCCCGAGGCGCGCTGTGCCGCCTGTGAGCAGCGCCAGCCGCGCCATGCCGGCATCCGCGCCGCCGTTGCCTATGGCGATGTCGCGCGCACGGTGGCGCTACGCCTCAAATATGGCGGCCGCACCGCATTCGCCGAGACGGTCGCGCGGCAGATGGCGCGGCTGATGCCCGACGATGCCGATCTGCTGGTGCCGGTGCCACTGCACCGCTGGCGGCTATGGTCGCGCGGCTTCAACCAGGCCGCGTTGATCACCGCCGCGCTGAGCCGGATCGGCAAGGTGCCGCATGACCCGTTCGTCCTGCGCCGCGCATATGCGACCGCGCCGCTGCGCGGGATGGGCGCGAAGGCGCGGGCACGCGCCGTGGCGGGGGTGTTCGCCATCGCCCCCGATCGCCGCGATCGGCTGCGTGGGAAGCATGTCGTGCTGGTCGACGACATCCATACCAGCGGCGCGACGACGGATGCCTGCACCCGCCTGCTGCGCCGCGCCGGGGCGTCGCGCGTGACGATTTTGTGCTGGGCGCGGGTGCTCGCGGGCGACGCCGGTGATTGACAAGCGCGGTGCCAGTCCACACGTTTGAGATTATGGCAAAGGTCGAAGTCTACACCAAAGCTTGGTGTCCCTATTGTTCGCGGGCGATGAACCTGCTCGCCGGCAAGGGCGTCGAGGTCGAGGAATTCGACCTCACCATGGGCGGCCCGAAGCGCGCCGAGATGCTCCAGCGCTCGGGCGGGCGCAGCACGGTGCCGCAGATCTTCATCGACGGACGGCATATCGGCGGGTCGGACGATCTCGCGGCACTCGATCGGGACGGCAAGCTGGACCCGCTGCTCGCGGCATGAAGATCGCGCTGCTCCAGATGACGACCGGAATCGATCCGGCGGCGAACGCGCATGCGCTGGTCGCCGGCATTGCCGAGGCGGCAGCGGGCGGCGCGGGGATGCTGTTCACCCCGGAAATGTCCGGCCTGCTCGACCGCGACCGTACCCGGGCCGCGCCATCACTGCATGACGAGGCCGATGATCCGGTGCTGGCCGCGGTGCGCGCGGCGGCGGCCGAGCATGGCATGTGGGTTCATCTCGGTTCGCTTGCCGTGAAGGGAGCCGACGGCCGGCTGGCCAATCGCGGCTTCGTGATCGATGACAGCGGCGCGATCCGCGCCCGCTACGACAAGCTACATCTGTTCGACGTCGATCTGCCGACCGGCGAGAGCTGGCGCGAATCCGCCGCTTATGCGCCAGGGCAGGGGGCTGTGCTGGTCGATACGCCCGCCGGGATGCTCGGCCTGTCGATCTGCTACGATCTGCGCTTTGCGGCGCTCTACGGCGCGCTGAGCGACGCCGGGGCGACGATCCTCGCCATTCCCGCCGCCTTCACCCGCCCGACCGGCGCGGCGCATTGGCATGTGCTGATGCGCGCCCGCGCGATCGAATCCGCCGCCTGGGTCGTCGCGGCGGCGCAAACCGGCGTGCATGAGGATGGCCGCGCCACCTTCGGTCATTCGCTGGTGGTCGACCCCTGGGGCGAGGTCGTGCTCGACATGGGCGAGGCCGGCGGACTGGGTTTCGCCGAGATCGATCCGGCGCGCGTCGCCGACGTCCGCGCGCGCGTCCCGGTCCTGGCGCATCGCCGCGCGATCCCCGACGTGGTGCGCCTGCCATGATCGTGTTCGATTTGCAGTGCAGCGGCGCGCATGTGTTCGAGGCATGGTTTGCGTCGAGCACGGCCTATGAGGAGCAGCGTGCGCGTGGCCTGCTGGTCTGCCCGGTGTGCGGCGATGCCGAGATCGGCAAGGCGGTGATGGCGCCGAATGTCGGGGCGAAGGGCAATAGCCGTCCAGCGGCCGCGCCCGCTGTCCCGGCAACGGCGTCGTCCGCCGAGCCGCCATCGCCCGCGGCGATCAAGGCCGCGATGCAGGCGATCGCCGCGATGCAGGCGAAAATGCTCGAAAAATCCGAATGGGTCGGTCGCACCTTCGCCGATCGCGCGCGGGCGATGCATGCCGGCGAAGCCGATCCGGCGCCGATCCACGGCCAGACCACAAGGGCGGAGGCCGAGGCGCTGGTAGAGGAGGGGGTGCCCGTGGCGCCGCTGCTGGTCCCGGTCGTGCCGCCGGAAGCGTTAAACTAATCGCGGGATGATTGACCGGCGCGCGGGCCGGCGATACCGGTCCCCGCAATGCCCCCGTAGCTCAGCCGGATAGAGCGACGGTTTCCTAAACCGTAGGCCGCGTGTTCGAATCTCGCCGGGGGCACCAAATCCATTTTTCTCAAAAACCTCGATTTTCCCATGTTTTTGCTGTTTGGATCAGTTTTCGGCCGCCTTCCGCGCAAGGCCTGATCATCGAAAATAATTCTGGGGTAAGCCGCCGGGCTCTTGCAGGGCAGGCCCGGCGCTTGAATCGCGAACCCGTCCGCACGATCCACAACGCCGCCTCCACGAACATCCGGTTGTCGCGCCCGACGAGCCACGCGTCCGCTCAGTGCCGAGGATTTGCGCAGATATCCGATGCCACTGCTCGTCCCGCGGGATCAGCCGATCCAATGCTACAACCCAGGGTCGCTTGCTTGCACAACCCCGGGCATGCGCCCATGCTCGGGGCCGGGGCCAGAGTATCGCGGTCACCGCGTTCCTTTCAGGAGGCTTCCCGATGACTCATCTTCGTTCGGCGCTTATCGCCCTCGCGCTCGGAACCAGCGCCTTCCCCGGCACGGCATGCGCCCAGCTCGGCGGCACCATCGACAAGCGCCTGGAAGCCATTGCCAGCACCGAGCGTGTGCAGGCGGCGCTCAATTCCGCGGCCGTCGTCGTCCTCGGCCGGCAGACCGATACGAACGAAGCCTATGCGTGGCTCGTGCTGATGAACTCGCCCGCTTATGCGATGCTGCAGCAGTCCGGCGAAGTTAACTACCTCGACGCGTTCAAATTCCTCAAGGCGTTCATCGCCAGGCCGGAGGGCGCAGGAACCCGCGCGCAGCTCATCGAAAAAGCCTATAGGGAAGTCTACGGCATTGCCCCCTCGCCCGTTGCGCAAGCGACCTGGGATGCCGATGTGCGCAACGGCAAAGCGTGGTTCGTCACGATCGTTACCAAGGAGACTGCGAACCTCAATGCGTCACCGCCCGCCCGCGCCGCGATGCTGACCACCGCATATCAATATTCGCACGGTCGGCCGCCCGTGCAGGGCGATCTCGATTTCTGGATGAAGAAGTCCGAGCGCTACGATCAGGTCGTCAAGGCCGAGCGCACCTGGCTCTATACCGCCGGGGGCGCGGCCGAGCTGGTCGTAGTCGCCAGGCGCGCGTGGAAAGCGGCCTATAACACGACGCCGTCCGACGAAGCGCTGAAGGCCGTGCTCGTCAAAGCCACGAGCGGCAAGATGGTCTATGCCGAGCTCGCCAAGGCGCTCTAGCTTGTGTGGACACTTATCGTAGCCACAGGATGATGGCTGCGAGAGTGACGACAGCGACGTAGTTTAGCGCGGTCTTCTCGAGGCGATGAAAGAGGTCAGAAAGCGACTTTCAAAGGAGCTTTCGCGCGCATCAAAAATGGCGACCGCCGCTCTACCGCAATCTCCGCGTCGGTGGCGGGCTTAGACGATTAAAATGGCGCAGCGCCATTTTAATCGGGGGCAGTCCGATGGATTCAAATAAGAAACAGTGGCGGCGGGGGT
>Ga0307510_10010832_pt1 | contig 10840 bp, 11 predicted proteins | sample 12_EM_MG_FD_207224 | JGI IMG/M metagenome (GOLD analysis project Ga0307510, IMG submission 207224) | Populus trichocarpa ectomycorrhiza microbial communities from riparian zone in the Pacific Northwest, United States - 12_EM | ecosystem: Host-associated > Plants > Roots > Unclassified | place... | reverse complement strand
AGCCCCTGGCCTCAGGAGAGAAGCTGCATCTTGATGTGTCGCTGGTGGATCTCTTCTGCCCCAAAAATGGAACGTCACAATTTGCGCCATCGTCAAACACTGAGAATTTGGGGACCAAATTTGGGTCAGGTGTCCCAGGTTGGGGAACTTGGGCTGTCTTGTCTTCATCCAAATTCCCCCAAGGTTCAATGTAAAATACAGCCATTGTGAGCGAGAATGTTTCGGAAGGACTACTACGCCTGCCGAGTATGGCAGAATGTTTTACCCACGACGATGCTGAGTGGTGCGTGTGAGCGGCAAGAATGATTTGAAATATAACACCAGGAGGGATACAGTGTGATTGCCGATTGATGGATGTTGTAACTGTTTGTAGCTGATAGCGCTGATACTTTGCCTCCTTCTGACCTTCTAACCAATTGGCGCAGCGGCCTCACCCTTTATCCATACCTGAACGGGAAGATAGCACAAGTCCGTGTAACCCGAGTCTGACACTACCCCCCAGCTCTGACCTGAACCCTCTTCATTATTGTGAGAAAGTCCCCATCTTGCTCCCTACCATCACGGCTTGGTCGTGGCTTTCGGAGAACATAAATACGCCCTCTGATTGTCCCGGCTCAAGCTAGCCTCAGCTCGAAAGATTTGTACTGTCGACCATAGGCAGACCTTCATGCAAGCATTCTCCGCCTTCCTCGGCTCTCTGTTTGAGGCTTTCTTCTCTCCACTACCCCACCTTTGGCTCAAGGCACGAGACCATGCGATCTTATCGATAGGCACCCTTCTAGGCCTTGTCATGCTCTATGCAGCTCACCACCTCACAAGTCCATATCGCAAACTACCCCCAGGGCCTCGAGGATACCCGATCATAGGAAATGTTTTCGAGCTGGGGGAAGGGCAGTGGCTCCACTTCACAGAGTTGCAAAAGAAGTACGGTCAGTTGTTGTTACTATCTTCTCCTTTCCCCATTTACTGAAGCGGATCCGGCCAGGCGATCTCGTTTACCTGAACGCAGCTGGCCAGCCGTTAATCATTGTCAACTCTCAAAGAGCTGCCACAGACCTGTTCGATAGACGTGCAGGAATCTACTCGGATCGGCCACCTTTGCTGGTTGCATGCGATATCATGACTAGCGGTCTCTTCTTCGCATTGTCCCGTTACGGTGATGTGTGAGCGTTTCGTCCTTCCCGAGTCCGGATCAATCCGTGGACATGGATGAACAGTAATTCCAGGTGGCGTCGGATGCGCAAAGCAGCAGATGAAAAGTTTACAAAGGGTTTAGTAAAGGAATTTCACGAGAAGCAAACGTCGGAGGCCATCCTCCTAGCTCATGACTGGCTCCTTTCGCCGGTGAAATGGGATCAGCACCTTCGTCGAGCTTCGGCATCAATGATACTGTCTGTCGTCTATGGCTACCCTACAATCACATCGGACCAGGACCAGATCGTAGAGGACATCAACGATTTCTCCAATCGCCTCACGAAAGCTGCAGCTCCAGGTGCTCACTTGGTCGAAATTTTCACTTGGATAAGACACATCCCAAGCAGGTGAGTGTTGTTGATGTTTTACGGTAGACTGACGAAGAACCATGTATAATAGTCTGGCGAAGTGGAAGCGAGATGCTGAGGCTTGTTGTAAGAAAGATTCGGCCATGTTCGAAGGCTTTCTCCGTACGGTTGAGGAAAACGTTGTACGAATGTGCCTTGTCTATGGGTCCCGGTGTTACGTTAATTGGTTGTCTTGCATAGGCAAACGGAGATGATCACCAAAGTGTAGGCGCAACATTGATTCGTGAGGTGGAGAGGAACAAGTTGTCTTATCAAGAACGTTCGTGGGTCGCAGGAACCATCTAGTAAGTGGTGGTTGGATGTTCATTGACGCCAATTCATTCCACTATGATCCACTCCGCAGTGTTGGGGGTGCGGAGACCGTTTCGGCAATGATGGCCTGGTGGACACTCGCCATGCTTGCATACCCAGAGACACAATCTCGCGCACAGGCAGAACTTGACGCAATCGTCGGCCGCGCACGTCCCCCGTCATTCGCCGACTATCCACACTTGCCCTACATTCGCGCCATGGTCAAGGAAGTCCTACGCTGGAAACCAGTCACTCCGCTCGGCGGGCCGCACCGATGCACTGAAGACGATTGGTACGAAGGGATGTTCATCCCTAAAGGCGCGATCTGTCTCCCGAATGTATGGCACATGAACCGTGATCCTGAAATCTACGGTGAGAATGCGGCGCACTTTGACCCGGCGCGGCATCTCGATGCGATTGGGAACATGATGCCTGGCTCTTCTGACGCCAAGGAGGAAGGGCACGTGACATACGGTTTTGGCCGGAGGCAATGTGTCGGTCGCTACGTCGCCAACGACTCGCTTTTCATCGATATCGCCGTCCTTCTATGGGCCACCAAGATTGAGCGCAAGAAAGACGCGTCAGGCCAGTTGGTTCCCTTGAATGTGGATGGGTTTGAGGACCACGGCCTCACTGTGTAAGCAGACTCATCGTACACCATTGATTCGATGCTAACTTGGATGCTTGCACAGACGTCCGGTCCCCTTTGAGTGCGAGATTTCTCCGCGCTTCCCAGAGGCGCCCGCCTTGCTTGCACAAGAACGTGAGCTGCGAATGTAGTGTATTGTATATGATGTTATCTGGGTGGTGTATATATTGAGGTCAGGTGTTGTTGTCTCCTGTCTACAGCTCTGATAGTCCAATATACTGCGATGAGGATCTAGATTGCGGAAGCCGGGCTGTGGAGGCCATCGACGACCACCGGGCGTAATCCCTGGCCTAGTCATGTGCAGACCTGTGGGCAGTGTCTGCCGTGAAAGTTAAAAAGTGCGCTACAGAATCGTTGCGATATTTGTCGGCAGGGTAGGCAGGGAAGAATAGAGTCAGGTGTGAGTCTGATATATGTAGCGCTTCAAGAGGGATAGTGGTCTAGGTGCGGGGGCACTCACGTACGCCACTAGATGCCCGACTGAGGAAGGCGTCGCTAGCTGCGCGGTAGCAGGCAACTGGTTGGGGACCCAGAGCAACGCATGCCCTCTATGAGCTCTTCGACTACCCCCACAGTAGAGGTCAAGCTATCTCTCACCAAAAAAGTGTTTAACTGCCTGAGAAATTACATACAAGCTGGCCATACTGTATCATGTACTCACTGGCACGTAATTCGTTCGATCATGGGTGCCTGGACTTGTAATAATCATAATTATTATTTTCGTGGCTTTCCAATAAACGAGCACGATAACTCTTTTTTTTTTTTGGATTCCATTTATGTGCGTCACGATAACTCTTATCACCCACCCGTGCGGCATGTGCCGTCGCGTCATGCATCACCAGCACACGCTCGGACAGACGATGTGTGTCATGATATGCCATCATCTTTTCCGATGTGTGATGGAAGCCTTACATCCCATCATGAGTCCCTCTCATTCGCACTCATGCCCTCTGCTTACAAGGCCTTCTCATGCCGTCACGCCACTCCCGCTGTTCAAGTTGCCAGGGGGTCCTGTGGTTTTCGCAACCGTTTTCCAACCCTTCTCTTCATTTTCCCAGCCCCGCGACATCCGACTACTTCTTTGGAACTAATGTCTCCTCATGCGAGGTGAAAGATGTGGTCTGTCAGAATTGGGCGATATGCGTCTACACCGTTATTCTCGAAACCGGGCAGCAGAAGTTAGGAGCTGCGGCGTACTCCTTGGACCGAGTTAGGCACCCTCTGGTTGAGTGAGTGAGGCACAGAGAAATCAAGCACTGTAGCCAGAGAAACCACCAGTTGACATGCTTGACAACGAAAGGTAACGAATACCCTTATCGGCTCCTCGATCACCTCTACCGACACTCAAAAGTTCATCAGTACCAGCGCAACGGACAACACATCGATTGAGAGGTCCCGTGCGTTCTCACTCGTTACATGTTTGCCTACGGCGCAAATGTGGGTGCGCGGTTCTTCCAAAGTCAGATGGGAGTGCCTCCCGATGTGGCGGTGTGTCGCCATCATGCACTGGAAAAGTCGGTGTGCATGTACTCATCAGCTTTTCCAATGCGTGATGATGGCTTTCTGCTCACACCCCCTTTCTGAGCTTCTCATATTGTACCCCGATGTTCGCAGGACAGAATCACAAAGTACTGCTCAAAAAGATGACAGCCCACTCGTCTCGCGAAGTGCTTTGGGAGTTGTCGAATTAATAGGCCCTGACTGGCCTGACCGCTCATCGTCAGGACCCTTCCAGAAAAGGATACGCAGGAATGACTAATGTCCACGTGATTTACAAATGCAAACGACGCACGCGCCGCGGAATCGCATCGGAATCGCATTGTCCGGCGCAATACACATCCAATTGGACAGTCAAAAGCCTCACAACACTACAACGGACTACGGGGTACAGGGACAAGAACTCTGAACTCCATTTGATATGCATACATTTTCAGGCAACCTCATACTCACGACACTCGCAGCTCACATTCCTGTGTGAGCAAGGCATGCGCCTCAGGAAAGCGCGGAGAAATCTCACACTCGAAGGAGACCGGACGTCTGTGCAAATACCAAATTAGAACCGAATCAGAGGTGAAAAACCAATCTTCTTACACAGTGAGACCGTGGTCCTCAAACCCATCCAGATCCAAGGGAATCAATTGACCCGACGCGTCTCTCTTGCGCTCAATCTTGGTGGCCCATAGAAGGACAGCGATGTCGATGAAAAGCGAGTTGTTCGCTACATGTAGACCGACACATTTCCTACGGCCGAAACCATACGAAACATGCCCCTCCTTTGTGTCTGAAGGGCCAGGTGCAATGTCCCCATTCTCATCGAGATGCCGCGCTGGATCAAACTGTGCCGCATTCTCACCAAAGATCTCAGGGTCGCGGTTCATGTACCACACATTTGGGAGGCAGATCGTGCCCTTCGGGATAAACATCCCTTCATACCAGTCATCTTCGGTGCATCTATGTGGCGCACCAATCGGTGTCCCCGGTCTCCAACGTAGGACTTCCTTCACCATGGCACGAACATAGGGCAAATGTGGATAGTTGGCGAAGGATGGAGGACGTGCGCGGCCGACGACTGCGTCGAGCTCTGCCTGTGCGCGAGATTGCGTCTCTGGGTATGCAAGCATGGCGAGTGTCCACCAGGCCATCGTATCCGTAATGGTCCGCGCACCGCTGACACTGCAGAGTGGGTCAGAGTGAGAATCATCGACTAGCGCTGATGAACATTCAGCAGCACTCACTACATCGTTCCTGCAAGCCAGGAACGCTCTCTAAAGGATAACTTGTTCCTCTCCACCTCACGAATCAATGTTGCACTTAGACTTTGGTGATCATCTCCGTTTGCCTACGCGAGACAAACCATTAGTGTAACGCTGGAACCCATAGGGAAGGAGGCGCATTCGTACAACGTTTATCTCAACCTTACGGAACAGACCTTCGAACATCATCGAGTCTTTCCTGTACCAAGCCTCAGCATATCGCTTCCACTTCGCCAGGCTGGTTTAGATGTTTTCTCGGTGAGTTTGTCGTGACACGTCGACACTCGACAAGCGCTCACCTGCTTGGGACATGTCTCAACCAAGGGAAAAACCCAACCAAGTGAGCACCTGGAGCTGCAGCGGTTGTGACACGGTGGGTGAAATTATCGATATCGTCGGCGGTCTGAATTTGTTCCGATGTAAGTGGAGGGCTGTCGTAGACGACAGACAAAATCATTGACGCCGAAGCGCGACGAAGATGCTGGTCCCATTTCGCCGGTGCAATAAGCCAGTCATGAGCCAGGAGAACGGCTTCCGTCATTTGTTTCTCATGGAATCGCCTAACGGAAGCTTTTGTAAAGTACTCGTCAACTATTTTGCGCATCCGACGCCACCTGGGTTATTTTTGTTCATCCATACAGTAGCTGTCTTGACTCGAATACGGAAAGGGAGATGGCTCACACGTCACCATACCGGGCAAATCCAAGATGGAGACCGTTAGTCATGATGTCGCATGCAACAACCCAAGGTGGCCGATCTGAGTAGATCCTTGCACGTCGATCGAGGAGATCTGTAGCGACTTTTTGGAGTTGATGATGATGATCGGTTGGCCAACTGCATTTAGGTAGACGAGGTCACCTGCCAATGACCGGACACACCTTAAAATTGGGAGAGACAGAAAGATAGAAATAATCCACTGACCATACTTCTTCTGCAATTCTGTGAAATAGAGCCATGGCCCTTCACCGAACTCGAGAGCATTCCCTATGATTGGGTAACCTCGAGGCCCTGGGGGTAGCTTGCGATGTGGACTTGCGAGGTAGTGAACTACATAGAGTATGATGAGGCCAAGAGCGAGACCGACTGACAAAGTAGCATGGTCTCGCGCCTTGAGCCAAAGCTGGAGTAGTGGAGAGCGGAAAACCCCAAACAGAGAGAAGGGGGAGACAGAGAGTGAGAGCATTGCAAAGTAGGGAGTTGGTCTGTGTGCGAGTTGAAAGGTTGTCCCAAGATGTGAGAGAGAGGAGAGGGAGAGATGGGTGGCCCCGCGTGAGCCGCTTGACTGATACTGAGCGAAAGGAGACGAGATGAGAAATGGGGAAAACACAACGCAAACACAGAACCGGTGGCGGTGGCACTCGTGGCCCTGCTCGGGAGACACGCGCGGCCTTGTCTGAGGCTCACGGTGCTGCGTGCGGATTTATATAGTTCGTTATTCTAGCTATTTACAATTTAAACTATTTGTCTTTGTACTAGGAACGAGGATGCATGACAACGAGGGTGAGAGCGGCAGCGTCCTCATGCGGCACGGACGTGCGCTCGTTGTCCTGTGGCGTCGACTCGGAATGTGTCGGGCGATGCAGTCAGATATGTCGGGCGACAGGGAAAGTGGCCGATTCCAAGGCCACCGCGCGAGCACGCCTTACAGCATGAAGTTCTGCCTATAGATAACTGTATGGGGCCTATGAGCTGCGGCTAGTTGAGATTCATGGAAGTGCGTATTTATGTTTCCCACCCGATAACATAGGGCAATATACCACGGTCGACTTCCATTCAGCCTGAGGTAGGGGTAACGCGCCAGGTGGTTGGAGCGATTGATAATCCGATGGAAGCAACTGAAAGAAAGAGGATATCAGCATCTTGTCTGTGGTTGGTTTATACTAGAGCCCATGAGCTGGGGCCTATATATCTTCCTCGAACTCTTAATGCCCATCACAAATTCAGAGCATGATTGCACAGCAGATCGGAGACCCCCAATAACGAGGTTGAGACAGGAACACCCCAGAGTGGCGCCAATATGGTACTGTGCTTGCACGGGGATTCTCTCTTTCGACAGTTGATGGAGGCCGCCGCGCCGGGTTGTCGAAGACTTCAAAGTAAAGTGAGATCAGACAAGCTGTGACGAACATGGGGAAAAGTAAGCCCATACTTGGACCTCGGCACTTGCTACATGACAAACGACAAATCTTCAAATCCCAAAGTCGATATCCCTTGAATCGGACTTGTCTTCCTGGTCAGGTTCCGGTGCCATGGTGTTCATCCCGAGATATCAGATTCACGAAAGTTAGGATGAGATCTACCGTGACAGCACTTTGCAGCCCTCGAAATAAACGCATGCGCTGCGCTTTCTTGCGTCCTGCATTAGGAGGATGAATATTGAGTGGTCAAGCGGCGCTCGACCCAAATGAAAAATCAGACGCACGGAGTCAGAGAGCCTTCTTTCTGTCGGATTTTGGCCTCCATGTATCAATAGTTCGCTCAACTTGAATGACCGAGGGAACGTCTCTGCCATCGCCCCGACTTCTTAAGGTCTTCTCGAGTGGAACGTACGATGATATTTGACCAGAGTTCAGATATCGCTCCTTGGCAGGGTAAGCGCCTAGCCACAAGACTGGCCAGGTAACCCTACGTCAGCCGACGTGATGCCGCAAGGCATCATCTGGGCAATCCTCTCAAGGACCAGGTTATCAGAACCGTTGTGAGCCCGGAGGCCATGGCCTCTAGATCTCTAGCTAGCATTCCGCGGAGGACGTAACGCGCGGGTTAAAGCAAGTCGTTTGGGGGTGCTGAGTGCCTTTCCTCAGGCTGGGGCAGAGAAGAAGGGCCGATATCGTCGCATCGATGGGGGACCGTCGACTATCACTCGCGCTCCATATGGAGACGCCTTCCGAAGGGCCCTGATCATTCCTGTTTCATATTTTGCCACAATCATTCGATCACCGCGTATGCAAGATGTTTCGTCGTTGGGATCTTTTCATACAGTTGACAGAGTTAGGTAGGATGTGAGCCGTGGGACAGTTTGTCCAATTGCGGGATCAACGTTCGATCAACGTTGATTAACATTGAATTAGCCGTCAACTCCGCCAAGTTTTTTTGCACCTCGCCACAGCTCATGCACCGTCGCAGAGCAACTCTTTGCCTCTTTCATGCGCGGCTCAGGGTACCAGTAGACGAGGGGAGATGGAAGTTTGTTCGCAATTAAGCCGGAGCGCCCCTCGACTTGTTGTCTCCTTTGGGGCCGCGAGCGTGGGGGGTGCTTGACTATGCTGTTCACACATTCTCTGTAAGTAGAATCCTTGTTTAATATGAATGTCAGCCGCCACGTTTTGTCGTCCTCGTCCTTGGGAGGTTTTTCATTGATAGAGTGCCTCGCCATGGTGCGACGGCCTTGCAGCAATGACACGTTGTCCTGATACCTTTTAGCCATACTAGGTCGACGCCCACGCCCATGTCTCATGCTATAACAAGGACCCCCCTTACAATTGTTGTCCTTGCTATTCCCTGTCTACCCCTAATGTGGCACCCACCCTCATTTATAACTTCATCCAATACCCTACACGCACCCTCACACATCGCCGCCTTCCCACCCACAACAACATGAGGCCATTCACTGTGAGTTCTCGCGTGTTCCCCCTTTACCCTTTTCCATCAACTCTCAGGCTTATCTCCGCCCAAGGCATTTCACCTCGCGCATCCCATGAGACCGTCGTCAACCCCCATTTCCCTCCCTCGCTCTCTCGAATGGCACATGTTTATCCGGCCGTTCAAAGAGATCGCGACCCGACTCGCACATTTCTGGTCGTGTCTCCGCCTTCCGAATCCCCTCAGGTTATACCTGTGGGATATCCTCCCTGGTCGTAGCCGATACAGGCATTACCGGTGTCTCGCTGAAGAGCAGAGGTGGTGGGACGAGTCCGCGCGAATTCGTGCCTTTTTCGCTCCTTCGGACGCTCGTCTCGGCAAAGTCAAGGGCTCCGCCCCAGAGTGCCTCAGCCCTATCCCGCTGATCATGTCGTACGTTCCGCGGCTACTACCGCAATATCGCGATCATCCCCGCCCGGACGATGCGGCGAACGACTTCCAGCTGACGCCGTCCACGTATCGCAAGTGGTACAGACTTGTGTTCCCCAACAAGGTATGCCTCTACTATTCCAAGGGCGCTCGAGGTGAAGAGCTTTAGTAATTTCGTTGTAGTGTCCTCCCTCACTACGCGAGGCGGAGAAGATCATCAAATACATCAGCACACGCGATCGCCGGGAGATCGCACGAATCGCACGTCTTGTCTCCGATGAGGCAGCAGCGCAAAAGGGATTCTCACCGTCACCCGTATACTGGGACCTTTGGGATAACTGGCTCCAACACAAAGGTCCAGATTTGACGATCGTTTTCGAGTGACTGTACCACTGCCATCTTATCAACCCTCATCACGCTGTTGCTTATTTGTGCATTATCCTTATTTGAGTGTACGTGTGTACAGTTTAAAATCGTAATGAATCTACTAGACTCCTTTACATCTGTCCGCGCCGCATGATGTTCCGCCTTACTCTCCGCCGCTCGCTGCCTGCCCCAGCACCGCGACCCCAGCGCAAGAATGGCACGTCGACGCCCGTGCCCGCCCCGCCTTCAACATCACGAAAGTCCAACCACCCCCACACGGGGAGCTGGAGCTCGCCCATGACCAAAACCCGGGCGTTCGCCAACATCTCTGATGGCACAGGCGTGAGGAGCTGAAGCTTGGATCCGTCGCTCGACACGCCTCGTACGAGCGCGAGACCGAGGCAATTCGATGACGCGGGATCGGGCGGTGGGGACCCGGGCGTGTAAAGTTCTTCGCTCCCCTCTGGTGGCGGAGGGCCGGAAACGAGCGCGACGAGCGCACCTACTAGCACGCGCTTCAGTTCTGAGCGGATGACATCTTCGGCGCCAGCGCCAGTAAGCACGATGCGATCGAGGGCGAGATGTGATGTGAGCTCGTAAGGGGGCCGCGCACAGAGGGGGAGGTCCGTGCTCCAACGAGAGGCGATTATCTGGTGGAGCGGGGCGGAATGGACGGGTTCAGGGAAGATGGCATGGAAATAAGAGAGGATGGAGAGTGCTCTGTGATCGGTTGGAGTGAATTGCTGAGCAGGCGAAAAAGGTTCTAGTGTGTGAAGCCGTGGCCCGCCTGGCTCGGTCCCGCTATCGGACGGAGAGATGTCGAATGAGAAGATGTCAGAGGGTTGAACGGACTCTTCGATTCGTCGTGCAAGGTCAATGCCGAGGCCCTTCGTCCAACCCATGGTATTGACAACTAGAGGGATGACGTCCGCGATGCGGTTGTCCTCCTCCTCGATGTCTACGAATGGGGTCGCGAATTGAAGATCTAGGCGATAAACTTCGACCAATGCTTGGATTGCGTGCAAGTACCGCGACGGTGAGGAGCGCGGGTTATGTGCGCCAAGATAGTGAGCTTGGTACGGGAGGGTGGGATGCGTGAAAGGTGGACCGAAGACATGTTGCTCGATGACATTCAGAGCTACCATTCCACCGGGAGTAAATTCCGACTGACCGAGATCGCATTCGAGGAAGGCCACCCGACGGTATCT
>Ga0307510_10010831_pt1 | contig 10841 bp, 8 predicted proteins | sample 12_EM_MG_FD_207224 | JGI IMG/M metagenome (GOLD analysis project Ga0307510, IMG submission 207224) | Populus trichocarpa ectomycorrhiza microbial communities from riparian zone in the Pacific Northwest, United States - 12_EM | ecosystem: Host-associated > Plants > Roots > Unclassified | place... | reverse complement strand
CCCCAAAAAAAAAAGCCTTCTCAGGCGCCTAGGCACGTGCCGAGATAAAGCTGCGATACCGGTTATGATATCGTAAAACCCGAGTTTTGATTCTTCCCTCTTATCGACGCACACGCTGCCTATCACATCATTGCATGGCCTGCCATTCACTCATTCTTTCCCCTAACACAACATGTCTCTCGAACTGCTATGGATGTGGTGCGGTACCGCTTAAGCCGCATCTCTATGGGACTCGCCGTGTTAGTGACCCGGTGTGTATGAACCGTACCACCCCGCTTCTGGAAGCATCATAGCACTTTTTGTGGGGGTCATCAAAAAATCGGAAATCGTAACAGCCCTTACTTCCATAAGCATTTTTTTTGGGATGAGCGGGAGTAGTTCTCCGATTTTCAATGCGCCCCCCAGGCACCGTATCGTACAGTAAATACAGTCACGGAGTGCGGTATGCGGTATGTGAGTTGTGTGTGTAACGGGCCGATCAGGACACGATATGTACGATTCGATGGTACGGTAGGAATGGAAATTTGGGAGTGGGCGACGCCTTATAGATTTCGGGGGCGCGGGGAGAGATGGATGGATGGAGGTTTTTAAGGTTTGATGGGAAATCGAAATGTTGGCTTGGCTTGGCTCTTTTTTTTCAGTTGTAAAAAGTATCAGTCACGAAAAGAGTACCGTACCCTAAGGCGCTCCGGGAGTAATTGCACCATATCATAGTGCGCGTTTTTCAGGAGCGCCTGGGTAGGGCTATGAATTGGGGGTTGGGTTCGAAGAAACGAGTACCGTATCACGATCCCGTCACAGAAAAGATGTTGATCGATTAGTCTGTTTTCATATTATGGTAGATATATATCAATGAGGCTTTCGCCGATGTAATAGCGGGAAGTCAACGCCTCTTCTTTCTTTTTTTACGCTGCCGGGTCGTAACGCAACGGTAGTCGGTTCCCATACGGTACGACAGGGACACCCGGGTTACCCCGGAAGAGCCTTGAGCGTGCGAGGGTTAGGTAAGAACGCATCATTCGGCGTAATCGAGCTTATGCAATCGTAAGACTGGACTCGCGTTCCTAGGGGAGCTAGTTCGATCTTCCTCCATCTCCCGAAATAGGTTGTCAGGAGAAGTCAGTCGGACTTGTGTATCATACTCTCCATATCCACAAACACACCAGTGCCTGGGACCCGCGGCAAAGTCATCAATTTCGGCATGGTAAGGACATGTCTTTTCTTGCTCTGAGGAATACTCCGTAGCCTCATTATCATGACATTGCGGTTGGATTTGATGACTGCGCAGTATTCGAGGTGCGCACAAGGAGCCTTAGGAAGCTGTAGTATGTTTCTACAACTCGGCACACTTTTCCTTAGCCACCTGTGCTTCAAAAGAGACGTCCGTGTTGCCGGCGAAAAACTGTCTGGAGAAAACGATGATCGTCAGGGTTCCGGGTAAGCGCCCCCTAGGATAGCCCGAGGGGGAGGGGGAGGAGGTCATAGGTAAGCGTCTAGGATGGGCCTAGGTCTAGTGTACCAGTTCACTACCGTAGGCTATGCGATAGAAGTTCTTGAGGTTCTGCGAAGTCTCCTAGAAAATGCTCTCTCGTGGTATACCGTATTCATGTAAATTCGTGCCCTGCCAAGTTGAGCTATAGGAGGGCAAGTGAATGGAAGCGCTATCTACCCCCCCACCCCTCCAAGAAATTGAGATGGTATTTCAAGATATGTTCCGGGTGAACGGTGCAGTTTCAAGAGGCTTCTCGAAAGAGGAATTTATAGCTCTCTCTTAGGGTTGCTTGCCCTGTCCTAAGGATAAGTAGGTAGTCGAAATGATAACAATTGCGAAGGAACCGCTATCTATTTCTCCTCCCATATCCGAAATCAGACACCTAGAGCGAGAGGGGGGTCGTCTGCCCTATAAAATTTCATGCTGGTGCCCGGCGTGTTCCGGGCGATTTTTTAAGCATTCGGAATGAGAAAAAATGTGTGATCCGGCTCCGGTATAGCCCACACCTCCGTAGGTAACTGACGATCCGATTACTTTAAAACGGCCGAGCACGGCAGTGAAGCAAGTGGCAGGCGGAGGAGGAGGCTGGGTCAGGCTGCCGAGGCCTCTAGATGATCTAGATTAGATTGCTCTGATTAGATAGCCCACCCAAAAGAAAAGCATGAGATGGAGGGTGGCCGAGATACCGGTAGGGGGGTTCACATCGCAACAAGATCTTGGCCCCTTTTGTTGTGTATCTTGGAGGCGTTCATTGGTAGAAATGATGGTTCAGGATAAAGGCTCGCTCAACATGGAGGCATTTTCTGAAGGTGGAAGAAAGAAAAGAACCCACTGAACAGCCCAAGAAATAAACTTCGAGAGCGGCTTGATACTTGGACTTTTATTTTATTTTCAAACCTTTGCCTTAGTGATCGGGCATGTTGTGACGCTTGCTGATGAGGGGAAAAGGGCAGACGCAAGTGCTGCATCGCCGATGGTGGTTGGCTGAGAGAGGGGGGGTAGAGGGTGTCCGGAGCGATACACGATGCGGAGACTTTACTCGGGCTACTTTAGTCGTCGAATAGAAAGTGCCAGCAGGATTGCACATTCTTCAAGGTTGTTCAATACGGTGGCTTGACCGTTGCTAGGGTGACTGATTACGTGTGGGCGAGTGATGCCTGAGGAGGTATAGATTTGCACGGAGAGACAGTACGGTACGGTAGGGTACGGTACGGTGCTTGCCCTCGCGCAGTGAAGAATGGAACGCAGGGCACTAGTGCGCCATATAATAGCGACTGCGTTGCTAGTTGTGAGTTAATATTTGTGTTTGTGCTTCATGAGGGGTGAGAGCTTGGAGGCGAACACCGGTCAACCACTCATCCACGGTATGAGCATGAGGGGTACCTGGGCTCGTACGGAACTCCTACATACGGTAAATGCAGTGTCCGATACATGCCCCTACGAGAAGGCGATGGTAGAGGCGGGGGAGAAGGGGAATGCATGGTGTTCCAACAGGATAACTTCCTGGTGGTTCTGCGAGCCCTGAATGTCAAGGAACTGACCATATTGATGTGTGCTGTCCCTGTTCGACCAAATCTTTAACCTGATGAACAAGAAACTAATAAACTTCCGGAATTTCTGGCCCGAGGGAGTGAGCTCCGAGATCTTACTCACACTCCATAGACACCAGAAAGTATGTAAAGATTCTTTGAACAAAACATGACTAGGGTCTACAACAATCATTCACAGCATGCACTCAAGTGCACAGGCACACCCGCCGCCACAGGTAATTTTGAACTACGTCCAGAGACGCATGAAGAAGAAGAAGAAGAAGAAGAAGAAGAAGAAGAAGAAGAATGCCATGGTTCTTTGGGATTGTTTTCACTACTGCTGAGCTGGTATATCGCAGCCAGTTTCGCGCGTGCCACCAAACTACCCAGGGTTATCGAGTCACCCTCCAATCGCCTGAGTGGCCGCTCGCGAGTCTCCCGATTCTTTTTTATTTTTATTTTCCCCCCTCCTCTCTCGCCTCCAGTTATTTCCGGCTCAGCATTGGGGGATTGGGAGGGGGGGCTTGTCACGATGAAGCTTAGCTACCGATATTTGTCAATTTGTCGGTGCCTTGCAAACTATGGTATGTGTTCGGGAAAGTACAACCTCTTACCGGTATCATACTGTACAATTCAACTTCCTTACATACACAATAAATTGTGCTCCGAGAAACCAAATGCTCCTCTCCCGACCGCTTGAAGAATTTAATGACAAATCTAGGGACACAAGGAAAAAAGAAGTAGAGTGAGTAACACTGTTGTCAATGGGCTTCGTTGCCAGGCCAATGAGGTTAGGTTAAAGTTGTGGAGAACATAGGAATCCTCTAAAATTATTCACGCCCAGCACCATAGTTCCCTTGTAGAATACCGGCCGGTAAATGGAATTCCATCTATAATACCAAATTTATGAGCTTTTTTCGAATTCGCTAGCTGTTCCCTTGATTAGGCCCCACATACCGACGGTTGTAATTTTGTTTGTTATTACAGGTAGCAGCAGCAGCAGCAAGAATAATCTTTTACATCGATAAAGGCAAAAAGCGGACACAGGGGAGAAGGGAAATAAAAGCAATGGCAGAGGTCACGGTAACGCTGTGCCTTGGAAAAGGAAGATGATTGGCGTGAATCCACCGACGGATCCCCCCTGTCTGCAGCTCCAGCCCAAGAGGAGAGACTCTAAGAAATCGAGAGTTGCACACCAGCACCACCATCACTGCCGAGGGCTCCGCAGTCAGTCAAGTCCTGTCTGGGGAAGATCGCTGTGAGGAGACACATAGGCATAGCACGGTCCCGGGAGAGGGTGTGAGAGACCCAGAAAGACAGAGACGTGCATAGGGAAAAAAGAATCGATATCACCAGAGAGTGAGAGGAGCGGAAAGAAAGGGAGAAAAGAAAGGAAAAGTAGGACTTAAAGAGGTGCCACGGGGAACCGACATCGTGCGAAAAAAATAGAGAAGCAGAGGAGAGGAGAGGAGAGGAAGGAGGAGGAGGAGGAGGAGGGAAAAAATAGAAAAATAAAAAAACAGGTCACCGCTGGTGATAGAGCAAATCACGGCTGATACCTACAGTACGTTAGGGACGAGAACACACAAGATCTCTAACCGCACCTACGCAGCAAGAAGGCAGTACGGTACAGTTTTTTGTCCGTCCTTTGCCTCCCACTCAACCAAACCCAACGAAGAAAGTGTAGAGGACGAGCAGAGCGGCCAGGCTACTTCTCCCCAGACTGTCTCCGGCTACAGACACCCGCCGCCGCCGTCGCATTTCTGTTCCCTCTGATTCTCCTCCTTTATCATCTTGATCTTCTTGGTCTCCGTCCTCAATCCTCTTCCACCTCCTCCTTGTATTCTCGCTCAGGAATTTCGCCCCCCAACCCCAGTCCTGCCGACTACCCTTCATCATCCTGCTCAGACCTAACATCACCCTGCTTAGCCCTACCCACCACCACCACCACCATCTACCGCTGTCACCACAACCTCCACAGATACCACCGCTCTGGCTATTCTCGATTTCCAACAGGCAGCGGCACACCTTTAGACCTCAGGGAGTGGTTATCTGAAGTATTTCTTTCTTCGCTTTCCCGCCGTTATCGTTGAGGTAACGCGATTCTACTCTGCTTCACCTTCTTTCTGGTGATAACCCACTAACTGACTAATGTCGTGCAGAATTTGAGGTCCGGAGAACTTCTGACCATTTCCTTTTCACCGCCATACTCCCAGTGCCAAAATATCAGGCTTATTTCAACCTAGCCATTTAATTTTCCTACAACTTCCCATTGCCCACCCCCCTTCTACCGGCCGCTCCTTTTGGTCCGTCACCATCGTCAGTTGCAAGACTTCAACCGACGACGGCGCTGAATCATCGGGACTGCCCTACCTCAAATTTTAGGACGCTTGATTTGTGCTGGAAATGTCTACTCCTTCCACCGCTTCAGCCGTCCTGCCACCCCTCAGTCACTATCGTTACGACTACGCCCGAGATCACCATCGCGTTCTCCACCCTCCTACTCACGCTCATCTCTTGAACCGTACACATCTCGCCAGTCCTATTTACCACTCTCCCGTGCCTGTGACAACCACCTCGACACCTACCAACTCTTCTTTTTCTTCGTCGACGATCTCGGCTATGGCCTCCTCTAGAACCCAGCCTTCGGCGAAGAGAAATCGTAATCGGACTCCTAACTGGGATGATTTCTACAAGAACGGGCTCCCCAAGGAGGTTATTGTCATTGATGATTCTCCCCCGCCAGAGTCTGGCCATTCAGGTGCCAACGCCAACAGCAAACACTCGCAACCATCCAGCTCATCCCGTGCAATAGCAACCAATGGACATCAATACCCTTCTACAAATAACATTGCCGGAGGTGCACATGGCCCTCGCCACGCTGACAAGAAGCGAAAGGTTCACACATCGCAATACGAACCTTCGTATGCCAGCCAGCATCAGCACTCTTATTCCTCTACACAGACTCCCCATGCTAATTATGGGTCTCCTACCACTGTTTCTGCTACTTCCAGCACAGTTAGTGTCAATGGTAATTCAACCGCTGGCACATCGCTCGGATCAAACGTTGGAGCTGGGCCTTCATATTCCGGAGCATCATTAGCTTCTGTCAATGGCCAGAAACGAAAGAGGGTAACAAGGGCCAGCCAAGCAGCAGCAGCGGCTGCAAACGGTGGGTTAGATCCTTATTCTAGCTATCACCCTCCCCCAAGGCCTCCTATCAAGGCGAAGGACGTGTATGTCCAGCCAATTCCAGATGTAAGTGGACGATCCTCTACTTCACAGTGTTATTCCATACCTTCCTTGGGTATTCCCTTACTCACATACTTGCTCCCTTCAGCCTAGTAGACATCCGACTGGGAGGGTGGATGATGATGATGGTCACTACATTATCAATCTCGAAACCGATTTGACACCACGATGTGAGTTATATCCCTCTGGACCAGTTTGTATAAAGTCTTGACTGATTTTCGTCTCCAACGCCAGACCGAATTACCAAGCAACTTGGCCAGGGAACTTTTGGCAAAGTTGTAGAGGCATATGATCGTATTAAGAAGACTAAATGTGCTATCAAGGTCATTAGATCGGTTCAGAAGTATCGGGATGCATCCCGAATCGAGTTGAGAGTACTTGCCACCTTATCTTGCAATGACAAGGAAAATAGGAATAAGTGTATCCATTTGAGAGATTGCTTTGACTACCGCAATCACATATGTACGCCCATCCCACTTAAAATTATGCTCATCTTTAGATATGAGGTGTGGGATTGACGATTATATCATTGCCAGGTATCGTCACCGATTTGCTCGGAATGAGCGTGTTCGACTTTTTAAAGGGAAATTCATTCGCACCATTTCCGAACAGTCAAATACAGAGCTTTGCCCGCCAGTTATTGACCAGTGTTGCATGTGAGTGTGTTCCTAGCCATATACCTTACGGTTTTCTCGAATCTATTTTTTACTAATTTTCAAAGTCCTTCACGATCTGAACCTCATCCACACCGACCTCAAGCCAGAAAATATTCTCCTTGTGCACAATTCATTCCAAACGTTCAATTACAACAGGGCTATACCCTCCTCTTCCACAACCACCCAAAGACAGGGCCGGACCCGCCGTGTTCTCTTGGACACGGATATTCGTCTAATCGATTTCGGATCCGCTACGTTTGATGACGAATATCATTCGAGTGTGGTTTCCACCCGCCATTACCGTGCGCCCGAAATTATACTGGGCTTGGGTTGGAGTTTCCCGTGCGATCTTTGGAGCATCGGATGTATTTTGGTGGAATTTTACACTGGCGACGCCCTTTTTCAAACCCATGACAATCTCGAGCATTTGGCAATGATGCAGGCTGTTGTTGGACAAAAGATCGATACAAGGCTTATTAGGGCAGTGGCGGGGACTGGAAGGACTGCAGTGTCCAACGCAGTTTCAAGGTACGCAACCCTTCAGGTGATATCGTGAGAATTATACTGATTGAGTGGGCAGATATTTCAAAGGAACTCGGCTTGACTACCCCAACGATGAGACAACAAGAGCAAGTAAAAAATATGTTCACGCTATGAAACTCCTCCCGGTAGGGATCACTATTGGTGCATTTTTTGGATGCCATATACTAATAGCATGCATATAGGATATCATCCAACCAACTACGAATTTCAACAAGCAGTTTTTCGATCTTCTCAAGAGGATATTCGTCTACGATCCCAACAAGCGCATCACTGCTAAGGAGGCGTTGAAGCATCCATGGTTCCGCGAGGTCGTGCAGGATGATGGAACTGAAGCTACAAAGTTGAGATTGGAGAGACAGGCGGAGCGGATGGCAGCAGCGGCGACATTATCACGTGGAGAGGGGTACTGATAATAGTTGCCATGCATGCATGCGCACTTTGCGCCTAATGTCGGTGAAAAAGGATATCTTTGCCACATTTTCCCGCTGGAGTGTTTGCAGTAGAATGGCTACCCCGATTGCCAGCATTGCTCACGGTTTACATTTCTTAACCAAATCTTTTCCTTTGCTCTTTGTGGATAGGTGGACGGTTTCGTTTTGGGTTCTCCTTGCATGGAATTTCATCGGATAGATCATATTGTTTCACTGTATCAGGGGTTGTCTGATTTGCTATCCCTTTAGCTTTCCTTGTTTCTTTTTTTCTTTGCGGGGGGACGGCTGCCTTGAACCTCTTCATGGAGCTTCCTCGCAGGGTGCTGGCTGGCTCTGGACCAGTGCCCATGATTGGTTGATGAAAGAAGGAGGCTCCTTGTTTAGCAACGATGGGTATGCAGCGAGTGGTGCATATATTCTTAGGAAGGTTGGGGGGGTAAACGGCGTATATTCTTCGGTGTCTCTCGTTGGTCATAGGTTTTGAATGTCTGGGTTTGTATGAATGGGGGGATTTGAACTTTCTCTTTTGTCTTCCGACTACCCTTTATTTTCTCTTCTCTTCTTGCCTTCTTTTCCTTTCTAGCTCCTTCTGCCTGTCTGGTGTTAATCTTCTCTTTCCTACTACCTACCTGTATTGTTCATAGCTTGTGAATGCGGATGTGGTGCCTAAGGGTGAATCTTGATTCCAGGGCGCGAAAGGGGGAATATCGCATTTGCCATGGCAGATCATGTTCGTCAAATCTATGATTGGCCTCGTTTTCCTTTTTTCTTCCGGGTCTCTCTCCCTCCCTTTTTCTCATCCATCACTTTATCACGTCACGTCTCGTCTCATTATTACGGCCTATGGTACCGGTATATATAAATGGGGAAAAAAGCTCCCCGATGATCAACTGGCTCCCCCCTCTCCTTCAGGTGGCCTTTGATGATTTTCTCTGGCTGCTTCTTTCCCTTGTGTCATTTTCACCCCCTTCTGTACTAAAGGCTTTTCTTTCATTTCATTTTTTCCTACAGGAGTTCGGAATGGTTTTTTCGGTGTTGAATTTTGCTTTTCTTTTTCTTGTTTCTTTTGCAGTGATTCTTTTCTCCTGATATCCGTGGTTTTTTTTCATACCTATGACACGGCGGTCTAGTCTAATCTCTGCCTACCTACCTGCCTGATTAACTCACTTGCGCTAACTGTTTGTCCGGTAGAATAATATTTTACTCGTGCACAAAGATTATCTGCCACTCTACCCTATCGTATCAGATTGTGGATGTGGAATGACTGTTGTAAACAATCGACATGAGAAACCTCAAGTCCCATGATGGTGGACAGATCTGCATTTTTTGATAGTTCCTATCCATCCTATAATACCAACCCCGTGATCGCCGTAGATAGAATAACTACATTGCCAATTTAGGGCGCGCACAATGCAAATAGTCCACCAGTACGGGTCCAGCTGGGTCGGTAAAGTTCTCACACCCTTCTAAGTGCCGCCATACCGGCCCTTGGAAAACGCTTCGCTAATCAAACCGCGACAGAAGCTCGTAATAATGTCCCTAAGGAGGGGCACATCCGAAAGACAATTATCTAATAGGCATTGCTCCCGAGGGCAACGAGAGCCCTTACAGATGCAACAACCGCACGGTTATGATGATTTAACTCCGAGCGCTTACCTTGCCCGCACAGCACAGCACCGGTGGCTGGGCGGGAAAGCCGGCCCAACGAGGGGTCATGGATCGAGTGAGAATTAGTGACTGGCAGACTGCATACGGCACCGTACCATCCTTGCGCGGTGCAGGAACGGATGCCGTATGCATCGCGCGTATCTATCTGCCTGCTCCGGATATGGTGATGAACCTTTCTCTCTTTGTATTTGTTTTTTTTTCTTTTCTTTTTGCCAGAGAGAGAGAAGGAAACAGGAAGTGTATTTATTTTACTAGTTTATTTTATTTTATTTTATTTTATTGATTGATTGGTTCGTTGGATTGGTTGGGTTGGTTGGTTGGGACGCCTTGAAGGGGCAGTCAATGCATTGGAGTAAAAGAGCCGCGCTTATCGCTGCGCGGGTATGATACAGTAATAGTCTCTAGTCTACCGGTGGGTGGGGTAACGTGACGTAATGTAACGTGATGTGATGTGGGGTGGTATGGTATGGTATGGTATGGTATGGTGAAGCATCATGCGGGAGGGTTTTTGGGCAGGTGAGGCGTGATAGGTATGATACTCGAGTATAAGTGAGTGAGTGGTTTGGGCGGGGTGAGATAGAGCTCTTTGTGCTATGCTGTGGAATCTAGAGGTTGGAGTGGCGTGGTGGGTGCTAGTCTACTGGTACCGGTATTCGGGGATTTGGTCTCAGGGGCGGTGGTGATGGTGATTCTGTAGGGGTATCGTACTATTATTATGCAGGAGTAAGAAGGGAAAGAAGGTGGAAATGGGCACATACCATACCATTTCACCCTCTCTACAGTACTCATACTTTCCAACAGTGCAAGCACACCATAGTGCCATAGACTAAAGAAGAAGAAAAAACTCAAGAGAGAAAACAAAGAAAGAAAGAAACCAACCCAAGCCATCTCGAAAACTTAAATCAATTTGACTTGATCCAATTCCCCCCCCCTCCACAACCCATCGGATAAACTTAAATCCCCCTTTTTGTCATTCCACCCTCCCTTGTTATGATGACTAAGACTGTGTGCACAAGTCTTGGCGTCAGTTTGGATAAACCCTTGGTTGGGGTCTTGGCTGGTCGGGGCGGAAATGACATCTATTCACCTATTCCTTGCAGTTGAAAGAAACGAGGGGAGGTTTTTTTTTTTTTTTTTTTGAATGAAAAAAAAAAAGGAAAAAAGGAAAGAATGAGTGGGTGGAGTTGTTTATGGAGAGGGGAAAAAAGAGATAGGGTGTATGATATATATATATACCGTCTTTCCTGCACTCCGCCTAATAATATATACA
>Ga0307510_10010830_pt1 | contig 10841 bp, 2 predicted proteins | sample 12_EM_MG_FD_207224 | JGI IMG/M metagenome (GOLD analysis project Ga0307510, IMG submission 207224) | Populus trichocarpa ectomycorrhiza microbial communities from riparian zone in the Pacific Northwest, United States - 12_EM | ecosystem: Host-associated > Plants > Roots > Unclassified | place... | reverse complement strand
CTTGATGCTTGCCTTGCAATCTTCCATTTAATATGTTGCTGCTATTTGGAACTCAACGTTGGTATGCTGGCTAGATACTAAAGAATATATGCTATACAAGGAGTGAGGTTTAAGTTAATTTAGGGCGATTGTTATTTTGAGACTATGGTTAGGGAGGCAAAGAGTGATTTTTCGTTAATATCATAAATATGTCTTCTGCTAGTTGTTTGAATCTCATCTTGGAAATATAATTTGGATCTTTCAAATGCAAAGAGACTCTGTTATATCCCATTTCTGACCTTTTCACTGCTTATATATATATTTTTCTATTGTTTGAATACCAAATTTCAAGTTGCTGAAGAATTTGCAGTCCTATTTGTCTAGTCCTGCAACCACAAGACAATGTTTTATTTGTAGTTGGGTGTAGTTAAGGCGTGAAAATCTGTACTGTTTAGCCTTCAAGGCACCTCCAAATCTGTAATTGGTAGAGTTTGTTAGGCGATGGCTATTTTGTCTTGTAAATGGAAAAAACTGAAGCTTGTGTTCCTCTTCTAACAAGGCAAGTAAAATTGAGATGTGTTTGTATGGTGTTACACTTTGTTCACACTTTCATACTGTATGAGGATATATTTAGTGCAAAATAAATCCAGGAAAATTCAGAATTGCTAGGAACAATTAAAACATATTTGACAAGTATTTTAGTGGCATCAGTCATCCTGCCTTCTCTGCAATAACACAGAACTATAGGAAGCTGTATTAACTTGTGGGAAGATGATACGTATGGCATGTTCTCTATCGATCCATTTCTCTCTACTTCTGTTTCCGTTCGTGTTATTATACTTTCCTTTGGTGAACGCATATATATATATATACATGTTGATTTGTTAATTCTTTTTTCCTCGTTTCTTGTGACCGCAGCATGGAAACTTTTGTGATGCAATGTGGTTCAGAGAGTCGAACTGTGTACGGGATTAACGAGTAGCACTAATGTTGCAGTGAGTGGTGTTGCAACTACAGACACGGGAATATATACGAGATTTCCCAGCTTTTTCAAGAATTGATGCAGGAACTGTGGATAACTGTCTTTCCTGATGGCTTAAACTTGTGGATATGGCTTCTTTAATCAAGTAGAAATGGTGAACATTGAAGATTATAACAACTAGTGTGTAATGAGTTTTTACTCATGGGAAGAAATGGGAGAATTGTTCCCAGGGTATATCTGAAATTTAATTCCTATCTGTTCAACAATACATCAGCATTACGATATTACCTTATTTCATCTTCATCCTTTGTCTTATGGCCATATTTAATTCTGACGAGGAAGTAGAGATGGAGATTTACTGAATGAGGTTTTTTCTTGTTTGTATCTAACAAGGAGAAAAATTGAGATTTCACATGAGCGGTTTCATTTTTCATTTGTTTATTGTTTGATGAAATTTTGAATGCAGCCGTATTTACCATGGTTTAGTTAGATGCTGAATCCTTTTGCTCAACTGAAGAGGGAGGAGATGAGTTTTTTTTTTTTAATAAGGTGACTGTAATATTAACACGAGTTGTTGATAGTTCCGATGTTTTTACTTGAAAATATATTAAAATAATTTTAAATTAAAAAAATAAATTTTCATGAAACTAAAAGCAATTCCATCCAACATCCAGTAAGGCAATTTGCATATTCTGCAGAGCAACCAAGCTTGGCATGAACAAAGAGTTAGTGCTCTATTCTGCTAGGGTTCTTTTTAATTTATCAGGAAAACTGAAGGTAACAAAGTATATCTTGAAATTGAGAGAATTTATAGCAAACTACATTTCAGATTTTTAATTGCTGTATTTGTTGCTTCATGGCAGAAACAGATGTCCGCACCAGCCCACTTGATAGAAGAGACAAATCCAAATGGATAAGGTCAGCTGTGCCTATGGCGTAGGCCCCTTGAAGTAGGGGATGAAGCCGGCGGCTTGCTCTGGTCAGTTCGATCAGAGCACATGGTTGCTCTTTATGAAGTCAGATCAAAGATGGAAATATGGAATGGAACCTTCTGCAAAATAATAAATATCACTCCCATGGCTAAGAGTTTGATCGCAGTTGTCTTTTCTCTCTCTTTTATCTGATTTGATCACAGTTCTCCCTTATCTTATTATTGTTGAGTTTCTTGGATTCTAATAAAAACTAAATAAATAAAATAACATTCATAAAAAAACAAATACTTTAAAAAATAACATAATTTAAAATTACAAGTTATATTTTTGGACGGATTGTGTGATTAGTATATTTATTATTTGTGATTTTTGGTGCTATTAATCTTATCCAGTCCAGATTTTTTCAATAATATTAATAGTATTATTATTGGAGCTTTGATGTTTCTCTTGTGTTTTTTTCTTTGTTTTTTTTTTCTCTACTCTTTTATTCTTGTAATTTATGAAGAGATAAGAGAGAGAAAAAAAATAAAATAAAATGACCCTGAAAACACATGAAAGCTCTGATGACGACACCACTGGTACCGTTGAAAAGATCTCAACAGAACAAACTCAACAACACTAAAAAAGATCTCAAATGATGAACAAAATATGTCATACGAGCTGTCAAAAGGTGTTGTCGCTCGTGTGAACCCCTCCGATCACTGTTGGTTGCCTTTCTTGATCTTGTTAGGTTCATCCCGTCGAAATTTTTCTAACTATATCGGTGTGATCATAATTAGAGTTTCGATATATTTTTAGAATCTTTTTTTTTCTCTTTATTAAATCTTGTATTCAATAATTTTTCAATACAAGAAAGTTGTAAATAACACATGGGACTCGTTGACTAAATATTACGTTTTACTGTTTAAATTTTGGTATTTTTCTAAATATCTTTTGCATTGTATTATTTTATTAAATTTTTTTTACTGAATCCCAGAAAAACTCCTTATTGTTAGTTACTTGGATTAAAAATAGGTTGAACTTTCTCCCCACTGTTTTTCTCATCGTTTTATGAATAAAAGGCTTCAAACTTCAGGATACGATGATTTCAAAGCCATTGACTGCGAAGAGCATTGAACGGTGGGATTCAGTGTTTATCCTCCGTCAACGGTCAATTTCGGCGGCGCTTTCACCACAGACAGTAACCATTGGTTTTAGAGTCCTGGTCCCGGCGCTACTACTGGCCCAAACTTCTTGACAAATGATAATTCTGCACTGATCTCTCTCTCTCTCTCTCTCTCTCTCTCTCTCTCTCTCTAAGAAGGAAGGTATTGTTCCAATTCATCATTTATTTGTTTATTTTTGTAAAATATTAAGAAGTAAATGAATTGGAGTTCAACTGTTGTGCTATGAGGTGGGCATATTTTCATTATAGGTTACATTTATATTATTATTGAATTCGAATTTAGTAAGTTCTTTTTTTTCTGAGAAAATAGTAAATTGCGTTCTACTATATCATTTCGGTTCAAAAAAATTCTATTACTTTATTCAATCCTTTTGTTTTCTTCAGGATTTTAGGCATCTTTCAAACTCCCAAATATTAAAATTAAAATTAAAATTAAATAGAGAATGCACTTGAGGTGTTTTTAAGCTTTTATTTTATAATAAAAATAAGATAAGGGTTGGGAGGTCTTTTTTTTATGTTTTTGAATTGATTTAACATAATTTTGAGTTAAAAAATTAATTTATTAAGATTATAGAGATATTTATAGATGTAAATAGTTTTTTTGAGCTAAAAAATCTAAGGCTCAATTTCTTAACCACTTCAATAGTTAGAATTTGGTTAAGTAGATGATATGTTATTTACTATCTTTTTTTTAAAAAAAAAACAATAGGTTGACAATGCATCATTCATCTATTTTGTGGGAAAAAAAAGGTTAGATATGTGGATTTGGCCTTACAGGCCCACACGTATGAGCTTTTTTTTAATGGGTTAGGTGTTGAGGTCCACTAAGGCTTAGGCACATGACCTCTTTTTAGGCTTTGTCTTTTTTTTTTTTAACTTTAATTATAATTTATTTAAATAAATAAAATTAAAAATATATTTTGGATATTATTTTATTAAATATCATTTGATTTTTACTTTTTTTTTAGTACTGTCGTAATATTCTTTTTATAACATTAGCAAATAATTTCTTTCGTACATCCCCTCGTAATGCTTTCTTTATTTTTAAGAATTTTATTTGGTTGCTTCTTCATGCTTGTTGATTTATATTATCATATGATAAGATAAAAAAAATTAAAATAAAGTTATTAAACATAACTAGGTTCGTGATCCAAGTCACGAGTTTTGTAATTAAACTCGGGATGACCCAGATTGATCCAAGAATTTATCATCTCAATATATATAAACAAAGGCTAGAATGATGTTGTCTTAAATATTTTTCTTTAGTTAAACCAAGTTTTGACCAACTAGGTCAACCGGGTCAAACTCTCACTCGATTTGATTTGAAGCTTGGACTAGGTCGTCTCTATATTCACACGCTAAGCCGAGCTGGGTTTGGTAGCACTTTCAAAAAGTTTCTTACGACAACTTGCAAGCGATATATTATTTTTATATTTTTTAATACATTTACGTCGATACCTTTTTTTATATTTAATAAGAGAGATACCTTTTTTATTTTTATTTCAAATCATCAATTTTTTTATATTTATTCTTATTGCTTTTTATTTATATTAAATAAAGAACATAGAAAAAACTTATATTTCTCTGGTGTAAAAAAATTAATAAGAAAATAAGGAATCATATTAGCAAATTATTTTTCTCCAATGGGATTTAACTTATTGCTATTCTTACAAAAACATTTATTGTCACGTGAATAAGAAAAAATTGAAGGGCTTTTTGTGGAAGAAGATCAAATATTTTAATCTGTATATATCTTTTAAATTTTTTATTTAGTTTTTAATTAGTATTAAATTTTTTTAACATTTATTGATATATATGATTCTCTATTTTTTTTTTAATGAATACACTCATTAAATTTTTAGCTCATAAATAAATAAAGAAACAAGAAAGACTCAACGCAACTAGGAAATAGATGAGAGATATGGAGAGCAAGAATCAGAACTTTTAGTCGGCAATTGGCTGAAGCATAATTACAAGAAATACAGAGCGATACACAATAACAGGCACTATCAAAACAACCTTAACAAACAAGACAACCACGGAAAGCGCCTAACACAATACAAGAGATCAGGGCGAGTTAGGGGGTTAGCTTAAATATTAAAAAAAAAAAAGAGAAAAGAAAGTAGGAACGATCTTTTTTAAGCTTTAATTGGCTATCCTGTGTAAATGTTAACACCAATAACAACGAGAAAGATGGTTATGAGACCAAAGAAGATGATGGTATGGACCAGTATCGCTATTCCACTAGTCTGCATGTTCCCAAACTCAACAACTCTTCTCCTCCCCGGAAACTGGAATAGCGATCCTGGACTCAACAGCACAAACAGCACCACTGCTATCACCACGGGCCCAGTCTGCCATCTTTTTTTCTTGATTTTTTTTTAGAAAGAGCACAAACTGCAGCTCTGATCTCAAACTCTTCTTTGATATGGGAAGGACGAAGGTACGTACAAGGGTGATCTAGAACTGATCTCTGACTTGTGGTGTTATTGCATCGAGGAAGAAGGAAACGAATATATAAAAAGAAGCAAAGAAAGGGAGTATCAATAAAGACCAAGAAATCTAATTCTAGCAACAAGTTATATGCTCCAATGTCACATTCTGGGCAGATGCTGAAGCAATGCACGTGGCAGGTTTACTAGTTGTTTCGCTGCTTCTAGTGAAATTTGATATATTTTGCTAATCAGAGTTCATCAGAATAAAACATCATGCATCTTTCGCTTTTTAGACGGGGTCCAAATTAATGCCAATCTAAGATGAGATTTCATACTTTTGCCATTAGATGTGACTTCCCAATTCCCTTTTATTTTGATTCTCGTCACTCTCATTTTGCTAAAGGATTTCCACCAATAATTTTGATTCACAAATTACAGTTTCTCGGCTAAAAAAAAAGAGGTTTTTATTAGGTAGAGTTTTGGGTTGGAAGGAAGAAATAAATTTGATATACTCCTTCCAGTTTGCTGTCCTTCTTAACGATGGAGAACTCTCCGACCTCGGCCCCATCGGATTATCGCAATCTCACCAACGCCTGTAAACTTTCATACCAGTAGGTCCAGCTTTTTCCCTGTTATCCAACAGGGTCACCAGCTCCAATCATTTTTCAGACTTGATTGATCATGTTTATTTAGTTTTTTCCCCCTGTTTTTCCGTTTTTCATAAAGAAAATTTCTTTCTTCAGAGACTTGAATGGTTCTACGAACGTCAATGCACTACACATAACACAAGCTTTCGGTGAATTTTCCAGGTGTTCCCAAAACGTTTATGCTTTTACCACTACCAAAAGCAGCTCAGTCGTGGCTTCCATCATCAAGTTTTTTTTTTTTGGGCAATACTTAGCTCCATGGACTCTGGAGCATGACAAAGCCCATGTTCATGGGACACCTGGTCGAGTAATTTCATTTGCCTCAACTCATGTCTGATTAAATGGAATTATGCTTGAAATTATCGAGATAACATAAAATTAAAATACAGAGAATTGAAAAGTAAGATACGGATGGTTACTTTTAAATTCACAATAATTTTTATTTTAATTTTAAATTTTATTTTATTTATTTTTCACTTCTTAAATTAGAAAGATAAAAAAAAAAACTTGCTATAAAATAATGAGAAGAGAAAAAAGCATTGGTTTCTTCACTTTTTAATGATGAAACTCATTATTCTTGGTGTCAACTAGTTTTATTTAATTATAAGAGTTTGATGATGGTTGTTTTAAACCTTCATTTACCTAAAAAAACAGATTGGGTGGAGAGAAAAAATACTTCCCAATTTGATTTTGTATTTTTTAATCGGTTTTGGTGTTTTATGGGTTATTTGATTGGTTTTTTTATTTTTTTATTTTTTTTAAAGATGTTAATTAGGTATTTTAGAGTTAAAATGGGTGAAAAAATTCAAATTTTTTGACAAATAAATCATAGCACTCATTTCTCAACCACCACAATGATGGTTGAATTCTTGGTAAAAGTAAATAACACGTTATCTTGTTTTATTTAAAACGAGATCATGGGATCGTTCTCTCATTTCCCTCACCTCAATAGGTAGATAACACGTTGTCTGATTTTATTTATTTTAAAAAAATAAGGGTGGACAACAAATCATTCGCAAGGAAAAAAGAAAAGATCTTGTGGGTTAAGCTTTGAAGCTGAGGTTGATTCAATGTTAACATCTCAATATTTTTTTAAACCAAGATTTCATCTTGAAAAAAAATTAAAGCATTCAATTTATTTTGAATTGGTTTTTGTAATATGTTCTAGTTTTTTTTTTAAGGATTAATTTGCTATAATTTACTTTTTATAGTACTATCAAGGTCATATAATCTCAATTATGAGTTTAACAAGTAAAACTGAGTGGACCTAAGTCAATACAACATGTCACTGTCATAATATTTTTTTTAAAAAAAAATATCATTTTAATTTTTTTTTAAATTCAAACTATGATTATTGGTTGTCCGAGTTGATTTTAGACCACTTTGGTTGTTTTTTTTATCATTTATTTTTTTTATATTTTAATTTTTTTATGTAAAAAAAAAAAAAATTTGATCCGCAACGTAGCAGCACGGGGGTAGGAACTTAGTTAGTTCTGAACAATTTTAATAGAACAAACCAACTCATGCCGGATTTTGTTTGGGTTCGAAATCGGTTTCTAATCAGTTGCTTTACAATTCACTTGTGCTTAGTGAAATCTTTGGGAAATGAAGAAATGTCAAGAGGGTGATATCGTTGTTAAATTTTCTGAAATCGATGGGTAAATAAATTTCTACAAAAAAATCTTTCTTTAGAATTCTTGTTTTCCATGGATTGAAAATTCATTTTTTAAAAAAAAATTATGGTGCTAAAGGCATAGTTATGAAATCTAGCTTGGTTTGATAAGTTGACTCGGGACTGAGACAACCTAGAACCTTGGTCGGGTCTCAAACCATAAGAACTCAAAGTTGCAATTGGCATAATCAGACCCGGGTGACTCAGCATAACTCATGTAAAACCTAATCCTTTTTTTTAATAAATCCAAAAAATTAAAAATTAATTTATGAATATTTAGCCTCATATTTTTTTTATAGCTTACATTCATATAGATTGTTTCTTAATTTTTTGATATAGGACAACTATATATAGCTTACATCTATATGAATTGTTTTTTAACTTCTTAATGTGAAATAAATATACTACACTTGGTGCCTCACATTTCTTTTTACAGCTTACATTTACATGAATTGTTTCTTAACTTTTTTTATATAAGATATTAAAACCTCAAACATAATTTTTATTTTATTTTATCGGGTTAATTCAATTCAACCTGTGTGACCAGGGACTCAGCTCCTTGGTCAGGTCAACCCCCAGATCGGGTTTAATAACTATGACTCAGAAAGTAATTAGTGATATCCTTTTAGTTACTATCTATGGTTCACTTTGAAAAAAAAGACAGACACGAAAAATAAAAAATAAATATCAAATCAAACCCATTAAAAATGATAAAAATATCTCCATCTAAAATTTATATCTTCTAATTATATCTTTCTATTTTTTAAAAAAGTAGAGCCTAAAGAGTAACTAATAAAATATCACTAGTTATTCTCCGAGTACTATAAAATTACTCAATTTTTCTATATTTTTCTTTTTAAAGTACTTTTTAAATGGACTTTTATTTTTTAAAAAAAAAAATTAACATCCATTTTTTTCTACATTTTTCGTTTGAAATACCAATATATAAAATTGGATTCATTGTTACTTATAATTTTTAAACTCATATCAAGTATTTTTTTTTAATGCATTCACCTTTAATACTTAACCACTCCTAAAAGATTTCAGCTATATTAAATATAATCTAGAATTAATTTTCAGGCTCAACCAGTTAGTTAAGATCAGCATCATCCTTAAGGTTGGATTAGTTTTTAATTTTCTACTCGCAAAATCAACAATTAAGTTGATGTCGCTTTTTTTTTTAAGAAAAAAAAACTACATGGATATTTTTAGAATCCGACTAAGTTTTTATTTGGATAGTCTAAAAGATATATATATATATATATATTACATTACCTGATATATTCAGAGAAATTTAATATTTTTTTTAAAATATTAATTTTAATATTTGAATCTATAAACAAATGTCACTAATCCTTATGTCAAATCCTCAAGATTAGAGATGATGCGGTTAAAACTAGTACCAGTATCATATTCATGACTTAAATTCAAATGTCAAATCCTTTAAATCTCAAATCTTAGAATTAAAAAAAATAGGAGTGGATACCACAATATACTTGGAAAAAGACAAGTATATAAATGTTATATCTATTTTTTTTAATTATCCTTAGATAATTTTTAACGTTACGCTGCAAATCAGATCAATTTTTTTAATAAAAAAATAAAATTAAAAAGAATTATATAATATTATTATTAAACCAGCTAAACGGGTAAAACTTGAAACTTTCTAACCGACTTCTTCGCCTATAATATGTTTCAAAGTGTTTGGACGCCTGATTTTTTTATTTACAATTGATGATAGTATTTTGAAATGTGTAAATCTGATAGTTAAACATGAGCACAAAAGTATTATATTTGAGGTGCTAGTATATTTCCGCCCTCCTATTGTGTTCGACCGGGCTACACTTCAGGCTTGTTGGACCATTTTTTTCTTGTATTGTCATCTCTCTCTAATTAAGTTTTTATTGGGCTAAATTGGGATAAAATTTAGAATTAAATTAAAGAGTTATCAAGAATTATGGACAAAACTAAACAAAAACAAAAAAGAGTTATTAAAGAACCAAAGTCTAAATAAAAAAAAATATTAAAGAATCATGAACTAGATTAAATGTAATGAAAAAAGTGTCTGGCATATGAAGAAGTTCGTCGCACTATAGCAGCACATGCGATCTCTTTTAAGCTCTAATGGCGACCATCCTCGGTGCCTTGGAATCATCTCAGGGAGCTCTTCCCTCCACAATGGCATCCATACACGTCAGCTTACAATGCCCTGTACCATGATTTTCTCAGGAAAACTTAAGTGGCTAGTTGGAAGTTGGAATATTACTTGCTTGTTTGAATTCAGGTAAATTTTGCAATGTCACTGACACTGTCTTGTATTGCAAGTGATTATACGTACCCTAGGCGTCCGATCCATGGTATACTCTGCTACTAAACACAGAAAGACAATATCATTTGAGGGGGATGATGATACCACTCTTAATAGTTCATAACAACACCACATAATTTAGTATTCAGCAGGTTTGATTTTTTTTTTTCCATTTCTTTTTCTCTGAGTAATGTCAGACATGCGCAATGGATTTCCTACCACCACAACCACCCGCTTACATTTTAGATGCTAACGTAGCAGCGTGAGGTGACGAAGTGCCGAGCAAGAACCAGTGCTCTGGCTTAATAAGATGTATCTGTTGCCAATAAAAGAATATGATGACCCAGCACGCTAAAGCCTTTAGCAGATCAATACTCTCGGTCTCTCACTGGTAAAATGTTTCCTTGTCAGCCTAGCCACAAAAGAAATCAGGATTCTGTGCCTACTCTACCTGTGTTTATAGCACTGGCAGCTGGAAGCACAAATTCTTGCAAGTACTAATGACAATCGAGTTATAGTAATTCCATTGCCATTTACTACATTTTTTTTTTTTGAAGAATAATTAAGATACTAATTGAAGTCACGCATCACAAATTCTTGAAGTAACAAAGCAAGCAAGAGCTATGATCATTACGTTACATATATAACAATCAATCAAACCCTCTCTAAAATGTAAAATGATCATATTTGATATAACTTGCATTTGACAGAAAAGCAAACC
>Ga0307510_10010829_pt1 | contig 10841 bp, 9 predicted proteins | sample 12_EM_MG_FD_207224 | JGI IMG/M metagenome (GOLD analysis project Ga0307510, IMG submission 207224) | Populus trichocarpa ectomycorrhiza microbial communities from riparian zone in the Pacific Northwest, United States - 12_EM | ecosystem: Host-associated > Plants > Roots > Unclassified | place... | reverse complement strand
GAATCCCCAGGACATCAAATTGGGATCGCCAAGACCCATGAAGGACAGCGCGCTTTCCAGCAGGATCGCCGTTGCGACCGTCAGCGAGGTCACCACCAAAATCGGCGAGATCGCATTGGGCAGGATGTGGCCGAGCACGATGCGCAAGGTGCCCTCGCCCTGGCACAGCGCGGCCTCGACGAACTCCCGGTTACGCAGCCGCAGGAACTCGGCGCGGGTGAGGCGCGCGAGCGGCGGCCAGCTCACCGCGCCGATGGTCAGGATGATCGTGAGCAGCGACGGATTGAAGGTCGCAACCAGGAGGATCGCGAGCACGAAGGCGGGGATGGTCTGGAACAGCTCCGTCATCCGCATCAGCACCAGATCGATCTTGCCGCCGAAATAGCCGGAGATCGCGCCGATCGCGACGCCGATCACCATCGCCGCCATGGCCGAGGCGATGCCGATCACGAGCGACACGCGCGCGCCATAGGCGACGCCGGCCGCAACATCGCGGCCAAGCGTGTCGCCGCCCAGCAGCAGCCCGTCCTCGCCGGGCGGCGTGAAGGGTGCACTCACCATCTCCCACGGCGAGACCGGGAAGACGATGGGTGCGATGATCGCCGTGATCACGACGATGAGCAGCACGACGAGGCCGACCATGCCTGAGGGATGACGCAGGAAGGCGCGGACCGCATCCATCACGCCGCTCCCGTGGTCATGCGCGGGTCGATCAGCTTGTAGATCAGGTCGGTCAGGAGATTGAGCACGATGACGACGATCGACAGGATCAGGAAGATGCCGAGCAGCACGGGATAGTCGCGCTGAAGCAGCGCATCGAAGGTGAGCCGCCCGAGGCCCGGCCAGGCGAACACGGTCTCGATGACGACGGCCCCGCCGACCAGCGCACCGGCCTGCATGCCCGCGACGGTGACGACCGGCACCAGCGCGTTGCGCAGCATGTGGCCGACGACGATGCTCGGGCCGGACAGGCCCTTGGCGCGCGCGGTCTTGATAAAATCCTGCTGGGCGACCTCGATGATCGAGGAGCGCATCAACCGGGCATAGATCGCAAGATAAATTGCCGCCAGCGACGTCACCGGCATGATCATATGCTGTGCGATATCGAGCACACGCTCCAGCGGCGAGAGTTTGACGTTGATGGTCTCGTAGCCGAACGGTGGCAGCCAGCCGAGCGTGACCGAGAAGACCAAGACGAGCATCAGCCCGAGCCAGAACACGGGCGTCGCATAGAGCACCAGCGACAGCACGGTGAAGACCGTGTCGAGCACGCTGCCGGCCGCCAGGCCTGCGAGTGCGCCGAGCGTCGTGCCGATCAGCAGCGCAAGACAGAAGGCGGTCACCGTCAAAAGCAGCGTCGCCGGAAGGCGTTCGAGAATGAGATCGACCACCGCGCGGCGCTGGCGATAGGAATAGCCGAGATCAAGCGTGATCACGCGGCCGAGATAGCTCGCGAGCTGCACGGCGTAGGGCCTGTCGAGCCCATATTCTTTCCGCAGATCGTCCAGCAGCTTTGGATCGGACGCGCCGGACTGCCCGGCCATGACCTGCGCGGGGTCGCCCGGGGCAGCCCGCACCAGCACGAAATTGAAGGTTGCGATGACGAGGATGACTGCGACGAGCTGGGCGATCCGGCCCAGCGCCATCAGCCCGATCGTCGCCGCGCTGCCGAGACGGATCACGATTTGTAGACCGACCCGAAGGTTTCGTGCGAACCGATGCCGGTCGACACGATGTTCTTGAAGGCCTTGTCGTAGATGATGGGATATTCGAGCTCCAGCGTCCAGGCGACCGGGACGTCCTCGACCAGGATCTGCTGCACCCTGGAATAGAGTTCCTGCCGCTTGGCCTCGTCGAGCGTGACCGCGGCCTCGTCGAACAGCTTGTCGACTTCAGGGTTGGAATACCCCTCCGTGTTCGAGAACAAAATGCCCTTCTTGATGTTCGACGAGACATAGGTGCGGGAGACGCCGAGCGCGGGATCGCCGAGCTGGTAGAGCAGGTTCTGGGTCATCTCGTAGTCCCAGTTGCCGACCTTCTCGGCCCAGCCGGCCATGTCGGTGCCGACCAGAACGAGATCGATACCGACGCGGGCAAAGCTCTGGCGGAAGAATTCGCCGGCGCGCTGATAGGATTCGCCATAGGGCGGCACGACATATTTGATCTCGGCGCGCTTGCCGTTGGCATCAGGCTTCAACCCCATCTCGTCGAGCAGCGCCTTGGCCTTCTCGATCGAATAGTCGTAGCGCTTGACCTTGCCGTCATAGAACTTCGTCTTGGACGAGATCGGGCCGGTCGCGACCTTGGCATTGCCGAAATAGACGCGCTTGGCCAGCGCATCGCGGTCGATCAGGTGCATCACGGCCTGGCGGAAGCGCTTGTCGTTCATCGGCGCGATGCGGTTGTTCATCTCGAGCCACTGATGCGGCGCGAAATATTCATAACCCTTGGTGGTGACCTCGAGGTTCTTCTGCGCCTTGAAACGCTGCACGTCGAAGAACTCGACGTCGGTCCACTGCACGAGCTGCACCGTGCCGTTCTCCAGCGCCAGCGCGCGCGAGGCCGAATCCGGAATGATGCGGTAGATAATCTCGTCGAGATACGGCTGGTCCTTGAGATAGTAGCCCTCGTGCCGCACCAGATGCACGTGCGAGCCGCGCACCCACTCCTTCAGCTTGAACGGACCGGTGCCGATCGCCTTGTCGTTCAGCGGGTTCTTGCGGAAGTCCGTACCTTCATAGATGTGCTTGGGCAGGATCGGCGCCGAGGTGCAGTCGAAGCAGCCGAGGAACGGCGCGAAGGGCTGCTTGAGCTTGAACACGACGGTGAGCGGATCGGGCGCCTCGGCGGAGGCGACGCGGGCAAAGTTCTGCCGCGCGCGCGGATGCGTCTCGGTCAGCACCTTCATGCAACTGAACACGACGTCCTCGGACGTCATCGGCTTGCCATCGTGGAAGGTGATGTTGGGAAACAGCTTGAACGTATAGGTCAGGCCGTCCGGCGAAATCTCCCAGGACTGCGCCATACCGGGCATCGGCTTCAAATCGTCGCCGTATTTGAGAAGGCTCTCGTAGATCTTGCCGCCGAGCGTCAGCGTCGGCTGCTGCTGGTTGAAGGCGGTCACCAGCAGCGGCGGCTCGGGCTGGATGATGGTGTTGAGCGTTCCACCGCGGGTCTGGCCGGCTGCGCGCGTGATACCCAAGGGAATGACTGCGCCGGCGGCCAGCATGGCCTGGGTGAATTCGCGTCTGTTCATCGAGCTCTCCGTGGTCGCATATCGACTTGGTCAAGCCTCGCATTCGGCTTCGGCGAATGTCGCGGGCACGCGCATTGTTGCCAAACGCTCTGTCCCGCGCTACCTGATGAGGGACAACAATCATCGCGATCGGGCCATATCTGGCCCGGAAGATGCATAAGAGCCTTGCGAAAAGGACTTAAATCGGGAGTTCACGACACGTGAAAGTCGTCGCGCGGCGAAATGACACTGGCGAATTGCGAGCCTGCGAAAAGCAGGCTGGCCCCGTCAATGCCGCACGCTATGCGGGGCATCTCCAAACAATCGAGCGGCCGGTCGCCGCGATGACCGCCACCTATCCGAACGAGAGCACCAGCACGCGGCACGCGCATCGGCGCGACCAGTTCATCCTTCAGATCACGGGCGTGACGGCGATGATGACCGAGCGCGGTCATTTCGTGGTACCGCCGGGACATGGCTTGTGGATTCCGGCCGGCGTGGTGCACCAGTCGCGCGCCTGGGGCGAGGTCGAGGCGCAGACGATCTATGTCACGCCAGATCGCGAGCGCGAGGCGTCCGATACGTGCCGCCTGATCCGCGCTTCATCGCTGGTCGAAGCGCTGATGGACGAGGCGGTGCGGATGCCCGAGATCTACGACCAGCACGGACGCGACGGCAAGCTGGTCGAGTTCCTGCTCACCGAGATCGCGCGCATGCCGGAGGTGACGCTGCATGTGCAGGTGCCGCCGGACCCGCGGCTTGCGGCGATCTGCAAGGCGGTGCTCGGCGATCCCTCGTCGGATCTCACGCTCGACGACTGGGCCGACAAATGCAGTCTCAGCCGCAGAACGCTGACGCGGCTGTTCCGCCGCGAGACCGGCCAGAGCTTTTCGGCCTGGCGCCAGCGCGTCCGTCTGCTGGAAGCGCTGGCGCGGTTAGGCGCCGGCGAAGCCGTCACCTGCGTTGCGCTCGACGTCGGCTACGACAGCCCGAGCGCGTTTGCGGCGATGTTCAAGCGTGAGCTTGGGGCCGCACCACGGCAGTATCTGCGCTGGACCGAGCGCGAGGTTGTCTTGCGCTAATTCAGCTGTGCGATCTCGGCCTCACGGAGCACATCCAAGGGCGCCCAGGGTTTTGCCCAGAATTTTGCGCCGACGGGCAAGGCCTGCATCAGCGGGCGACCGGAAGTGACGACAACATCGAGCTTCGGATTGCGGTCCTTGGCGACGTGCGCCAATTCAACACCGTTCATGCGGCCGGCGAGTTGCACGTCAGTCATCATCAGGGATAGCGCCCCCGCATTCTTCTCCAATACGCGTTCGGCGGCTTCTGCGCTCTCGCACTGGATCACCTGGTAGCCGCTCTCTTCCAGCAGGAGACACAGCATTTCCCGCTGTATGGCGTCGTCCTCAACGATCAACGCGGTCGCTTGATATGGTTGTGTCTGACCCATTTGGCTGCTCCCAAAGTGCTCGCCTCCGTCAAAGTACCGTATGTTAAGGGGCCAGTTTGAATCCGGTTCAGTTCCATTCTGAAAAAATGTAAATCATGGTTCCATAATCGGGCCTTGACGGGGGAATCCATGACAATGATTCGCGGCGCCGCCGCCATCACGGGAGCGGCGAGCGGCATCGGCCGCGCACTCGCCATCGAATTCGCAAGCCGCGGCTGCGACCTCGCGCTCGCCGACCGCGACGAGGCCGGGCTGAAGACGCTCGCCGCCGAGATCGGAAACCCGCGCAAGGTCAGCGTGCACCGCGTCGACGTCGGCGAGCCCGGCGACATCGCGCAATTCGCGACCGATGCGACTGCGGCACATCCTGCGCTCAACATCGTCATCAACAATGCCGGCGTGGCGCTGATGGGATCGTTCGAGGAGATCGACCAGGCGCAGATGGACTGGCTGTTCGACATCAATTTCTGGGGCGTGGTGCACGGCACGCGCGCCTTCCTGCCGCATCTGAAGACGCTGGCAGAGGCGCACATCATCAACCTCTCCTCGATCTTCGGCATCATCGCGCCGCCGGGACAATCGGCCTATGCCGCGGCCAAATTCGCGGTGCGCGGCTTTTCCGAGAGCGTGCGCCACGAGCTTGCGACGGCGGGAAGCCCCGTAAAATTGTCAGTCGTGCATCCCGGCGGCATCGCCACCGCGATCGCGCGCAATTCGCGCACCGGGGTCGGCGTCACCGACAATGCCCGCCGCTCGCAAATGATCGAGCGGTTCGAGACTGCGGCGAGAACGACGCCGAAGGACGCCGCGCTGCGCATCATCAAGGGTATCGAGAAGAACGAGCCCCGCATCCTGATCGGCAACGACGCCCGCTTCATGGACCTGCTGCAGCGCTTTCGCCCGGGGACCTATTGGGCGCCGTTGCAGCGCAAGCTGGAGAGGATGGCGAAGGGGACGGGGAAGTAGTGAGGGCGCAATAGCGCTGCCTCACACTCCGCCGTCATTCCCCGCGAAAGCGGGGAATCCAGTACGCCGCAGCTTCTCGGCTCCAGCCGCGCCGCCTCTGGAATACTGGATCACCCGCTTTCGCGGGTGATGACACCGAGTATGTGGTCACTGTCCCGCCAGCCGATCGGCAAAGTACCCGATCGTCTTGCGATAGATCACCGCCCTGTTCCACTCGCGCATCGCCTCGAAATTGGCAGTGCCCTCGCCGTAGGGCTGGCCCATCTTGAAGCCGCTGGTGTGAAGCAGGTTCGCGGTCGAGGCGAGCACGTCGGGGACGCTGTGGCGGAGGTCGACGTGGCCGTCGCCGTCGAAATCGACGCCGTACTTGATGTAGGACGACGGCAGGAACTGGGTCTGGCCGATCTCACCGGCGAAGGCGCCGATGAGGTCGCGCAGCGGCAGGTCGCCGCGCTGCACGATCTTGAGCGCCGCGAGCAGCTCGCCCTGGAAAAGCTCCGTGCGGCGGCAATCATGCGCGAGCGTCGCAAGCGTGCGGATCACCGGCATCTTGCCGATGTCGCCCTTGCCGAAATCGCTCTCCAGGCCCCAGATCGCAACCAGGATATAACGTGGCACGCCGAACTGCTGCTCGATGCGCGAGAGCAGGGCCGCGTGACGCTGCAGCAGTGCCTTGCCGCCATTGATGCGGCCCGGGCCGACGCGGGTCGAGACATACTGCTCAAAGCTCTTGTTGAAGGTGTAGCGCTGGCGCCGGTCGAAGGCGAGCACGGCACCATCGGGGGTCACGCCGTTGAGCGCCGCGTTGGTCGTGCCCGCCGAGACGCCGGCTGCCTGCGCTTCCGACGCCATGTTGGCGACGAAGCTGTTGAAGTCGCCGCCGCAACGCGCGGCCTCTGCCGAGCCACCGGCCAGACAGACGACAAAGGCGGTGGCCAGGGCAAGTCTCGACATGCGGGAAAATCCTTTGGAAGGTGCGCGGAAAGCAGCGCGATCATGCCCGGGAACCGGATTCGCGTCAAAGCGGCAAATCCTCGCCAGAACCGATTGCTGCATGGGCGCGACTAAGGAGCAGCGCTCACCGTCCCCAACCGATCGAGATGACCATGCCCATTCCCTGCCGGATGCTCGCTGTCCTCGTTTTGCTCTCGCTTCACACCGTCACCGCCGCCTCGGCACAGACGCGCGATGTCGCAGGCAGCCGCGACTATCCCGGCATCGGCCGCTTCACCGGCAGCGTCATCACCGGCTATGTCGTGAAGGATTTTGACGCGGCGCGGATGCAGGCTGCGGCCTTCAAGGACGGCCAGCCGACTGACGCGCGGCGGCTCGAAGGCCGCATTGTCCGCATCGCCTACCGCACCAGTCCCGGCCCCTCGATCCTGGAAGTGTCACGCAATTTCGAGACGCAGCTGGCGAAAGCGGGCTTCGAAACCTTGCTAGCCTGCAACACCGATGCCTGCGGCGCGATTCCGTTCACGGAGGCGATCGACACGCTGCCAGTGCCGCAGATGTGGGTCGATGGTTTCAACTACCGCTATTTTGCCGGCCGCAAGACTGAAGGCGGGCGCGAGACCTATGCCAGCGTCCTCGTCAGCCAGAACAACCAGGAGATCTATGCGCAGGTCACCGTCGCGGAAGTTGGCGCGATCGCGAACAAGATGGTCGACGCGGCCGCGATGGCGAAGGGCCTTGGCGAGACCGGCCACATCGCGCTCTACGGCATCTATTTCGACACCGACAAGGCCGTGCTGAAACCCGAGAGCCGCCCGACGCTGGAGCAGATCGCAAAGCTCCTGACCAGCCAGCCGCAGCTCAACGTCTTCATCGTCGGCCACACCGACAGCCAGGGCGCCTATGAGTACAATCTCGACCTCTCGAAGCGCCGCGCCGAGGCAGTTGCGGTCGAGCTCGTGAAGAGCTTTCGCATCGCGCAACCAAGGCTCCGCACCGCCGGCGTCGGATTGCTGGCCCCGGTCGGCTCGAATGCAACGGAATCCGGCCGCGCGCTGAACCGGCGGGTGGAACTGGTGGCGCCGTGAAGAGCGCGTCCACATTGGTAGCGCCATAGCTCTCCGTGCAAGACCTGATGTGGCGCACGCGCACGCATTGAGATGTGCAGCGCAAGGTGGAACTCGCTTAGCGTGCAACGAATGAGAGCTCGTGCAAGCATTTGGAAAAAGATGCAGCTCTACGCGCTCGATACGACACGCGAGAACTCTCGCTGCATTGCGATCGCCAGCAAGATGAACAAATTGCTTCGACAACCAAATCATTCGCGGTGAAGGCGCGTCGAAGCAACACGCGCGATCGACGCATATCTGATGCGCACGCCGCGACATCAACGCCGTCGTGATTTGCCTTGCCATCGCATGGCGAAGGTATTAGCCTTCTATTTTAAGTTGTTGCCCTGCCAGCCCCGGGCGACGCTGAAGACCAAAAATAAACGGCGGGCTTTGCGGCCCGCCGTTTATTGAGGCAAGGCCAATCGAAGGGTTGCATCGGATTTTGCGAAGCGCTTGACGCTTCCATCCTGCACCCGGACATCTTGCAACCCGACCTTGTCGATCGATCGCGCGGCCGATTCCGCCGCCACAGGGGCCGTACTCCCCCCTGGAAACCTGCCAAAGTCATTTGACTATGGCCCCCTGATCGACGAAAAGCCCGCCATGGCCAAAAAACCCGGAACCAATCCCAAGGGCGAATTCGCCTTTTTCAACGTCTTCTATGAAGACGGCTCCCAGCGCTCGAACCGGCGCGTGCCCGCCGAGCTCCTCGGCGGCCTCGACGGCGACGAACCCGCGCGCGGCTTCATCATGGAGCAGGACCGCGAGATCGCCGAAAAATCCGGCCGCCCGCCGCTCGAGATCAAGAGCCTCGACCGGGTCGGGGCAAAGAAGAAGTAGGGCGGCGCCCGCGAGACACGCGAAGCGACAGCACAAAGAAAAACGGCGGGCTCAGGCCCGCCGTTTTTCGTCTGGATGGATGCGCGGGACTGGCCGGGCGCGACGATCCGAATTAGTTATCCAGGAAGCTCCGCAGCTCCTACGACCGCGACGGATGCTTCAGCTTCTGCAGCGCCTTGGCCTCGATCTGGCGAATGCGCTCGCGCGTCACCCGAGAACTCCTGGCCGACTTCTTCCAGCGTGTGGTCGGTGTTCATGCCGAGGCCGAAGCGCATGCGCAGGACGCGCTCTTCGCGCTGGGTGAGCGAGGCGAGCACGTGATCTCGCGTAGGTTCGACTGGATCCCGGCGTCGATCGGCAGGATCGCGTTCTTGTCCTCGAGGAGGCCTCATCTAATCACGGCGACCTCAAATCGGTTGAAAGCAATGGATATCTGATCGTAGCGGTTGAAAAAAGGTCGAGAATCCCGTAGAACACAACAAGAACACGCCAAATGGGTTTAGTGATGGCAGAGAGGCCTCTGGCTAAACGAGCCTATCTTAAGCAAAGGGACGTGCCGTCGGCCCCTTGGCCGAGGCGCTTCGGATGCCGTTAGCTATTTTTGATCACTACGCTCGCAAGCCCACGGCGCTGCCTCAGATTGCAAGGGCGCTCAAGGTCGATTGCACCAAGCTAGGGACCGCCCGATGTCCATAGCCAAAGTCCACTTACGTAAATTGCTGCGGATCATGTACGCAGATCGAAGAGAAAGAAGAAAACTTCTAGTCGATGACATTCGCAGCGAAGAAGTCAAAGCTGAAGGAGAGAACGGCGGAGGAGATTTTTACGGACCGTTTTGGGCAGACGCAAAGGACCACGTCGCCGGTATCTCGGACCTACGCGCACAGTCTAAGCTTCGAATAGAAAGCAACAAGGCACGGTCTCGTCTCTACCCACTGCTCACAGAAAGCTTTCTGAATCTATGGAACGAAAAGATTCGATGGCGGAATGAGAAATTCGAGACGTATCCGACAAGTGTGAAGGCTCAATTCACAATCGATGAGCTAAAGGCCACGATCAAAATAGAAAACTTGGTCGCCGTTAAGATCCCCGACGGATCGAGCAGAGTGATCTATCCTTATTTCAGCGAGACACCTGTCCTTCCCGATGAAGGAGCGCGGTTGGGGTTTTGGGCACTGCAACAGGCTCTTCCTAATGTCCGCTCTGAGGACTTTAGGATCATCGATATCTTGCGCCGTGCTTATTTTAGACCAGCTGAAGTTCTGATGATGGGTAACGAGCAAGAGCTCTTCGTTGCAAAGTATGGCGAGATTCTCAAAGAATGGGCAAGGATTCGCGAGGACCGTTAAGGAATCTGATCGCCAAATGTACGGCAGGCGCTGCGGGGAAAAGCGTGAAGAAATATGGTCGACTGACATGAACCTCGGCTGCGCTAACCGATGACATACTGACAGGGCTAAAAATTGGTCTTTTGGACCGAACGCCCGGTTGGTCCCGCGCCAATGGAAAGCCCCGGATATGCGTCGCTCAACAAAACGTAAATCAAAACTGCAGGACGTTCCGAATCTACTAGAGCTTACTGAGCAGGTGGAGCGGAGTTTCTTCGAAGCGATGTGCAGACCTGCTAGGGAGGGTGATCGCCTTTTCTATTGGAGCTACTGCTATTCAGACGCAGAGCATAAGGCTCTTATGATCGCAAACATGCTGCGAGCAGACACACCTCAGCATCTGATCTACATCTTCGATAAGACGGGCTTCATGGTGTCAAAAGAGGGATACAAGCGACTAACAAAAGATCAGAAAAAGGAAATCAGACTAGCGCAGCAAGAATACGAAGTACTCGAACGACAGGGCCAACAGAACGTTTACAACCTATCGGACTACGATGAAATGGGGACAGAGGAAGATGACCCTCTAAAAAATGCACTCTATGTTTTCGGAAATTTTGTTGAGCGGAACGTCAACTCCGGACACTACACTATCGATGTTCAGCGATTTGTTTGTGCCTACCTTATAGTTCGCTCATACAGAATCGTAAGGGCGATCTTTCGGTCACAAAGATATACGACCACCGAAGAAGCCCTCGTTTTGATTAGATCTTTGTACGAGATATACTGCAAACTAGTCTACGCAACACGCAGCAAACGAAACGCCAAATACCTCCTAGACTCTGATTTTGGACTGAGTTCGGGAGAATACGAAGTATTGGTCAAGGACGGAAAGCTAAAGAGACACATATTGGTGAACCGGAGGACAGGCGAGGAAATCCCGCGAACGCGCG
>Ga0307510_10010828_pt1 | contig 10841 bp, 14 predicted proteins | sample 12_EM_MG_FD_207224 | JGI IMG/M metagenome (GOLD analysis project Ga0307510, IMG submission 207224) | Populus trichocarpa ectomycorrhiza microbial communities from riparian zone in the Pacific Northwest, United States - 12_EM | ecosystem: Host-associated > Plants > Roots > Unclassified | place... | reverse complement strand
TTCGACTGTACCCTGAACGATGTCGATCGCAAGTGAAAATTTCGGAAACAGACCAGAAAGGATGGGAGTTGAGGACGCAGCCTGAGTAAGCTGCAATGGGCGCCCATAATCTCATCTATCACAGAATACAATCGCGTCGTTTATGAGAACTCCCCTTGCCGTAAAAAAGGCGGCAAAAGACCTGAATAGGTTTGGTGCTATTCAGAATACCACGGTTCATTCTTCGTTGCTAGCCAATTACAGAGAAATATATGTAATCACAGAAGTTGTGCCGATACCGGACAGAATACATGTCTATTTCAATTTCGAAAACATCTCCTTTGAGGATTCTAGGGTAGAAACTTCGGCTTCTAAGGTTTTCCTCTGCGGCACATCAGTTGGTTATTGGTCAGGAAGGATTGACGACGGGACGCACCCTGTCCTCATTTATGATCCGCACGTTTTCAGGAACAGTCTCGACGTAATCCGGCTGTGCTTCTACCTTTCTGACCTTGTCCAAGTTCAGTCGTGCCAGTTGCAGTTTCTTTTCGCACTTGGCGATCTCAGCATCCAGATCGATCAGGCCCTGGAATTCACCACGATCAGGAAAAAGTGATTAGCCCAAACAGTAAAGCGAACTTACGCGCACGAGAATATGCACGCCAATTGTGGATGTGATAACAGCTGACCCACACCCCTGCGGGATCTTGCCAACGTCACGTACAACCTCCACGGACTTGCAGCCTTTGGTGAGTGTAGCGATGACACCTTTCTGAGACTCGAAGAGGGCTGCTTCGCCATCATCCTGTATGTGGAGGAAGACTACATGCGATAGTCAGAAAAAATAAGCTTTGCCCGCCGTCAAGACGTACTCCGAATATCCGACTGTAAATTATAAGACGCCGCGAGCGAGCGACCCGTCCGGATCGCGTTGAAGAGTAGGTCGAATTGTCGGTCTGCCTCTTCAAATACAAATTCCCTTTCCTACAAGGCGTTCGGCTATCATGACCGGCCATAGTAACGAAAAACGTACATATATGGGGTACCTTGACACCATGATTGACAATGTCGCATCATTTGGCCGCTTGGGGAGGCGTTGCCATAACTCTTCTGTTACGAAGGGCATGAAAGGATGTAGCAACCGTAAACCATGGTCTAGACATGTGTAAAGCGTCTGCTGGGCCGAGATGTGGGTCCTTGCTGGTGCTGAGGGGTCTGTCATGGGTTTCATAGCTTCCTGGTTTCGCATCTGCTGTCAACCAGCTAGCCCAACTACTGAAGTGATGACGCACAATGTATACATCACAAAGCTCGTAAAGCCAAAAGTTGTAAACTGCGTTAGTTGCAGCCATGAAGTTGCGTTCACTGAGTTGCTTGTTGGTCTCCACGGCAGCGATGTTAAGTTTGTGCAAGATCCACTTCTCAACGAGACTCTCGTTGCCAGTGGGCTGTTGGCAGACCAGGAGATCAGACGATGATCTAGTTGATTCAAGTTGAAAACCAACTTTGTGTGTTGGTACGGGTTTGAACGACTCATCGAGTTTCAACATGGCGAATTTAGTTGCATTAAAGATCTTGTTGCAGAACTTGCGGTAACCTTCCACACGCAGGATTTCGAGGTTGATATCACGACCTGGAACCTTTCATCAATCGTGGCACTTGGGGGGACAGAAGGCAGCTACCTCCGCCACTGTAGGCGCAGAGTGCGAAACGCAATGCGTCGGTACCGCACTGTGGGATGCCTTTCGGGAAATCCTTCTTTTGACCTGACTTGGCCTTCTCGATTTCCGCTGCGTCGAGGTTACCTTCGTATAGTTTCTCATGGAGCTTCTCCAAAGTTAGACCCTGAATAACGTCGAGGGGGTCGATGACGTTCCCGAGAGATTTCGACATCTTGCGACCGTGTGCGTCGCGGATCATCGCGTGACAAAACACTTCATCGAAGGGCACCTTCCCAGTCAGTCGTATACCGAGCATCACCATGCGCGCCACCCAGAAGAATAGGATATCCCACCCAGTCTCAAGCATAGATGTAGGATAGAACTTTTCAAAGTCTGCGGTCTGTAGGGAACAGAGTTAGCCAAGAAAGGGTTACAAATCATCCTCATACCTTGTCAGGCCAACCAAAGATGGAGAAAGGCCAAAGACCAGAGGAGAACCACGTGTCAAGAACGTCCTCGTCCTGCTCCAATGTGAAATTTGAGCCGCCAGCGAGCTTCTTCGCCCGCTCCGTGGCTTCTTCTAGGCTACGACCCACGACCCAGAACTTGCCATCCGTGCTCTGCAACAGATTTGTAGAAAAGGGACACTGAGACTACGTAAAAGTCTTACGTCTTGTTCCTGGCCCTCGATACGCACGAAATACGCCGGACAGCGATGACCCCACCAGAGCTGACGCGAGATACACCAGTCTTGAATGTTCTCCAGCCATCTGAACCAGTCGGCTTCGGATTGCTTTGGCGCTATATGGAGCTCGCCAGCCCTCGTGCGCTGGAAAATGCCGCTCATGAGCACCTTGATTAAGGTGGAGTGAAGCAGGGCTCACTTTGATGGCTTCCTCAGCAAGGGGCTTGCAGTCCACCCACCACTGAGGCTTCAGCATAGGCTCAATGATATCGCCAGACTTACTGTGAGAACGTTAGAATTGCACAGTGACAAGGATGACCCGCGCACCTGCAGATGGGAATTGGCATGGGGTTATCCTTCGTCTCTATGTACAGGCCCAGCTCCTTCAGTCTCTTCACAACCTCTACTCTCGCGTGGAAACGCTTCATTCCCTGCAGTAGATTCTGGTCAGGACAGCTCAGGTTATCCGCGGCGGGGCACACACCCGGAACTGTGGACCAGCGTTTGCATTGAAAGTGCCATCGTCGTTCAAAATGTTTATGAAATCAAGCTTCTGTCGTATTCCAACATCATAATCATTTGGATCGTGCGCGGGAGTGATCTTCACAGCACCCGTCCCGAAGGTCATATCAACGACAACGTCGTCCGTGACTATTGGAATACGACGGTCTACGAAGGGATGGGCAGCAAACTTGCCGTGGAGATGCTATAACGCCATGTCAGTGGCCACACAGGTCCCCGAATAAGCAAAATGGATTATTCACTTTATAACGTTCATCATTAGGATGCACAGCGATGGCAGTGTCTCCGAGCATAGTCTCTGGGCGCGTGGTCGCCACTATAATCACTTCGTCTACACCAATGGTGTCGTATCAGTGCGTGAATATATCCATATAGAGAGTTTGTCAAACCCGAGCCCTCAATGGGGTATGCAAAGGACGTGATGACACCGAACTCGAACTTCTCTTTGGGGTCATAGCCTGGCACGGTCAGAAGCGTGCGCTTCTCAAGCTGTTTTTGGTCGACCTGAGCAAATAGCCTAATTAGAACAACGCCAGGCAGTGCCATAAAAGCACTTACCTCGAGATTGGAGATTGTGGTGTTGAGACGGACACACCAATTCACGAGGCGGTTCGCGCGATATATGATACCTTCCTCGTGTAGGCGGCAGAAATTCTCGACCACAGCTTTCGAAAGTTGCTAAGAACATATATGAGTGTGGAGAAGTGAGTCCAATACGTGAACTGACAGGACTCATGGTGAAGGCAACGCGAGACCAGTCATAGCTGCCACCGAGTCTATGAAGTTGATTCGTAATGCGTTCCTGGTAACTGTACAGAAGATATTCAAGGATGTCATATCGACAGAAGATGGAAGCATACTCATTCTTCCAGTCCATCACAGTTTCAACGAATTTCTCGCGGCCCAGATCATGACGCGTCCTGCCCGATGTTTTGAACAACCGCTTTTCTACGACAGATTGCGTTGAAATTCCCGCGTGATCAAACCCGGGGACAAATAACGTGGTCTTGCCCTGCATGCGGTACCTTCAGGGAGTCAGAGCAGGATAGGAATGGCGTCCCCTGCCTCTACTCACCATCGCACGAGTGTATCCTGGATGGCAGTCGTGAGCGCATGGCCAATGTGCAGGGTTCCTGTCACGTTCGGGGGCGGCGAGGATATTACAAACAGACCCTCAGGTTTGGGTCCGCCATTGGGGTTAAGTACTGGCTTGAAGAAGCCTTGTTCGAGCCACCAATCGTACCAGGCAGCTTCGACAGCAATTGGATCGTAGCCAGAAGCCATAGGCCCTGAAAGATCTGCAAAATTGGCGAATCAGGATGGGGCGCGATGGGTAACAGATCCATGACATTCGTAAGCCGCTGCGTGAATGACCGAGCGACGAGGATGGTGCTAACACCCTGCACCATGTTTGACTACGCCTATGTCCAACGTATAAACTCACCCTTTTTCTGGCCCTTGGGTGTCATGTTGACAAACGGGGCCACTTCCTCCTTGGCGGCCTTCTCCTTGGCGGCCTTCTCCTTGGCCTTCTTCTCCCCCGCGGGTGTGGTGGCCACAGCTTTAGCTGCTTTTGCAGCGAGCTTGGCCTCTTTCTCTAATCGTTTAGCCTCCTTCTTGGCTGGATAACGATGAGCCAGATATCTCATCATCTTTCGCTTTGCGCACATACCTGCGCTCTTCGAGTTCGCGCTGGGTTCGCTGCCCAACGGAGTCGCAGCCCCGGAGGGAGGGTCCGATTTCGCTGGAGTGATGGTTCCTTGGGTTTGTGACATGGTGCTATAGCGGGAGACGCGTCGTAATGATAATATGAGAAAAGATCGATGCAGCCTCGACCCGAGCATACGCCTTCCGTTCCGAGTCACCAGACGACCGAGTCACTCATGATCAAAAGTCACGCGGATGCCAATCCATGCATTCGAGGCACGTGTCACATCCGGGGTCATGCCCTGCCAGACACTCAGGCTGACACCGACTCGGACTGCGTACATCTAGCGCATACTAGTTAATCACGTTCATGATAACCCGCTGGAAGGGAGCCGTTACATCTCAACGACTTGACATGGTCCCATATCGGAGCCGAGAAAGGGCAGAGCTTTCAACTATCAGGAAGCGATAGACTCGGAGTCTTCGATCCGACAGATCGCAAGGTCTCATGCAAGACTCCAAGCCGTTCCCATTATATTCTATTGAATTAAACAAATACAACTCGCTCCGATAGACGGGCAGTGACTCGAGTGCAGGTAACTTCCGGTACATACAAAGATGTGAAGGTAACAGCAGCAAGACATACAGGGGCAAGAAATGGAGTGGTGCACTAAATGAGATGGTCGTGACAGAGCACAAATGGGTAATATTGTGTCTATGGCGCAGTAGATCCAGAGGTAGCACCCACACGCTGCGCCGTGCGACCGAACGCCGAGCCACCATACCTGAGCGACCCAACGTTCCCGAAAGTATCGATACCACCTGGGCCTGCAGAGGCAAGTAAATTTGACAGAGCGTCGGCGCGCGAAGAGATGGGCGTGCGCGGCGGGAGAGAAGATGCACCCGACGAGACGGACGCACTCGACAGGGGGCGGCCCTGCACGAGGGCGGGAGTCGACCTCGCGCTTGGTATAGGTGGACCTGAATGCGGTAGTTGCGGAGTGGGGACGGGCGACGAGGTCGGTTGCCCATAGAAACCGTCTGATGCGAAGGGGTTATTCGAACTGCGAAAATTCGAGGTTAATGTTGGGGGAACAAGGAATAATGGGTAGGTGAAGGAGGAGGGGTGGGCTCACCCAAACGCAGTCTTCTGTGGTGCAAGCGCGGGCTGCTGGTACGCTTGCAACTGTGTGGCCTGGAGTTGTGCAGCTTGGAACTGTAGGGCGTAGTACTGCTGTTGCTGTTGCTCTGCTGCCTCGGCTTGCTGTCGCGCGTATGCCGCCTGCAGCATAGCCTCATATTGCGCCTGTTGGGCGTATGGGTCGAACGCGGTGAACTGTGCCTGAACCGCAGAGGGATCGTATGTGGTATATGACGCCGTCGTCATCTGCGGGGGGATCGATGTAAACTGTGGCTGAAGCTGCTGCGGCTGGGACTCATCAACCGTGAGATCGATCAGGTTACTAAGCAGCAATAGCAAACATCGGAAGGATTCGGTCAGCGGTCAGGCCCAGGAAGGCGTGGAGAGTCCGAGTAGGTGCATAGCCTTACCTAGGCGCGGGTTTCGGATCGTCGAATAAACCTTCTTTGCCCTGCTCCGCGAGCCGCCGACGGCGCTCGGCCTCGTCTTGCTCGCTCAGCTGCAGCGCGCGCTGGATCTGCTGCTCCTCCCGGCTAGGCTTCTTCGGTTGTTGGGGTTGGGGGCGCCGTGGGGCCTCTGACCCCTCGTCGTCGCTCTCGTTGATTCGCTTTCCCGCCATGCGGTCACGCATCTGCTTGCGCCGATGCCGAGTCTCCGCTAGACTCTTGTCGTCTACGAGTAAACGCGAGAGCTCGCGGGCACGCAGGCGGACATCTGCGCCAACGTCACGCCCATTGTCGTCTATGTGCTGGAATTCGGCGAGCGTCTTGATAATGTAGATGTTGTCGCGGAAGTACTGTGCAACTTTGGGCGAGCCGCTGTGCAAGAGGTATTCGAGAACGAGGAGGGACTGGTGTTGTTTGTCAGTATCGGGAGAGAGTGGGTAGGGGGGAGGGGTTTTCGTCGTCTGCACGACATACTTTGTATACGTGTCGCCAGTATTTGCCCTTATCGTTCAGACGTTTGTCCAACATGGCGGCGATATCAACGAAATCTTCTCTATGGTTCGAGCGTAAGCGAGACGAACGATAGACCTCGTGAAGGAGGAAACATACTGGTTGTATGACATCTCGGCGAGCTCATGCATCTGCGCACCACTTGGGAGAACATTCTCGTTACTTGTGACTGTGCGGACTTTTGCCTCGGCATCCGAGTATCCGTTGGTGACGTTTTTCACAGCACGTAGGGTGCCCTTGAAGACCATGCTATGTCCACTGCTGCGGGTGCGGGGTGTCGTGGGGGTTCGGGATGACAACCACTGAGGGTTGATGGATCGGGTGAAACGGGAAGGAAATCAGGCGAGACGGGGGAAAGGGAAAATAATATGTGTACTGAAAGGGGCTGTGTTGCGCTGGCTGGAGCATAATGTAATGCAATGGCCTGATTCTGTGTCGGCGCCATGAACTCAATCACCCTGTTCGTTTCCGATTCGGCGTTGATCCATAAACAACGGCCGGTCGCTTACATAGGGATGGTGACCCCGACAATTATTGTTGTAAATCATTGCACTTCCGCGCTTCATTGGGTACTTGAGGTGACCCACGCACAGAGCCTGAAATCATAAGAAAAAAAAAGAGAAAACAATCAGCCTCGGCCACAGCACTGGCGCTGACCTTATCATTATCAGCGTTAAAGAGTCATCCGTATTACTCAACGCTTCATCTTAACTGCTGACAAGGTTTCCAGGCTCCGCTTATCCGGTCCAGACTTAGCCCATTGTTTCATTTACGTGCATGCAAGTAATGCAACGTTGAGGCAATCAATGATTTCTCTTGTGTATTTTCGCCCGTAAAAGTAAAGAAGGAAGGAGAGACACAATGTGATGACTGTTGTTTCCCTTTGTTGCCTTTCGGAGATGCACCGCGTCACGCGTCATACTTTGCTGCGCAGCGCCACAGTACTAGTACACTTACAATAGGTCCGGTTCAGCGTCCTCGCCTGGTGCGGTGCCCGAATCAGTTGAGCCACTGTCGGGTGCTGGTGCTGATTAAAAGCGATTACGGTGGCTGTGAATCACGTGATATGACGTTTGTGTTTATTGAACAGCGAAAACGTGACAAGTTCGCAAGTGACTATGACCGCGATAACTCGTACGAGAGAAAACAGTGCTAATAGCGATCATGATGGCGTAGGTTTCCAAGACTTATTAGTTCGTCGGCAATGCCTGTTACTGATCAACTTCATCAGGGTCAACAAGGGCCACTCTTCTCACTTCCAAACGGAGAATCGGCGTCATTCCTTCTTCACGACTTCGAGAATGCAGATATAACAAGGCGTATCATTGTGAGTCCCTAACTGCTTTTCCACAAATGCTTCGTGAGGACACCTTCAACAGGGGCATGGTGGTCGGGTCACAGATGACGAATCCGCTGCGGACGTGATTCTTACAATAAGGCCGGATGAATACAAACACTTGAAGGATAAATACGCCATTTCACGGAAGACTCATGTTCGCATGTCGGGTTTCGTCGATAGGTGTATCAACTCTCGTCGGTTCCAGCTAGCGCCTGTCGTTGAGAAGGGCGTGCCTGGGCGCAGGATAGGGTCGCGGTGAGACATCCGCAGACATTATCATGGATGATTGCTCACGAACACAGTCGGACCGAGTTCACAAAGGAAGATGACGAGTACCTCTGTCAATATATAGCCGATGTCCTGCCTGATAACGCAGAAGGCGGGCGCACTGGTCATTTCATATATGCCGACTTGATACGACGCGTGAGTACTATCTATTCTCATTGTCTAAAGTTCTCATCCCCTTTCAGGCAGACGAATTTAGTCAATACAGCTGGGCACATCGCCATCCCAAGGATGGTTGGCGCGAGCGATATCGCAAAAATCAGGAGCGCCTGGACAATAGGATTGCCGAGATCGTTGAAGGAAACCCACCTGCACCAGACGGGAAAGGGCAATATAAGTACAGGAGGTATGGAAAGATCGACCAAGACGCCGAATTAATTGCAGGTAACGACGATTTAGTGGAGTTGGGTGCAGAGGAAGGAGGAGATTCGGCAACAGACGACGAAGGTGGCACAGTCCAGACCAAGAGGCTGAATGCTCAACCCCAAGAAGAGGAAGAGGAAGACGAGGGACACTCCATGGTGCACCAGCCAGGAGCAAGCTTTAACCCGCGTAATCAGGATGCTGAGTCCCCGGAGGAAGCCGAGGAACAGACCACCGAGCGAGAGCCAGAAACAGGTCCTCGCACGAGGGCGGCTACGCGGCGAGGTGGTATCTCGCCCCGCGAAGTACGGACACCCAAAAGACGCCGTACAGTCAGTCCAACCTTCCGTCGTTCTCGTCTGGGGTTGACCACAGCTCGTTTTAGAAGCGCGCGCAACAAGTTGTGGAAGAACCTGTCCCCGATGACCTCGATGCGACCCTACGAAGGACCGAGATAGATGACAAGGTCGCTGAGGAACCTGGTCCTTCCCCCAGCAGCCCCGAACAGCCCAACTCACCAGGAGCAGTGCCCGAAGCAATGCAGCCTGAGAGTGGGAGGAGGAAACGAGGAAGGCCAGAAGCACGACCAATAGTGCGCCCTCTATCACCACGCCGAACACGCGCTGATTCAAAAGTACTATCCGTCAACCCACATAAGGCTGCGCCTGCTGTTTCGCAAACCACCCCAAGGGAAAAAGCAAAGTCGAAAACTTCTGCTACTGTCGCCGCCACGGTACCGCAGCCCATTCACGAGTCTCAGGTTTCGGATGAATTTGAAGCGTACTCGGACTCGGATGACGAGGGCGAGATGCACGAGGTTGAGGCAAACTTGCAAGGTGCAGTGTCTCCAGGTACGTCGCAAGTCACATCTGGCTATTTTATCAGACCGTAATGACACTGCGGTGCCTTTTAATATACAAGGGGTTATGCAGGGTGGTTCACTGGCCGACACTCAGACGCATAGCCCTGGCACTGACGACCTGCAAACCTCCCGACGACTACAGACTGCGCTGTTAGACGACGCCGCAGTAGCGGATCCCGACGGCTCAGAGGATGACACTGACGCCGAACTTTTTGCGCTTGTCAGGAGACTGGATGCAACCGCGCGGCCGCAGCCGCCTCCCGGGCCAAAGGCCAGTCTCAGCAAGGGCGATGACGACCTGGATCGTACTTCGTCAGAAGGCGTCTTTCCGTCTCTTGGTACCCGCGCTAGTGCCGAGAAAAGACGCCGCACCCAAGCTGCTAAAGTTACGCCTTATGTCCCGCCAAGGGGCACCCGGGCTGCGTCCATGATGGAACAGGAAAGGGCACAGGAAACCCCGGTGCGGCGAAGGTGACCCCTTTGTAGACCCATATTATCATATGCCCTTGTCTCGCTGTGTTACTGATAATCATTCTTGCTGTACCACCTACTGCGAGAATTTCTCATGTCCCCCATGTTGAATAGTGTTGAGACATATGCAGCTCACACCTTTACATTCTGAGAAGTGTGCCTGGAATTACTTATTCTTCCTACCGATGGTAGCACCAGTCGTATCGTCCTTTCTAGGACGTATATTGTAGGTTCGATAGCTGTGATGTGTTGATTGTCGACCCAAGGGGAAGGCAGTCAGAGAGCAAGAGAAGGGGACGAAGAGACGAGAACGAGTGCGGATGATGGTTCCGCTACACGAGGCCAAGTTGGGTGAGAAGTGAAGGAGAGAGAATAAGAAATGTTGTGAGTGACAGTCTCGCTATGTCGAAAGGAAAGGCGGGAGTGATCACGCAGGAAAGAGAGTGGGACACGAAGAGTAGGATTGGGGCTGTATACCTGCCCTCGGATGGCGATGGACTCCACAAGAGCATAAGGCGTTGTTTAATGCTACCTACTGAGAATTGTAGCAAGGTAATGGTATTAGGAGGGGAGGGAGAGTAACGGAAGGCTTGTGGTGTTGACGTGGTTGACAGGTGTGGCCGTTCACACGTTCACCGTTCACGTGTAATTGCCTTACAATAAACTTCCCAGCGTTTCACTCCACACTCCAGAATATAATAAAGTTCTCCCCAGAACTGCAGTATCTAGTAGTTGTCCTAAGTTACCCGGTGGCCCTGTTTGCTGCACCTCCCCTATACTGTAAGTCAAACTTGTGTTAGTGGGCCACTACTTCGTATGGCACATCCGAGTTCTCTCAGATGTATACAGCTAACATGGATTCTTCTATTGGAAATTTGGAATTGATGAACTACCTGTGAACATAATGTCATGCTGGTGCTCTGTCCATGT
>Ga0307510_10010827_pt1 | contig 10841 bp, 4 predicted proteins | sample 12_EM_MG_FD_207224 | JGI IMG/M metagenome (GOLD analysis project Ga0307510, IMG submission 207224) | Populus trichocarpa ectomycorrhiza microbial communities from riparian zone in the Pacific Northwest, United States - 12_EM | ecosystem: Host-associated > Plants > Roots > Unclassified | place... | reverse complement strand
TAGATAAAAGCTATCCTACATCTTTGGAAGCCCCCTCCCTCCCCCGCCCTGTGTTTATATAAATTATTAGACATTTAAAAACTCTAACGACATTGTTGCAAGTTTTAAAACTCCTTAATTTTTTTTTAACTTTTATATTTTTGAGAAATATTAATTTCTTTTTATTCCTTAAACATTTAAAAATGATTTATATTTTTGAAAAAGAGATTAAGTTTGTCTTTCTCAAAAGTTTTAATTGTTAGTCAACTCACAATTTAATGCAATTGAATATAATTGAATTGAATAAATTTTGTAAACATAAGATAAAATTTGACCAAATATTATTTACAAAAGCTTTTTTTTAAAAAAAAATTAATACCAACACAATCGATTTTAAAGGTTTTTCCAACATCTTTCCAATAACAATCTTTTTTATATATATAGAACACAAGAATTTCCCCTTCTTTTAATCTATTGTTTTAACTCAAAAGAATAATAATTTCGTGTAAATAATATTAATATTTGTATATTTTAGGGTTTTGCAAATATAAATAGGTTTGTTTGATATTTATAAATAAATTTAATTAGGGTTGTTGCAAATGTATCTATTATATTTCCTCATCTACCCTTTTAAATGCTTTCACTTATAACTAATTTATCAAAAATATATCGGATGTGAGATATTTACTATAGCACTAGATAGAGTTTAATGTGGATTAAAATATTAAACTAATAATTTCACTCTTTATTAAATCGGCCAAGAAAAAATATGACTGATGGTATCTAGGGATTTTTTGAAATATCACATTTTTCACAGTAAATTTACTAAATTGCCCTCATTTTCAAAATTAATGAAGTTTTTTTGTGAAATTTTTGTATTTTCATTTGAGTTTTTTTTTATAATCAAATGGATAGAGGGGTAAATTTATCTTTATAGTAATTAAAAAATATTAAAAATTCAGAGCACATTAGATATACTAAATTACCCCAATCTTATAATTAATTTGGTTTTATTAAGTGGGCATTTTTGTATTTCCATCTAGATTTTATCGTTATAACTAAATAGGTAAAATGGTAAATTGATCTTTATCTTAATTAAAAAAAATCAAACCTATCAACCGTGTTCACTGCATGTGGAAGCGCGTGAAAGGTCCAATAGAGTTTCGAAGGTGCTGTAGTGTTATCCGATGGTCAAAACTTTTCCTCCACCTTGTCAGTTGATTGACTGCAATGTCCTCTTCCTTCTCAATCAGCGCGTGTTAAGATGTGATAGATGAATTATCACTTGAGATGTTTTTTTTTTTCTCTCCTCCCTCAAGATTCACACTTGACATTGAAAATCTGAGGGTAGTCTTCTTGGTTGGGAATATTTGAGTATTAGTCCTCATTGTTTTGAATTTTTAAATTTGTGTCCTTGGCTCTTTTGTAAGTATTTTATTATTTTTCAATTGCATCCTTAAATATAAATTTTTCATTTTTTGATATTTAAAATTAGGTCTTTTTTCTTCATTTTTTTCCTTGCCTGTTTTGTGAACTTTTAATTATTTTCAATTTCATCCTTAATCAAAATTTTAAATTTGTTATTTTTTTTTGGATTTGATCCTCATTCTCTTGGTGATTTCTTCTTTAATTCTTTTGTAGAATTGATTTTTCTTTTTAATTTTGCCTTTTAATCCAAAATTATACATCCTTTATTTTTTTTTTCATATTTGATCCCTATTATTTTAGTTGCTATTTTTTTTTGGATCATTCTTTTTTATTGATTTTTCTTCAATCTCAGCCTTTGACATTTAATTTATTGAAATTTGGGTTTCGTGGTTTTTCCAGGTTTGGTGCTTTAAATCTAACAACATAGATCACGAGTTCACATCGTTTGTTTTTTACTTATTCTCTCTTTTTTTATCTCATTACTCGACATTTTTTTTTTTAAAATAGGCTTCATGGTTTTTTATAGGAATATCCCAATCTTATGACCTGACCCGTGGGTTTGTTAGGTTAACCCTGGTGGGCTAACACCTTTTCTTGGCTTTTAATTATTGTTTTTGTGTGATTGATTTTTTTTATTTCATCATTTAATATTTGATATGTTGAAAATTGACCTTCATGGTTTTTTTTATATTTGGTACTTCCGATCAAATAGCTTGGAACACATGTTTTATAGGCTAATAAGGGTTGGAATCAATTGTTTTGGACTTATTTTTTCCTATCTAATAATTCAACATTGGTTTTTTTTTTTTTTTTAAAGATTGGGTTTTATGAAAAATTTTTATTTTTTTTGGATTATTCTTATCTCATAACCAGATCCGTGGATTATGCGGTTTAACCTGGGGAGCTCGAACCTTTTTAATTGTTTTTCCATGTCATTAGTGTCATGCCATGCTAATTTGTCATATTATCACTTAATATCCATGTTATAATTGTCACCTCAAAAATATTTCCATATCATACAATTTAAATCTCACTTGATTGTTATAGTTTTAAGAGTCCACACATCCATTTGAAAAAAAAAATATTGACAGATTTAATTGTAAAAATTCTTATACACACACTTCTTATGTTATCATCTCCTAAGAAATATTTGGATATATAATGACATGACAACCAAGATACAAAATGCTTTTTGGGTTCATATTAATAGGAAAAATGGTGTTAGGTGTTACATCGTTGTAGAAATTAAAGATATAACAGATATATATATTGATTTTATCAATTTTGATATGAAAAATATTTGTAAGATGTTAGCTCACTTTGTTCACTGTAGAGATGCAATTTATTATATGGGGCCTCGTGTATTTGGAATTGTGTTTTTGTTGAAAAATGATAAGCATGTCATTAAAATGATAGAAATGCAGAGGGCTTATGAGTTGACTATTATAAAGATATTTGTTGAGTACAATTTAGAAACTCATAGCTCAGAACGTATTGAAGAAGGATTTGTTGGATTGAATGCAAATAATGGCATTGCACCACCAAAAAAAATAGAACATGAATCATATAAGGTAATTGATGGTTATGGTGGATGTTAATAGTGATGTGTTGTTGAGATTAAAGTTAGTTGTAATGAAGTATAACAACACTTTATAGATAATGAAGATGATGACACCAAAGGCTTCGAGGTTAATGAACCTGTACAAAATACTTTTATGGATGGTGAAGTACCTGACTATAGAGATATTAGAGATTTTAAGATTGGTTATACCCTTTCAACTTGTTTTATTGCATCCTAACCATTTATTTATCATATCAGAATTGCAAAACCACTAACTTTCTATTTTTTATATGGAACTCTTTCTTCAAGAAAGATGTTTGTTCTTTCTTCCACTATATCTTTAACTAAAAATGTTTTTTCTTTTTCATCATCATCATTTATAAGGTTGTTTTCTTCCTTGATTTATATGTCATCATTCATGAAGAAATAAGATGAAGCTAATTTAGACTCTTAAAGGGTGGTTTGTCTTGTTAATAGGAGTATAGTATTATTTTTAAGTTTGTTGCATTATTTAGTTGCTAACCCTCTTACAATGAGTTGTAGTTTTTTTTTCTTAATTAGGGTGACTTCTCGATTCTTCTGGTAGTAATTTCCCTTTTTTATTCCTCTTGATTAATTAGGGCTATTTTATGATCTTCTTGCTTAGATGACATGGCTTTAAGTCATTGTTTTATTGCTCATTTTCTTTTTTCTTTTTTCTTATTCTCTAGCTATTGGTTTAGTACGTTGGATAACTTTATCCTATCTATGCTTTAGGTTGATATTTGACTTGCATGGTTAGACTTTACTTTCACTTTTTTAGCTTGTTATCAATCACTTTATTCAGATTTTCTTACCATCTTTCTGATGGTCTCTACACACACACACACACACACACACACACACACACACCTCTTAAGCTGTTCAAGATCTAAAATGACCTTTTTAGTGGATGAAGATGATGTTTGGATTATATTCGTTCTTGCCCTTTCATTCAAGGTTTTTTTTTTTTAGAATTAGTCAGTTCTTAGTATAAATCGATTATTGCATGGTATTATTAGCTATTATAGAGAAAGATTAGGCTAAATTTTGTCTAATATTAATCATGTGTGTGGATGATCTTTAACACCACATGTTAGCAATTTGGTAGGTTATTGTCACTATTGGTTATTGACCAAAGAACTAGTATTATCTAATCCTAAAACATGTTCTCTTGGTATGGTATATGGTCTAACTTCATCCTTCCATACCTGTTTGTTCGATATTGCATCCTTATTAATTGGATTTTGGTTAGTTATCCTTATTACCACTTTCTTTCCACATACATGAGATGCTAGCAATTGCTTCCTAATTTGCCATCCTTATCATTAAGTTTGGATCACTTTTGTTATGGTTAATGCTTATGCCATTTATTATCAATAAGACTTTTAGGCCTAAAGGTCTTAAATTTTCATTACTCAATCTTTTCAACTTTTCCTCAAAAGTCTTCTCTTTTAGGTAGAATTGTATAATAAGTGGGAAACCTGTACACTTCATATAGAGGTTTTTTTTTATGATTTTCTTGTTCATTTTTTTTGCCTTATTAATGTTCGATATACCTCTTATTATAACAATATTAGTGTTACATCCTTTGTTTTGGTTGATCAAACATGATTTGTTATATTTATCCTTTACCAAAATCTCATTTTTTTAGGAGTAGCTACTACTATAGTTACCTTAAGAAATGAGTTATTATCCACTTTCATCTTCTTGTCCAAAAATTGAATACAATCGTCTTTCAAAACCTTCTAAATTTGATTTCTAAAGATGATACAATTGTTAGTAGCATATGACTATTAGCGATGCCACTTACAATATTTATATGATTTTGTTTGCTTAGTTGTAGGGATTGCATGATTTCCCAAGAGTTTGATTTGTCATCTCCACATCAATTGGTCAGATATCACTTTGACTTTCTTGATGTTAAATGAGTATTTTTAATTTTATTTGTCACTTTGGTCACTTTTATTTCTTAACCAATAGGCTCGTTAGCGTCTTTAGGTTTTTTTTTTAATGCAGTGATCTACAATGATTTTTCCTTTTTAAGTTATGTAAATGTTATTAGTTGCTGTTAAACTTCTTTAAACTCCTCACTGGAGTTTAAATTGGTCATTGAATGGGTTATTGTGACCTTGTTTAAGTAACAAACTGGGCATGTTCCTTTGAATAGCCTCTTATATGATCATTTACCTAACATCTTTTCATATTAGGAATCTATAAGGATATAGATATTTGAATACTTGATCTCTATAAATTGTTTTTTGATTTTCCACCACATCCTTTCTAAATTTAACTTAATGCACTCATACACTGTTATGGATGTAATGCACTTGATTTTCAAAATCTTGAATGAAAACATATCTTTTTATGGACTCCCCTGGATCTTGGACCATCTTAGTTAAGTCAGTCAATGTTACATCTAGTTCAATTCTGTAAAACTCTTGTGAAAATAAGTCTCATTTTCTTCCTAACTATTGATGGAGTTTGGTGACAGTATAGAAAACCAATGAAAGGCAATCTTCATTGGTGACAAAACAAATAACCCTTGTTTTATGAAAAGATTAGCAATAGTGTCGCTGCACTAATCAATAAGCTTAGAAATATGTTATTTTATTGATTTATTATCCTTCTTAAAACAATTGTTTGAAGTCAACTACTTTGATTCCTCTAGGAATTGGATGCAACTTGTTAATACATTCAGGATATGGATAATTATATTCAAGTTTGGTAGTATGTTCAATATCTAACCTCATTTCTCTTAAGTGTTGGTCTAATTTAACCCTATTAGTTTTTTTTTCCTTGATGGTTGATTAATAATGAGTCCTTATAGTATAGAAAGATTGAGATTATTATACTGGAAGTTAGCTTATGGGGCACTAAATTGTCCAAGTACATGTTAATTATTACCATGATGGAAGTCAGCTTGTGGGGCATTAAATTGCCCAAGTATAAGTTGATTTGGTTGTAGATAAAGTGGTTAAACCATGTAATTTTCATGAGGTTACTATACATTTATAGGGTAAGTGGTACCTCGTGAGAAATCATGCCCAAATTAGGTTGAGCATGCTCTATTGCATGTTGTATGGGCATGTGATATCCAAGATATTGTTGAGAACTTCCAGACATTCTTATTATAGTCCTTGTTATTGAAGTATATCATAGGATTTTTCCTTAGGAAACTAGCTAAAATGAGTGCTTGATTGACTATGTTTGAGCTTGTTATGGATTTAATTGAGTTAATCGATCATGACTTGTATGACATTGTTGACTACCATAATATTATTATGATAAGTTATGTTAGTTGTATTTTTCATTTCTAGCTGGATAACCCTTAAATCAGCATTAAAGAGATATAAGTTCTAATAAAAGAACATGCCTTTAGAAGGAGCCACCACTTGTTGACTAGATTTTGGCCAAATTGGTTGTCACCATTTGATATCATGCCACCAAGTCTCAAAAAGAAAAATCATGAGGCTGTGCAAGAGGTATAAAAACATCATTGTACCAACTAGTAGTTGGTCAATATGATGGGGTTTGGAAAGATTGTAGTATTGTGTACTACATGGGGACTCTATAATTCTATCCAGGTGCAGTTCCTTATTGATGTAGGGATTAGATGATGAAGATCCATCCTATCATAAGCTTGAAGGAGGATGCTTTATCAACCTCTGTGTTTGTAAGTTGTTTCTTAACCATGTTATACTCAATATCTATCAATTTATTATCTTTAATTAATATTAGCATCAAAACATTCCCTATATAAGATTGCTTGGTGATCTCAAGTTTAAAGATCATTTGCACAACTATCACGTGAATCTTTTAATAGACACAAGTGAATTTCCTATATAGAATCATCATGTGAGTCAGTTTAGTGTACATATTACTTAACAATCACCTACATGTTAGTTCAAAGTATTCCAAATGTCTTAACTTATAAGAATAACTCAATTCTTTCATAAAAAAATATAATATGTATTAATCTGAACAGTTCTAATTAACATTTAATTTTAATAGAGCATCTATTATAACCATTCAAAAACAAAACTTTGATATAATAAAAATTCTCATAATTATAACTACTTTATAATTTCATTTGCAAAACATTTTTTCTCCAGTAATTTTATCTTTACTCTAAACTTATTAATCAAACAAAATAAATCCCTTTAACCACAGAGACCATGGTTTGCACTTTCAAATAACTCTTTAGTTTGGAGTATTGGACGAACAAATGGATGTTATGTGTCGAGAGGGACCATGGTTGCACTTTAATAATGTCAAGGCTCTGCTCTGAACCCAAGAAACCAATTCTCCCTCTGCGTTCAATAACCAAGAGATTAACCATGGATCCTACTACTTATATCTTGTTAATCTTGTGTGCTTAAAGTCTTATAGAGCCTTGGTCCATGCACTCGAGTATATTCTCATACCCATGCAAAACAATATAAGAATTTAAGTAATAATATATGTGGGCTGATAAATAAGAAAAGCGTATCAGGCAAAGAAAATATCATGCATGTATGCACTTAATTCTGTGTATATATCATGCATATATACACTTAATTCTGTGTAGTTTGCCTTGCCCCCCTCGCACGCCTTTGCCATTCCATTGACACCATAACTCTCTCTACAACCACACTTCCTCTTAAACATCACACCTGCCCTTTTCCCTATAGATTGTGGTGCTCCCAAGACTAAAATCATGCCCTGTTCAGATTGCAACACACCCCATCCTTTAGCATCGAAAACACCTAGTTATACCACCCTCCACCTATGCTTAAGTCTTCACCCACTACATCACCATCTATCAAGATTGTCTGCTTCTCCTCCTCTGCTCTCCCTATTGCATTCTTGCTCTACTACGCCATCACTCATACACAACGCTGCTCACCGTTCCAACTATGAAAGACTACGTTTCTATAATTGTAAACGTACATGAAGTCCATGAATCCCACAAGGAAAACAAGGCAGCCATGAGCTGATTGAACTTCCTTAAACTGCATGTTATTTCACTAAGAAAATGTAGTGGTACACTGGACTCGTGTGTTCTTTCGTTTAAATGTAGATGAAGGGAAGAGGCCATAAACTGCAGAAACACTGCTCCATCTGAACATAATCAATTAAGATTATTCTGTTAAACACTGCACAATGGAACCGAAATGAATCCAATAAAGGTCATTCCCAAGAAGGTGCTTGCAGAATTAAAGAGTCTGCAGAAGATACAAATTTCCCTTTCCGTCTGGCTTAAGTAAATTGCATGACCTAAACAAGGGCATCCTCCACATCTTGAAAACTCAGATTCAACGTTTGTAGCTTGAAACCTGAACTCTGTACCAGCTCAACCAAACTAGAAGCCACCCCTGTAGCTTGAACAGTAGTCTGTTTCGTCAACTGAATAAAAGTAACGACAAAAGAACATAACAAAATCAAAGTCATTATCTGCTTCAGATTTAACTATTAATATATCAAAACTGATTCTAGAATTTAAGTACAATTCAATTAATAGACAAAACCCATAAAACAGATCTGGTAAACAATTACGCATTAAAAACACCTTCCATTTATGTAAGGGATCCAAAATAAAAAGTTTGATGATTGCTTTGGAAGATTCCGCATGAAAAAGGTCCACAAGATTAATGAATGTGAGTGAATATCTTTCTAGATGCAGCCATTGCAATCATAACACTGGCAGATGCCCCAAAAGTTCTAACCAAAAGATAAATAATATGCCAATATCTGAAATACACTGCAATTTCTATATGTAAAACACCGTTCATACACACCTCGACACTTGCAATGCCCTCAAGGACTCGAACCTTTAAATCTGTAACACCCTCAGTTCCCTAAACAAGAAAAGTTAAAAGAAAAAAGTTAAGAACAAGCATGACAATAAGTGTGCTCTCTCACCCATAATTTCACACATCCCAACTTGATTCACAGAAAGCGAATCATATAACTAGCTAATAGATATGATCACTGTAGAAACCTACTTGCCTCTAAGAAAATGGATGGGTCCATCCTGATAATTTGCTTACTACTTCATAATAATTCAAGCTTCACACAGAATAACAATAGCATTTCTACACATACCACCCCTTATCTTTTTTACTTTTATTCTTTTTGACAATTTTTAGAAATTCTAGTAGACGCCACCATATACAATGTCAACGGAAAAAGAGTACCAGTCACTTATTCCAAAAAATCAAGACTCAAGGAGGAGATTGTCATTGATTTTCTTTTTAAAAAAAATCCACCACTCATTGTTTGCCCTTTGATCCTTTCATGAGCTAATATGCAAATGCCAGCTTTTAACTCCCCTGTGTACAATAATATCATTGGTCTTGGATAGTATTTCAGCAACCAAACTCAGAACGGGATCCCTTACCCCTTCCTTAATTCCCTCGTACCAAATGTGAGCTGGATTGTAATTCCAGTTTACGTGAGGCAAATGCTAAATGAGTTTACTAACTAAACTAGCTGGCACCAAAATGGATTTCCGTATTGATTCATTTGAAAAACTTGCTTCTCACTTCTTTTAAACAATTTAAGCTTCACACAAGATCAATCTTTATGCATTCCTTCTCGTTGTTCTTTGGTTGTTTGTCAATTCTTAGGAAGGCCAGCTTCAAACTGCCATCATATACAACCCCAACAGAAAGAGAACACAGATAAATTTCTTACATAAGTTCAAGTGTAAGAGGAAAACTCAACATTTTCTTTTCTTTTCTGCTTACATCTTTCCTATATACACGGACTGCCAATGTTTTTCCTTTGATCCTTTAACAAACCAATTCCACAAACCCAGGATTTCAACTACCAAATTTAAAATGTCAATAATTGGCACAATACATTCAATTAGTATATTTTTTTATGAGCCACTTACCAGTATTTCTGATAAGTTGAATCATTCTGTTGGATATAAACAATTCCTTCCCTACCTACCAACAACCCTCAACTATCTTCATATCACCTTAATCACCTTAACGCATAAAACTTCATCAAGAACCACGTGCATATACAGTTATCAATAGAGGAAAGAACCAGTGCTTTTAGTTTCTCCTTACAAATGATGGCAAATGACTTTCATTCTGTAGATGAACTAAAATAGCATATTTGCATTGTAAACAAATTGATCGTCTCACATCAAACCGAAAGCAGCAACAGGGAAAAAAAGAAGAAGTGGGAGGAGTAAACCATATGTACCTCTAAGGCATTAGTCACTTTAGGAATGGCCGTTTCATTCATTGTTCCCTCTGCCTTGAGATATGGAAAATCAATCATGTCATACATTGAGTGATGCAGGTAAGGTACAAATAATCCTAAAGATAAATACAAATGGAATAGTAATAAAGTGAGTCCCCAACTACATTTCAAGAAACATGGGAACTAATTGGTTAAAAACCCATCCCGTAACTCATTTCAAAACCTAGCACTGACAAAAGAAAATGCAAAATAAGGAGGAAGCATCCATTGCATTCCCTCTCTGGTCTCCATTGCATTGCATTGCATAGATCACACTCTAACTTACTCTGCCTAAGGAAAACTTGTGTGGTTAAACAGCTTTAATTAGAAAAAAGAAAACACAACCACACTATTTGTTTCATTGAATTTGCAGGAAAGAACAAAACTTTCATAAGATGTGTATAAACTTGCCGGTCAAAATGAATATTTCTAATGGGTTCCTAATACATTTATCTACATGTATAAATGAAACGATGAAAGCATCGAGAAAAAAAAAACTAAAATAACAGAAAGAGAAGCAAGATTACCTGGAAATACATGGTGAGAGTGTCAGAGGGAGAGACAGGGACAGACACAGTCTGTTGTTCAGATTGTTCTGGTACATCTTCTTGTTGTT
>Ga0307510_10010826_pt1 | contig 10841 bp, 5 predicted proteins | sample 12_EM_MG_FD_207224 | JGI IMG/M metagenome (GOLD analysis project Ga0307510, IMG submission 207224) | Populus trichocarpa ectomycorrhiza microbial communities from riparian zone in the Pacific Northwest, United States - 12_EM | ecosystem: Host-associated > Plants > Roots > Unclassified | place... | reverse complement strand
TACCTACCCTAAACTGCGCACAGACCACCCTGTATTAGTATATAAGACCTACGAATTTAGGTGAACAGTCCTTAGACTGTTCTCTTGTCATCCCCCACACTGGAGCCTTTCAAAGCTCCCTCCTTGTTAGCAGCAACCCGCCCGTCGTCGTCCCCAGTCTACCCGCTCCCGCCTCTCCTCGTCTTCTGCCTATTCCTCCTCAACATCTCCTTGCTGCTCCTTTGGATCAGTCACCTTCAACTCCGTGCCCTCGTCGAGTCTCGCTACCCATAAAGTAGTGAGTTCCCGACATTGGTAGTCTTGTTTCTGTCTCCATCGAATATAAATGGAGGATTTCCTTTGAGTGCGCCGTTAGAGGGACTAGTGATAACATTGATCCTCTGCGCTTCTTGTTGGGCTTGCCCAGTAGTGATGTTAATTTCTTCCTGTTGTCCTTCCATTGCGGTTGGATGATCTGGGGTGTTGGGGCGGGTAGGAAGCTGCTGAAGTGCTGTGGTAACTGCTGCAATAGTAAGAGGGATGCTGGCCTCTTGTTCGTAAAAGATGTGGTTGGGGTGCTGAGGGTCTGATATGATCCACCAGCTGACATCTGAGCCGTTGTATATGCCTCTTTGATTGGTTTGCCACTTGTCTTGTCTGAAGAGGAGTTTAACCCAGTAGTAGGTGCCATTGGCCTCGATAAATTCGATAGGCGCATGTTGTTTCTTTGTGGTATCAAGGTAGTATCCAGTGTTAGGATGTCCTAGTCCTTGATTGTCGAAGTATACGTTAACTTTAATGTGTTCTGGGAGATCGTCCTGTTGTCTCCTGAAGATTTGTGTAAACTTGTTACTGAGTGTGTATGTCTGGGTGGTCGCCACGATGGTAACAGCTCTGTGTTCCAAGAGCTTGTAGGAAAGCCTAACTTGTGTTAAGGTCCAAGGGCCGTAAAGACGCGACGTGCATGGGTTGGTTTGGCGACGACTGGAATTGCTTAGTGGGTTGTCCTCCTAAGGCAATGATCACATGAGTAGTGCAGTACCAGTTGGCTACACAGTATAACAAATAAGTCCCCGATGATAAGGGCAACTTCTGAGTGTTCTGATAGAAGTAGAGGGGAGAGCTTCAAAGGAGTGCTTTGAAGTGACTGAGGGTTCGGGCTGTTTTGACTCTGAGAGTCCTGAGTGGAAGCTACAAGTCTTGGATTGAAAACCAAGTTAGGCTTAGGGCCTAACTGCTAAAAAGTACAAGCGCTTATATACAAACGAGAAGTAACGGGTCACAGGAGTCACAGAATAATGCTGTCACGTATAGTAAGGTTCATCATGAGCTGGCAGTTCTAAGTATAGCTCCATCATGAGCTGGTGGTCCATCATGACGTGGCAATGAGCTGGCAATCCATAATGGGTTAAATGGTGATGCTGCGGAGTGCTGCGGACTGCGGAGTGATGGCATGTGATATCTGACTGCAGAATGGTCAGGTGATCCATCAGGTGACTTGTCAGGTAATTTGGTGGCGGTCCAAGCAGCGCGTAAGGGAACGAGTGGGGAACGAGTGACCAAGAGCGCAGAATAAAATTGTAGAAAATAGTGGAAAATTGGTGGTGGGGCCCAGGATCATAACAGAATGCGCATCATTAAGTGGTACTTAACTGCGTAAATGCTTGATAAATCGAAGGAGCTGTAACAACCACTCCCTGAACCCAGAACTAGACTTTGGGTCCAGTTCAGCCCCAATGCTAAACCTTGGACCGGACCTGGGTCCAGTTCACCAAGGTTTAGGTCCGAACCAAAGTTCAGAACTGAACTGCAGCAACCCTACCCCCTATGCTTTGTTAAGGGTTAGCAGCCCCTTGCGACTATGCTTTGCCACCACTCGTATTTTGCGCACGTCATGCCTTAAGGTTCTTGGACCTTAACACTTGGAGTTCCTTAATCAGATCCGATTGACCAGAGGAGACCCCCCTTTTACACCTGGGGCCCCTTCTTCTGGGGCACACCCTCAAAAGTGTGGCACCTTGCCCCCTACCCACCCTACCTCCCCTCCCCCACCCCTTGGCCTCCCACTTGCACATGCCCCACCCAATTGGAGGGCCTGGATTGCACAACGCTGTCGGACCAATGCGGGGACTCCCGATTGGGCTCCCGGGTCCAATTCCCCCATCACATTATCTGATCTGGGCACTTGACAGTGCCCCCTTTCTCCCTTCCTTTTCACATTGCTCCTTCGAATTTCCCCTTCTACATCTTACACTGTCTTTACTCTCTGGCTTATAGGTTTCCATCATGGCTGATCAACTTCCCAGTTGGCCCTCTATGCAAGTCCACTGCTTTGTTTGCTGTACAGCAGCACCTCTCAGAGGTGGTGTGGTGTGTAACATCTGCCCCAGGGTAATCAACTAAAGTACATACTGGTTGGCAACTTGCAGCATGGATGGACATATTGTAGGGTCTGCCCCTCTTAGAGGCATCATGCGGGGTCTTATACTCCATAGATGCCCCATGGGGCGGTGCATATGTACCAGTTGGCATGTTTAGGGACCTAGCCCACCTGATGGCCTTCAGCTAATGGCGTTAAATGTTAAAAAAAAAAAGACGATGCTACATTGCTACAGCACCATGACCATCCTACACAATGTTGATACCAACCTATACTCAAGACCACAATAATAACTCATAAACAAAACTAGGTACTCATCAGCAATAAGTCTAAATATTTTCCGGGTTTTCCGAAAACCTGGAAACCAAGGTAATTCAAGTTGATCTACACTAATCCTATGCAGGATTACTGCGAAATTCCCATGATTTCGTAGGTTTCGGAGTTCTTCACACCATGTGGTCCACTATGTGGGTTCATGAGGTTTCCTGGACATTTGACATAAGTTTCCATGTCTTCAAGGTTCCTATGTTTCCATTGGTTTCCGCTAGTTTCTGTCGGTTTTATTGGTTTCTCGGCTTGAGCAACCTCTAGAAACTAAAGTACTCGATTTTTGATGCCCAAAACCCTACAAGATACCTAGTGAGTGATCATCCAGTGCTTGATTTGGTGGTTTCAGATTCGTGCGAGGATAGGACCCGTTGGGTACGGCCATTTGACACACTGTATCGTTACGGTACAGTGGTGCTGCCAGTGACTATCCCAGCGCGCGCAGGTCGCCAATCTCGGGACGCTGGACTTCGGGAAGCTCCAAAGCCTTTCTGGATAGGAATATTATGAAATCATACTACTCTTCGCGCCGATTTGTTTCGGGGGCCCATTATGTTCCGACTTGAAAACGAGCTGCAAGAGATTTCATCACGTTATATCTGTGGTTCACATCATATTCTCCGCCTGCAGTCCTTATGCACCCATAGTAAAACTGTTACTTAAATATGGTAGCACTTAGCCCCCGAACCTCGGTGTTCTTTTCCCAGACGGAGTTTGTGTTCCCTCGCTTTATATGGTTGATGAACACTACAGTAAGGGATCGAAATGCACTTCATATTCAGGGGTGGAATGAAGTGGTGGTACTACTGCAAGATACATAGGACCCTATACCCTGAGGCATGGCCATTTCACCAAGAGGGCGGCGGTGAAAGGGGAGAGTAAAATACAAGGAGCCTGATCAAGGTCGCATGCCCCGGTATGAGCACTCTGCTGAGTAAATGTTATACAAATGACAACTATAAACGAGTCGGAGTTAGCGACGAACACCATTTTACTTGTGGCGCATACCTCTACGACTGCCCCACCGCCACAGGGCCTTTATCGTGACTTTTAACTTTACATTGCAGCATCGGAGGCGCCATCGGGGTTGTCACCGATTCCCAAAACCTCGCTTAGTTGAACCTGAGGGTTTGCCACAGGTCACCGCGTACCCGGGGTGGGGGAAGGAGGAAGAGAGGTGAACCCCCAAGTACTTTGAAGTAAGAGGAAGGAATGTATGTACCTTGTCCCGTGCCTGCGCCAACTTGCTTTCAAGATCTGCGGACAATGTCGAATCCTGCACCTGCCCACAAAAGTGGCACCTAGCATAACTTGCGAGCGCCTTCAAGTACTCCCCGTGTATGCTCAAAGGTGTGACTGGGTCAGTGAACGCTTGCTTTTTCGAGCTGTTATTCGGTGAGAAGGCTTGATGTAACGAGTTGGTTTCGCAATGCGACCAGTTCCCACAACTCGGACAATACCATTCGCCCGTGCCTTGGGATTCGAGGAATGACATAAGGCATAAGACAAGGTTGTCTCTACAGCGCTCGCGGAAACGGGCGAGATCGCGCAATGCAGAACCATCAAAAATGATCAGCGCTTCTCCAAGAGTTTCAAGTGTCATGGGATGATCCAACGTCATGTGAGCTGCCTTCTCCATTTCCGGAACCAACCCATTGTTGCATGCGATCGCGTATGCACGGAAACCCTCTGTTCCGACTGGCGCTGGGAAAGTCCCGCGGTTTACTTTGGCCCGAATAGAGGACTGAACTTGGACCATGTCGTATTTCTGACAAGCCGCGAGCAAATTCAACACCTTCTCGTACGAGTCAGGTATCACCCGGCGGACAGGGTAAAGCATCGAGACAAGGGTGCTCAATAGTTCTGCGTCTTCAGAAAATTGGACCACAGGAAGCCCATCGACGGATTCGCTATCAGAAGGCTGGGGAATAGAAAGCAGGTCCCCGAAGAAAGGAGACACCATGACCAATATTGACTTATGGATACGAAAATTAACATGATCGGATGATCGAACGATAAGATTTGCGTCAGGTATGTCCAAGGGTGCAGGTGGAGACGTGATTGGATTGGCTCGGGCTTGAGAAGCCTCTCTTCCCTGCACGAGGGAGAGTGATGATCCAGCCTGTGAAGGCATCAGCGTCGTGAGCAACTCATCGACAAGAATCTCACTCACCTTTTCGAAACTGGTATGAACAACAGTAGCCAAAGCTTCCCAGACATTGCGTATTGTCTGGTTGGGTATAGATTCACATGAGCATCTACATCCATTTCTTATGTGGTGTGCCAGGGCCATGTTGAACTCAACAAAATCGAACAGATGAGGGGCATCTCCTATGGATTTAATGTAGTCGTCAAGCCAGCGCGGGATTTGGGAAGACGCGGTTGCTGCTGAACAGCTGAAACCTTCCAAAGCGTCGCTTACACCACTGGAAGACGTCCCGAGTTCCATGAGGTCCGATGCAAGAATGGCCCGAGTATTTTGGTAGAACTTCCAAAGTTCATAAAGAGAAGGTCCCGGCATTATGTCGAGTTTATCCTCCAAATCCGCGATGTCCATCGGGTATTTCAATATAATTTGAGCTGCCTGAAGTGCCTCTTCGCGAAGTCCGTACTTTTGCGCGAGAGAATAAATGTGGACTGCGGAATCTAGTTTGGTAAATGGTGGATTCTGTCGTGCGATTCTGTCTCGAATGTGGGCTAGTACCGAGACCATTTGATACTTCTGTGCCACAGATAGCAGTTCCATCGCATCTTCAGCGGTCGATGGTACGAGGGTGGTTACAGGAAAGATGAAGGTGAGAAGGCTGTGAAGGATCGCTCCGCTTTCTGTGAGCTGGACTAACGGGTGTGATGCTTCGCCGCCCGCGCCATTCGGAATATCCAGGGTTTCGTGGATAAGCTCTTTGAGTACGGGAGAGCTATCGATAATGTAAGACTTTGGGACCCGAAAATGATGGGAGTCGTGAGAACGAAGGACAATATCTGCGCCACCGCTGCCGCTGTATTCGAAGAGAAAGTTTGGAGGGGGTTCGTTCGATATAAGCATGTTTGAAGCTGCTTGGAGGGTACTTGTAGACGTAGTCTTGTAGCTCCGTGTGACCGTGTCACATAAAGTGCTACCAGTGAGCTCCCTAAATATCCATCGAGCCGCAGCGAGGGGAAGGCGCCAGAGCACGGCGAAATGGGGTGTTGCAGGGAAAGCGCCCGTGGCATCTTGCACTTGTATCAATACACATACAGAGTAACTGACAAAAGCGTGCCTTACGTGCAACAAGTCGCCCCTTTCATCGGCTGAGCCGTATTTCAATTTTCATCCAATGACAGTCGAGCGGTATTTAGAATCTGGCCGTTACTTCGGTTTCGTAACTGGCCACGGCCGATGAGGTCATACCGAAAGGAAGCTGTCTACTTCACATCCGCAGCTATAAGCAAGCGGCCTAGGCGAGGTTTCGCGATGGACCAACATGACATCGATACGCGGACAGAAAAGGGCGAGCAATAACGCCCAGGGTTGAGGGTGTTACGATGTGTATCAACTCTATCGAGCATTTTATTTTTAGAAATTCAGAGAACGAGGCGACGAGGATCATTCAATGTATTTCATGCTGCCTCTTCGAAGTTGATTGCGCCCGTCAATCAAGAACTTTCCCACTTGCGTCCCACGTAATCATCCATGATATCGTGTCGAAACTACAAGAAATCTGAAGGGGCAATATATATACTGTATTTGATTGGTGATCGGCTGGGTTTCCATCTATACTTTGAGTACTTGTTAGGTGTATCCGTCAGGACAACTGTGACGTATTTCAACCCTACCACATGTACGTCATACCGAGAGAGTCGCAGGCAAGAACGTGGCGGTACATCAGCGCAGCACAATAGTATTCTGTACCCTGAAGCACGCACCAAGGCGGGGGAGTGATGGTGAAAGGGAAGAGAAGGAAAAATACAAAGGATCCTAGTCTGCCAAATAACCATGTATACAAATGACGAGTCCGTAAACCACGGATAAAGAAAAGAAATTTAACACTTTATGTTTCAAGGACTTTGGCACGACGTTTGACTTTATCTCGCAATATCGGAGGCAGCACCGGAAACATCGATTCCTAAAACCTCGGTAAGTCGAGTCTGAGTTAGCCACAGGTCACCGCGTACCCGCGGGGTGGGGGGGGGGGAGAAGAGAGGTGAATCCTCAGGTACTTTGAAATCAATGAAAGATATGTACCTTGTCCAATTCCAGCGCCAATTTGCTTTCGAGTTCCGCGTGGGGTGTCGAATCGTTTACTGCACTCACCCATACGCAGGACTTGCATTTAACACCTCTCTGAAGAGCCTTCGAGTACTCCCCACGTATGTTTGAGGGTTTGAGTGGATTCGTGAACTCTTGCTTTTTCGAGTCGTCATTCCGTGAGAGGGCTTGTAAACAGTTCGGGTCCCACTGAACCGCATACCCATAACAACTGGAACAATACGAGGGTATCGGGGTTACTCCTTGTAGAGCCTGGAGTGACAAGCGGCACGCCGCGACAAGATTGTCTCTGCAGCGCATCCGGAAGCGGGCGAGGTCTCGCAATGCAGAACCATCGAAAAATCGCAATGAATCCCCAAGAGTTTCAAATGTCATTGGATGTTCCAACGTCAGACGAGCTGCCTTCTCCATTTCCGGAATGAGACCTTTGCCACATGCGATCGCATATGCACGGAAGACCTCGGTTCCGACTGGCCCTGGAAAGCTCTCGCGGTCGACCTCGGTACGGATATAGGACTGAACTTGAACCATGTCGTATTTCTGACAAGCGGCAAGCAAATACAGCACCTTGTCATATGAGTCGGGTGTCACCCGGGGGATAGGGTAAAGCATCGAAACAAGGGAGTTCAGTAATTCTCCGTCTTCAGACAATTGGACCACCGGCAGCCCATCGACGAATTCGCTGTCGGAAGGCTGAGGAAGGGAAAGAAGATCTTCAAAGATGGGCGATGCCATGGCCAGAACCGACTTATGGACGCGGAAGTTGACTAGGTCAGAGGATCGGATGATGAGGCTCGCGTCGGGTACAAGTATGTCCAAGGGTTCGGGTGGGGGCGTGATCGAATTGACTTTGGCTTGAGAATCCTCTCTTCCCTGCACGAGTGATAGAGCTGATTCTGCCTGTGAAGACATTAGCCTGGTAAGCAGTTCACCAAACCTCAATAACACTCACCTTTTTGAGGCTGCCATGGATAACAGCCGCCAAAGCTTCCCAAATGTTGAGTGGGATCTGGCTGGATATAGACACACATGCGCATCCATAATTATTACCCTCATCCCTCATGTGGCGCGCCAGGGCCATGTTGAACTCAACGAGATTGAAGAGGTGAGGAGCATTTCCTATAGACGTGATGTAGTTACAAAGCCAGCGCGGGATTTTGGAAGACCCAGATGCTGAACAGCGTAAACTTCCCAAAGCGCCGCTTATACCACTGGCAGGCGTCATGAATTCCTGCAGGTCCGACGCAAGAATGGCCCGAACTTCTACGTAGTAATTCCAGAGTTCATAGAGAGCAGTACCCGGAATCACATCCAACTTGTCTTCCAAGTCCGCGATGCTCATCGGGTGTTTTAATATGGTTTGAGCTGCCTGGAGCGCTTCTTGGCGAAATCCGTACTTTTGTGCGAGAGAATACATCTGGAGTGCGGGTTCTAGCCCGGTGGATGGTGGATTCTGTTGCCCAATTCTGTCCCGTATGCGGACCAGTATAGCGACCATTTGATACTTGTGTGCCACAGACAGTAGTTCCATGGCCTTCTCTGTGGTTGATGGTACGATGGGGGTAACGGGAAAGATGAAAGTGAGGAGGCCATGAAGGATGGTACCGCTTTCTGGGAGCTGAATCACCGGAAGTGATGCATCACCGTGCGTATCGATGGGGGGATCTAGGGCTTTTTGAATAAGCTCGTCGAGTACTGGAGAGCTATTGATGATGTAAGACTTTGGGACCCGGAAATGATGGGAGTCGTGAGAATGAAGAATGAGATCCGCGCCGTGGTATTCGAAGAGAAAGTTTTCAGGAGGTTGGTCCGATGTGAGCATGTTGGAGACCTCTTGTAACATAAGAAGCTTCCAGCAAGCCTCTTAAATACCCGTCGACCCGCAGCGTGGTGGGGAAGGCGCCAACCAGGGCAAAATGGGGTGTCGCAGAGAAAGCGCCGGTAGCGTCTTGCAATCGTGTCAATATACCATGAAGAGTGAGTAACAAAAACGTGCCATGTGTGCTGCGGGAAGGTCCCGATATGGTTAGGGTTCACATCCGCAGCTACACAGACGCAGACAGAAGAGGATGAGCGATTACGCCCGAGGCTGAGGGTGTCACAACGTGTATTTGGACATATTCTATAGAACTTCGGAGAACGAGGGGGATGAGAATGTCTCAACGTGTTCATGCTGCGGCAGAACCTCTTACTAAGTAGGCCGCGTCCCACGTACACGTAACCATGCCTCGTGTCGGAACCACTGTAGAGATCGCGGCTACGATGACGGTGTAAACAGGGGGAGAGGGGGAGGAGAGGGAAAGGGTGAGAGAACGAGAAGGAATGAACGCACACACGAACGGCTCTGAACGAAAGATGGAAACTTCGGATTCTTGGATTCGATCGATGGGTGGGTCTTCCTCTACAGTGAGGAGGTGAGTGTATATACATGTTGGTACCTATGGGTGTCTTGGTTGAGGCTGTAAGTACTGAATAGAGGCAGTGAGGAACATAACTTAGAAAAGGGAAGAGGACTGCAGAATGAGGCTGAGACGAAAAGAGTGAAAGGGAGACTTGTGGCGTTGACAGGCGCTCCGTCATGCCAGTGGCCGTTCATGCGAGCTCACGCGGCTTGCACCACAACAGTAGAATTCCGAACGGCAAACATATTTAATTAATGACTTGGCTGCATTTCTGTCTATATTTTGAGTACTTTGGTTGAGGAAGTCTCCATGTGGGGACAACTGTGACGTATTTCAACACTACCAATAAATGAATGAGTGGAAACCCATCCACCCCCGCAGCCTTGACATATGCTCCCTCACCGTCACTTACGTACCCTGGATGGTTAGTATGCTTACCATAGGAGTGGCTGCTTGAGGATTATATTATGCCGAAAGTAATTCCTCTGAACGATAAGCCAGGTTTGGACTACAACACATCGCGACCCATGCCCGCGAGCCTAAAAAGACCTTAAAAATACGCTTTCGGGTTGCAGTAGATTTGACGATAGGCAAATTCCCGCTACTATGTGAACAGAAGCGACATATTGCACCACCGAGATGTCTTGCATACCACCTTTTGTGTGTCCGAAATCGACCTTGATCACTGAACCAATCTTCTGCTTGGAGGCTATGCCTTGGCACCATTGAAGCGGACCTGCCTACGACAATCGAAGACTCAGGGGTTCTATAAGGAAGAGATGTTCCGAAAGCACTCACCCAGAGTCGTCCAATCGCGCACTTTGTTAACTTTTTCCCTGCATAAACGCATCCTGACTCACCCATGCAGTGCACACATTCGAGCAAAGCATACAACCGCTTCAACTGGGATAACACCGGAGAACTGCCAGGTATTCGGCACGAAGTGTATGTGAAAGTGCATTGCGGCACATGTATGTCTGTCACCACCAGGTTGGTGAGGGAGTATTGCGGAAAGAGATCCAGATAAGGGATTGCGGGAGGCGAAAAGCGAAGAGTGATACAACGCACGACGCAAGACTGTCTTGACAGCGCTTGCAAAACTCAAGGAAGGGGTCGGAGTGCCTACTACCCAAAGGCGGCGTGTTCATCCTATGAACCCGAAGGACCAGACTCGGAGTGAGGGCATGCCATTTCTTTGATGAGCCCATTCGCGCTTACTGTGAGTTAACGAAGGTGCTTGCTTTTGATTTTGATACGGTCGGTCGGTTGGACGGCGGTCATATCACATCTCTGCGAATGGGCGAGCGGGGCTACGAAGTCGTCGTAATCGTCCGGGATCTGAGGGAATCGGCGGGCATGGTAACGCGACGAGACTACGCAATGGCTTCAGTACCTTAGGATAGGTGGACCGCGGGGAGCCCGTTAATGAGTTCACTCTCGGTGGGCTGAGGGAGAGAACACGTCAGAAAGGATGGCGAAGAAACAGTTTGTGAAGACGAAAAGG
>Ga0307510_10010825_pt1 | contig 10842 bp, 13 predicted proteins | sample 12_EM_MG_FD_207224 | JGI IMG/M metagenome (GOLD analysis project Ga0307510, IMG submission 207224) | Populus trichocarpa ectomycorrhiza microbial communities from riparian zone in the Pacific Northwest, United States - 12_EM | ecosystem: Host-associated > Plants > Roots > Unclassified | place... | reverse complement strand
GTCAGAGGGTGGTGATCAGTGTCAACGCTGGAGGACTGTAGAGCGATCGGTGGGACGATGCACACAGCGCGACTTCACCTCTTGTTGAGATGCGCTCAGCGGGAGGTGGAAGATTTGATGCGGCGTAGGGTTCGAGTTGGGTGGGTAAGGGTACGGGTTTGTGCTGCTCCTGGTCGTCGAGGCGCTGCGAGCGGCGAGGCGGGAAATCTGTGTGCCACGCTGGCTGAAGGTAGTCCTGAGGAACACATGCATGCAGCGATTGGGTTCGCAGAAGGAGCTCAAAAGGCCAGCTTGGAGGGCGCTGTAATGAGAGGACCGCTGTTGAGGCTGAAAGCGCTGAAACCCGGCCACACCTGAAAATATGGAAAGCTATTGGAAGGGATGTCACGTGGTCACAGCAATATTTAGCACACATTCCCCGATGAGTTCCCGTCACTCAAGCTCTTTCAAATCGCAAACACGTATCATAGTGGGCACTACCCGACTAGCTAGACATATCAGAGAATTCAAATATTCGAAACTCATGAAATAATAGCTCCCAGATGCTACATTTAGCTGGCGCCAGAGCTGAAGGCAAATGGTTAGATTTCGACTTCTGAGAGGTCAATCCTTGCTTACACTCGTTCCACAGGGCGAGGAGGGCCGGGGTCAGTGGCGAGAGTCGGGAACGGGTGCTGGTCGCACTGTATATGTTCTATTCTTCAGGAGTTGTGGTTTTATGAGATTAAACTTGGGCACGTACAGATTGTTCGATCTCGTCAAGCGAACAGCCAGCTGGCATATGGGGTGTGCCAACGCGGGCCTTGGGTTCTGGGATTACCTCGGAGCAGTCGACCATGTCTTCCAACTTCTGACCGAGCGTCGCGAGCTTGCCCATTGCCTCGGCGAAGGAGGACCTCATGTAATCCTCATCCTCGATGTGCTTTTGCCAATAGCAAGCCGTGCGAGAATCTATCAATGACATTGGTTAATCATTCGCGGTAAACTGAGATATTGTAGACATACCTCTGGCGATAAGATAGTCGGATTGGAGGCGCATTTCTCCTTTGAGGGCATGAGGCGCGGGCATTTCTCCCAGGTTTGATCCACGGCTACGCCATCCAGAGTGAGAAGAAAGAGATAGCCGGTGCCGCAAAAAACACCTACCCAGGGTACTCATCTCCTACGAGCAGTGTCTCCACGTAGAATTGGCTGTCAAAGACGTCGGGTGTGGAGTCAAAGGGTGATCCTGGAACAGAGTCATCAACCTTGTCGGCCGCAGCAATCGAGTGTCTAGTAAGAGGTATCAATATCAATCATGTCCCGAGGTAGTGCGAATGTTACTTACGATGCGAGCAGAGCAACAACGGCCTCAGGCCCAAAGCCAGCATCCCAGAAGCGATCAAGAATTCTCGTGACGTCATCTATACGTTGTTTCAGTTGTGATGATATCCAGAAAACCAGAATGGGCTTACGGTCTGGATCAGGAACTGTCCCATCCGCTGCAGGGCGGATGGCCTCGGGACGGCCGAGCAGAAACTTAAGCCGTGGTGCACCGGGGCAGTTGCTCACCCCAACAGCTGACGCAAACTGAATGCTGGAAAAGTTGGTCTGCAATTAAGGCTGGGCATCTCTATGACCATTACGAAACTCACAAGTCACCCGGCGTCATATTCCATTTCTCGATGAACGGTTTTTGTTTCTTGACTATATCGTCAATGCCGTCATTCCCATGATAGCGGGTTTCAGTATCGGCAAAGGTGATAATGGAACCATCGGCTCCTCCGCCGCTGCATTTAAGACTGTGTCAACTCTCAGAACTAACGGAGGAGGAAGGCAACATACAAATCCTTGTTGTTCAAAGAAAATCCAATGGCATCGTGAAAGGCGATGCGCAAGGCCGAGTGCGCATCCTCGCCGCACTTTCCGCCTTCGAAGAGGTTCTCTTGTATGTCCTTGAGAACTGGGAAGAGAGAGCAGCATTTCTCATCGTCAACGACGTTCCCATCAGGGCAGGTAACACGGCGGACGAGGGCAGCTGTGATGATAGTCATTACGTTTGGTGCCGTCTGAGCGATGAATAGACCTACCTTTCGCTAGGGAAGCCAGTGCGAGAAGTGCAGTCAAGCGCTTGAAAGACATCCTTAATGGCAGAGGAGTGGGGGTTCGAGGCTCTTGGTCGTAGAACGCTTGCAGTCGGCGTGAGGAACAAACGTGTACCTGGTGGGCCTTTTATACTTCGACGAGAGCGAGGCTAGTTGGAGCCCAGACGGCTGGGCTGGGGGAAATTCACATGTTAGTAAGTGCCCGTAGGAAGTCCAAAACTGAATTTTGGTCGCGTTGTAAATGGTCCTCGCTGCACCCACACACGAGAGCACGCAAATGGCATTTAACTTCGGTCTGCAGTGGACTAGACTTGTGGACGTGATCATTTCGGCAAAACGAAGCCGGATATGTGAGATTTGGAACAGTCCTGGTGACGAACCGACCGTCGATATTCCCGGGCGCATTCCAGTGGGTACATTTTCGAAAAAAACTAGGCGCCGAGCATGTTGGAGTCACAAAGGGCAGATGAGATAATTCCAGAAGACACTGTGAAGAGTTGCGAGGCCGACAACGAAATTGCTCGAGCACAGCGAGTCGTAAGCCATTGGACGCACAAGCCATTCGTTATCCCATTCATTGGAAAGCGTCTAGGCGTAGCGTCAGACGACTAACAACTCCTTTGACCACATGGTTAGGACGCACTAGGGTTAGGTGCTAGTCACGTGGTCCAGTAACAAGAGGTGTTAATGATGCGGAGAGCAAGAGAAACACGGAGAGATCCCAGATCGTGATACAAAAATGCGGGAAAAAATGGAAGGGTGACCTGAGACACCATGGACAAATATACGCATCCCGTAAACGCAGAGGTCGGGAGGTATGCCAACCAGAACAGTTGGAATGAGAACAGAACTGAATTCCAAGCCAATCAAGGTCCAGGGTATCAAAACATGTTGACAGGTCGGCCATCAACTCTAGAATTTCATCTAATCGGTATAGGAATAAATCTAGTGGAAAACACCGTGCTCTGGAATCCCATAGATAGAATAGGCCATTCCTGGGGGTCTGTCCGCCATCCACGAAAGGCACGGCCTGCTGTCATGCTGTCAGCCGGGTTGCATTGAGCGTTCCGATGAAGCAGAGGCATCTCGCACACGTTCAGACCTCAATCCCCTCGAGATTAGTGCCCTGGAGTCTCGTCAATAAAGCATCTTGGCGGTATGGGTGCTCTGACTCACCAGCTTCGGCAAACGCAAGTACACATCGGTACCTTGAAAAGGAACGCGGTCAGTAGGATACAGATCAAAACGCTGAAGGATCTCACCCCATCCATCTAAAGACACGAGCTCCAAGGAACCACCAAAGTACCTGTGGCGGTCGGTTTTTCATTCGTCGATATAGACTCTTGGATTTACATACCTCGCAAATATGTTACTCATTGCAAGGCCAATACCGAGTCTGGGATGGGGACCTACACCAGACCTCAGCTCAGGATCATTTTTCAGAGGTGTTCCGTTGCCGTGTTGTCGCCACTCGTCCTTCCATCGACTGACTAGCTCTTCCACAGTCGCACGCATCCCAGCAGGGCTCGCGCTTGCAGTTCGAAGGAGTCCCAAGTTATCCTGCTCTAATCTTGATGCATTGCGAACGTGAGAGAAGGAGAATAAGTCAGATGGAGAGCGAATTTGAGGATTCAAGAGACCGCCACCTAGCTCGGTAAGTGAGTCGATACTGAGATGGAAGTGATGTAGGCTGTACCCTGATCTGAGATCCGCATCCCTATACTGTCGGGCGCTGTGACCAGGGTGACCAGAATCGCAGGCAGGCCTGATTTTCGATCGTGATTGGCAATAGTAGCTTGCATGGCCTGGTGAACGTAAGAGATACGCGACATTTTCGTTCAATGAGTTGCGAGCGCACATTCTTCAACAACTCGAAGATAATGTATCTGTTCAGAAGATCAGTTATATCTCAGGACCGGGAGAGAGGAACGCTGACTCTAAGTGTTCCCGAATATAAGCAAACTGTGCGCCAATGTGTCCCTCAATATTTACCTCTGGCCACTGGGTCTCGTGACTATTAGGCGATCCAGAGTCGTCCGAGTCATGGGTTAGCTGGTGTAACAGAGTGGTACATCTTTGCACGCTCTTCTCCACGTTTAATCCAGTATAGATGATGCCAACATGTCCTTCCTCTTTACTCGTTACATAATTTCTGCCAACAACGGATTCTGACAGGGCAATGTGGTGCTCCGCAAGGACACGTCGTGAAATCCGGGATACCAGCATGCGCCTCATAAATGCGTCAAGTTGGTCAGGGGAGAGGTGAGGAGAAGCTAACGAAAGGCCAAGAGATAGATTTGGGATAACAGCGGCACTGCGAAGGCGTGGGCAATGACCAAAGGATGTGGTATGTAAACCCACTGTTCGTCCAGGAGGCCTCTCAGGAAAGAGCAGAAACGTTCATTGTCTTCTAATGTTTCAATTCGGGGAAATCGACGGATCCTAAAGCACGTGGTTGCCAATGTTAAGTTTGCGATCAGATGGAGGATCGGACATACTTCTCAAACGCGGACCAGTACAACTGCCAGCGAAGAGCGGTGTGATGTCGACCAATTGATCATGAACAGTGTATCTCACCTCATACACATTCGTAACACCCTCTTGCATGACCACGGCATATGGAAGGGCCTGTAGGTCCCGTATTCTGTGCGCTATGCGCACGGGAAGCTCCGTGCGGACATAATTTGCACTCTGAACGGATGTTCAATAGGGAAGAGTCAGGCCAAACGACAACAGACCTTAATGAGACGTTCTTCATTCATAAATCGTCCAAAAAAGACCTAAAAGGGCATAAACTCTTACATGATACTCTCATCTGTAAGATAAACCATGTACCAGCTGTCGCAGGCTCAGTCTCTTGGCCTCCCTTGTGGCATATAACTCCAGTTGCCGGTTTTGATAAAAGTGCGGGTTCGTAGACAGGAACCTTGCCTGGGATAGAGCCAAGCATTTAGATACGGGGAACCGGATATTAGGAAGCATATCGAGGTGATGCAGACTCAGGGTAACACAGTGATTAAGGGTAACAATGAGTCTCGCATCGAGTCTACCAACAGGCGACAGGCGTGGATAATTTTAACGCAATCGATGCATTACATAAGATTCGCCATATCGCTTGTGGCAGCCCGATTCGGTCAAATACTGTATCTCGAAATTGCAGCTCCTAGGTCTCTGAGAATGCCATAAAGTCGCTTCTAAAGTGAGACTGAGTGATCACAAAACGCCCGCTGGCGTGCGTTGACTTCCGAGTCCTCGCGTACTCCTCATGTCATGTCATAACGTCACCGGATATGCGGCCCGGGTGTTGTATAATGCTGACACCTCGAAATGGTCTCGTTAACAAACCCTCGCCCAGGGTGAATCGTCTTACCTGTGATTGCGCGCTGTCACACACCTTCGACTTCAGGACAAGTACATTTTCTACTGAAACACCTAAGAAAGGTCTGCATTCCTTTCAAAACCACCTATTCCGAGAACTGATATCCATAGCTCATCAGGCTGACCCAACCGATTTCTTCAGCTGAAGATGGTCCCTGGTCCCTCAAATTACGACTACACAGAGGGTGCTTCTGCGATCGATATCTCAGTGGCCCTGTCCAATTCCCGTCATTCTCGCCGCGACTCGCAGTGCAGTTTGCCATACGATGGCCAGCCAGGAACAATGTTTGATGGACCGGGGCACAGCGTTGTTCCGAGCAGCGTTTCGAGGATGAGCATTGACCGCCCCCGTAACCGTCGACGGAGCGAAGATAGCCAGGCGACGCGGCCGTTTGCCGCACATCGGAGGAGCAGTGACATGATCAGTTCCTGGTCTCAGATGCCTGATGACTCGGCGTTGGAGGAGGATATCAGTGAGAGGGTCCCGCTACGCCGAGGAAGGAGATCACCGTCGCCACGGAGAACAAGCGTATTCAGCGGCATTGCCCACCTCTTTGGGCGGGACACAGGCAGGGATGACGCATCGTCGTACCGGAGAACATCCATCTCTCAAGTCTCGCGCACGTCGTCTCGGCTGTGGGGGCGGCGCTCCGATGCGGGGTCTGAGGTAGGCAGCGAAGTATCAGGTGAAGGCGATGACCGTTGGGGTTACTCTTCTGGCGAGGAGGATGAGCCATCGGACGTTGAGGACATTGCACGCGACAAGTCTCCCGTGATGAGTGAAAGGACATTTGATTCATATCCTCCATCTCCCACTCCTTCAGCATCGCTACCACTGCTAGCTGGAGATCAATTTTTCGGCAACGAGACGCGTATCGATATCGATTTCGAACCTTTGGACCCCCCACCACCTGGCGCACCAAGCAGGCAAACGTTCCATCTCCCGGATGAAGATGTTACCCTGCGATTTGTTGGTTATGAGGTCCTCCGGTGGCATAGCTGGACCTGGCGCTTGGGCTGCATCCTTAGCCTGGGCGTGCTAGGGCTGCTTGGACACTGGTTTCCTAGGCTTTGGGTGCACTGGGTTACAAGAGAGAAGGCTTTCAAGGAGTTATTCAGCGGCTTTATTGTTATAGAGGTGCGTTGAATGACCATTTCCAAGGACAAACACCATAACGCGGTGTAAGACTACTTTTAGGGATATTTCGTTTTTCCCCGTGCGGAGAATTCCGTATCCATATCGTGCCTCTACTGCATTTCCTAGCCGCTCAACGCCAACAAAGGCAAATGGTAACGGATCTTCGTCCGTCAACTCCGAGGATGTCTTGCTCGAAACCCTGCTCGTAGTTGACTATCGCTACGCCCGATTTGCTCTTGATCCCATTACTGGACTATTCGTCACAGTCAAGTGCGTCAGGAGGTCGTTCAGCTGTCAAGCCTTGCCGCTAACATAACAGAAACAGGGACTGGCGAGACCAGGGCTGGACAGGTGTCGGCTCTGTGAAGAATGGCTTGGGAGGGTCTCTTCGGCAGCAAAGGCTAACTTTGTTCGGGGATAATATCATCGATATTGAATCAAAGTCAATCATCACGCTCCTAGTGGACGAGGTCAGCTCGTTCCGTGCGTCACTCAGAACTCAGCCCAAACTTCGAGACAGGTCATCCACCCTTTCTACGTATTCCAAATCGCCAGCATCATACTGTGGTCACTGGACGACTATTACTATTATGCGTTTTGCATCGCATTGATCTCAGCTGCGAGCATCACCACCACGCTAATCGACACTAAGAAGGCAAGTCAGTTTAGACAACAGGATGACCAGTACACTCACCTCATGCACAGACTATCGCTCGAATGCGCGAAATGTCCCGTTTTACATGTACTGTGAGCGTATTTGTCGACGGTATCTGTAAGTCATTGCCCCGTTGTTGGCGGCCTAATCCTAACCCAAAACAGGGCTCGAACGCAGTTCCGCCGATCTTGTCCTGGGTGATATTATCAACCTAACTGAACCTCCACTATCTATCATCCCGGCCGACTTAGTTCTGCTGTCTGGCGATGCTATCGTAAATGAGTCGATGCTTACCGGTGAATCCATTCCAGTTAGCAAGATTCCTGTCAAAGACGAAGACCTTGCTCGCTGGCGCGAGACCGTAGACGTCCAGGATGACATGGCCAAAAGCTTCCTTTACGCAGGTACCAAAGTCGTTCGCATCCGAAGGTCTGTCGGACTAGCAGAGAGCCCCTTCGATAGGCCTGCGCTAGGACTCGTCGCTCGCACTGGTACGTGAGCTCAACCAAGACGAGGGGCGGGGACTTACCTGTGTGTAGGGTTCACAACAACGAAAGGCGCGCTTGTGCGCTCCATGCTCTTCCCGAAGCCGACTGGTTTCAAGTTCTACCGCGACTCAATTCGGTTTATCATGGTCCTTTCTGGAATCGCGGGGCTTGGTTTCTGCGCTAGCGCTGTGCAATTTATCAAGCTTGGAGTGCGTGCCCTTATGAACCATATGTATGGCGGCATCTAACCGAGTGCGCAGGTCCCATGGCACACAATTATTATCCGTGCGCTCGACCTTATCACTGTGGTCGTTCCTCCGGCACTTCCCGCAACGCTCTCTATCGGCACGAGCTTTGCGCTGAACCGTCTCCGGCGATCTGGCGTCTTCTGCATTTCGCCCAACAGGATCAATGTTGCGGGGAAGATTAACATTTGCTGTTTTGACAAAACGGGAACGTTAACCGAGGACGGGCTCGACATTCTCGGCGTTCGCGCGCTCGATCGCCACAGCGGCACGCGTTTTGGTGAACTCGTCGACAACGTCTATGACATACCTGGGCCCGTGGGCCGTGAGAAGGCCACTTTCCTTTATGCCCTTGCAACGTGCCATCAAATCAAGGTTGTTGGTGAAGAGGTCGTTGGGGACCCACTGGACGTCAAGATGTTCCAGTTTACCAAGTGGATGATCGAAGAGGGCAACGTCGCCGGTACGGGGATGATCCGCGGACGTGGGTCTGGCGAGCGTGAGGCACGGCCTGCAGCACTAGTCCAAACAATTGTCCGGCCACCAGGGAGCGCGCAGTTCAAGATCGAAGATGCTTTGAAGGGTGGCGCGAAGGTCGGCCTCCCTTTCCCCCGCTTCGGATTTAGTTTCTCGAACCTGAAGGCTAACTGGGTCATTTGGTACTTTATGCAGCATGCCCATTTCCTCGAATTTGGGGTTATCCGCACATTCGAGTTCGTCTCGCAGCTTCGTCGGATGAGTGTCATCGTCAAGCGTCTCCGAAGTATGAGCATGGAGATATACGTAAAGGGTGCCCCGGAAGTTATGGTTGATATATGTGATAGGGATTCATGTGCGTATCCTTCTTCTCATGCAGAGTAAACCGGACTGACTTGAGCTATGGCAACCAGTTCCTGATGACTACGATGACCTCCTTTCATATTACACTAAGCGCGGATATCGTGTGATCGCGATTGCGGGGAAGAGCATCGAAGGGATGTCATGGCTGAAGGCACAAAGGATGAAGCGGTTCGTCCATCGCCTTTTACACGAGCAGGACATGAATTCACGGTGATGGCACAGTGAGCAGGCGGAGTCTGGCCTTCGGTTCCTAGGCTTAATCATCTTTGAAAACAAACTGAAGCCAGGAACCACCCCAGCAATTCAGGCCCTACGTTCCGCACATCTCGCATGTAGGATGATCACAGGAGATAACCCTCTAACTGCGGTCAGCGTGGCACAGGAGTGTAACCTTATTAGCCAAACAGCGCACGTATTCATGCCGACGTTTATCCAAGGTGGGTGACAATAAGACAAAATGACCCGTGCACTATCGTATTATTTAACTGACTTTTCGGTGGAGCAGGAAACGCCGAGACACCGCTAGCAAAACTCTCATGGTCATGCATGGACGACCCCACGTGGAGATTAGACGATTACAGCCTGAGGCCACTTGCACCGTCATCACACCACGTAGATGCCGATATGGTAGATCACCAGGACTACGCTCTCGTCGTTACTGGCGACGTCTTCCGCTGGATGATCAATAACGCACCGCTCGAGACTTTACAACGCGTACGCACCCCTTCTATCCCGCATTGTGCTTCGCCTCTAACGCGTCTTGCACAGATGCTTGCACGATGCCAGGTCTTTGCGCGCATGTCCCCAGATGAAAAGAACGAGGTTGTTGAGCGGTTGCAATCTCTTGGATATACCGTTCTCATGTGCGGCGACGGTGCCAACGACTGCGCCGCGCTCAAAGCGGCAGATGTAGGATTGTCCTTGTCCGAGGCTGAGGCATCCGTCGCTGCGCCATTCACCAGCAAAACCCCTGACATTGGATGTGTACTCGAAGTAATTAGGGAAGGTCGTGCGGCTCTTGTGACAAGCTTCAGCTGCTTCAAGTACATGTAAGCCAGCTTAATAGTATCTGTAACGGTTCAGCTCAATCATCATGCGCATCAACAGGGCTCTCTATTCTCTCATCCAGTTCACGACCATCACCCTGCTGTATTCATTCGCCTCATCCCTAGGGGACTTCCAGGTAAGCATCTCTGTGACTATCGCCAAGGAGTTACTGAGCGTGTTACAAGTTCTTGTACATTGATCTATTTGTCATCATTCCCGTTGCCGTTAGCAGTGAGTCTCTTGAACTTCGATGATAATACGACGGTGACAGACGTCTACGTAGTGGGTCGCACACCCCCTTATCCTATGATACACCCCAAGAGACCCACTGCAAGTCTAGTGTCGAGAAATGTCCTTGCGAGCATCATCGGACAGATCGTTATTACAAGCGCAGCACAGTTCTGGGCGTTTTTCTGGGTGCGGGACCAGCCCTGGTATGTGTTTTTATCACGTGGTAGCAGGGAGACCAAGAGGGTGACCATTCCCAAGGTACTCTCCAGCGAACCCTGATGTCCATTCGGCCGACAACCACCTGCAAGCAGCGAATTATGAAAACACAGTGCTATTTTTACTATCCTGCTTTCAATACATCCTGGTTGCTGGGGTCTTCAGCATCGGACCTCCCTACCGCAAGCCAATGTGGACGAACGGTGCGTGTGAGACAGTGTCGTTAACATGACAGTTACTGAGTAATATATACCCAGGGCTGCTCATGCTGTCCCTGGTTGCTCTTTCATTATTCAACGTTTCTGTCTTGCTGGCGCCAACCAAGTTCATTTCGGCATTATTGGAACTAGTACCGATACCACTGTCAGCCCGGTTGATACTCTTGTGGGCGGCCATCATAAATGTGGCTGCGTCAGTTGGGTTTGAACGGTGGATTGCGCAAGCGGTCGCAGACTTGGTAGGGGTGTTTGTGTCCCACCACGAGGGTCGACGGCGGATAAAGGACAACAGGGTATACAGG
>Ga0307510_10010824_pt1 | contig 10843 bp, 7 predicted proteins | sample 12_EM_MG_FD_207224 | JGI IMG/M metagenome (GOLD analysis project Ga0307510, IMG submission 207224) | Populus trichocarpa ectomycorrhiza microbial communities from riparian zone in the Pacific Northwest, United States - 12_EM | ecosystem: Host-associated > Plants > Roots > Unclassified | place... | reverse complement strand
CCATGATCAATCCACGGCAGCAATGGTGATAAAAAAAATAAAAACTTGGAGAGGTTGGTACCTCATATCCTACCTACAAGTCCCAATCACAACCTTAATCTTCTCAGGTATACTCTCCGCTAAGCCATCAAAGAAATCAGAGTCCATTAACTCCCCCCAAAAAATGTTCAATAGCATCCAAGATTGTCTCCCTCAGTGTCCAACAATTATGCTTTGCAACATACCCTAAAAACTGGAATAACTGGACCTCACATTAAGACGTCTAGAATTCCCTCCTTTGGATTAGGGAAAGAAACACAGCAAAAACTTGATCTCTCAGCCCTCCACTAAAACAAATAAAAATAAAATAAAAAGACCGAGCTTACTAGGAGAGGCAACTCCAACGTACTCGCGTGAGGTCTAATTGTTCCAGTTTTACACTTACGGTATGGGAATACATTTCTCCAAAAAGAGACTTTACCCCCGCTCACGCACGATATAGGAACTGCATGTGCTTGGGTGATATTTTGTTCCAGACAACCATAGTTGAAAATGTCCGATGCCCATTGAGGTGGGGGGTTTCGGTGGTAATAGATTAGTTATCTAGAGCCCAATTTGGGTACTCTACCGTACTTGTGTTGCAACTCTGGCTACCGTGCTCACGGTCGCGTAACTCCGCAGCTGACACTCATGGATACACCCGAATCCCTACCGTAAAAACCACGACAAGTAAGAAGTCCAGAATTTCCCTCTCGGATTAAGTGGAGAAAGCACAGCAAAAATATTCTGTCTCAGCTCTCTGTTAGGACGAATAAAAGGAAAGTCAAACAAGCCTTACGGTAATGTGCATTTCCATTCACTCACGAACACGAGGGGATCTATTTTTGGGCCCTGCTCAGACGTCACTTCTCTCCACTCCATTATCTAGCCAATACCGGTACCCAGTCCAGTCCTACAAGGTTCCTCGTCCCTTATTCCGGGTTGGCGAAATATTTCATCCTGCATCGATTTTCTAAGATTGGAATTTCAGCTTTACGAGCCTGCAGTACATCATTTCCTGATTCGTCCACTCCGCACTGTTACGGTTGTAGTATGGAGCAGGGGGGTTGACTTGGGTTGAAATTACTGGTTGGTAGCAACCACTTCGTCTGGAAGCACGCACTTTCTATTACTCAACAAGAGCTAAGAGCTTAGAGGGAGCTATTTTTTGCTAGATGTCTTGAACTGGGGGCTAGCAACCTGCTCTATCAATTACCGCACGTTTATTCAGAGTCAACTGGGGCAAGAGGAGATATACACCCTCTGGGGCCTATGCTTCTTGGGTGTATTCAAGTACTGCTCATATTTTATGTACTAGTACCCGTATCTCTATTTTCTCCCTAACCTATGTTTCGGCACTCTACAAGCCGTCTCGACACCTTCAATAAACAAAACCGAGAATACGAGTTCTGAGCGAATTAGTAGGCAGTGTGATCACATTACCGGTACTGTGTACCGGGAGTCGTACCTGTACACAATACTAGTTTATGTCCAAGTGAATTAATAAGGGACTAGGAATCCGTGCGCTACCATGTAGCACTGCGCTTTTGGTACTTTGCCGAGAAACCAGGAACGGAAGGAGGGGCCATGGTGGTTTGTCGAAGCTAGCAGCGAGTAATGTGATTTATGTCTTGGCATGTGGTACCGGTTCGAGCTGGATACGAGGAGGCAGTCAAGTGGTCCCGGAGGTGGACCGGAAACGAGATAAAAGGGTCGGATTGTCGACGTCAATTCACAATCCTTCGCTCTTCAACTATCCAGCGCAGAGAAGCTCAATACCCTATTATCCTCCCTTCTTCCCTAGCCTACTAGACTATAAGGATAATACTTCGACAGCTCCAAACAAAGCAGTAGCATCACCAAAATGGGTTTCCAAAAGCTCACGATCCCCCTCATCCTAGCCCTCTATTACGCCCTCCTAGCCAGTGCTGCCGCCTTCTCCCGCCGCCAAATCTGCATCACGAACCCGATCCTCTACATCAGCTTCGAAGAAACCCTCACCCTCTCTGTCCAAAATAAGTCCCACCCGCTGCACAACAGGGCAATATACTACACGTCTCTTGGAGATGAAACTACGGGACCAGTCGAGCACGCCATGACCGTCTACCGGAGCAGCCTTCTCCCTCCCGCCGCCTTCCGACTGACCTCACAGAAACTCTACCACTCCCCGCCCCAGGGGATACCCGAGCAGATCCCGGCCTATACCAGATCGAGCGAATATAACGGCCTGGAGGAGGTCTATTTCCCGGCCACGCTGCCGAGTGTTGAGCCGACTGTTCGGTGGGGCGGGTATCCGGGGTGTGACCCGGATACTCCTAATACCGTCCAGTTAGAGCTAGGGCCTGACGGGGGGAATAGGAAGGTTTGCGCAAAGCCTAACGGGCCAGATTGGAGAATTTATTTACAGAGTGGGTGTAAGTTATCCCCCTTGCCCCCCTGCATCTTGTAGTTTTAATTGTGGGAGTTGGGTAATCGGTGCTGATGTCGTAAATTTTTCGCGGGGGATAGCTGGGCAAGTGGAGGATTGTGTTCAAGTTGTTATCAAGCTCGTTAAGAATTCCTCATCCTAGTGTGAGCCCGAGTTCCCGGTTAAGGTTAAAGGATTGAGTCGAGGGTCTGGGTTAATCGGAATGTGATATGGCTCCCTGCTTGCCTGGTTTAGATACTTTTCTTTTTTCAGTCTTCTCTCATCTTGTCTTTTTTGACTCCTTTGTGCGAGTCTGCGTGGTCTTTAAACCTATCAAGAGTGCGGTAGAATAAATGAGCGCAAGTGTATAAGAAGGCACTTATCATAATTTTCGGCCCAGAACCCTCTTCTAGAATTGTGTGGTTGACATCAAGCCACTCGAGTGCCGGATTATGTCACCAGGTGTGCCAGCTGGGTGGGAGTAGGGCTAGGGGACCCTCCCCATACCCGATCGCTTCAGCCAACGACTAGTCTTCTATATCCTAGGACACTGAGCTGTGTCATTGGATGCCATACCCGCATCGCGAAATCTCGCAAGTATTATACCGTGAGAACCAGAATCGCTAGTCTGTGGTCAAGACCAAACCCTCCCGGTAAGGCCCCGCTGTTTTGTTTCTCTTTTCTATCTCGGAAGAGAGGAAGGAGCTGTGCTTTTGCTGCATTTTCTGTTGGATGAGGTGGAGGTGAGAGGGAAGGTTCCTGTCCGCCCCCGGGTGCGAGTCTGCTAACTAAATCGGGCTAACATGTGTGCGCAACCATTCGTTTACCCCCTCCACGCCGGCATACTCTCTCCACAACACAACCAGGCTAGTTGCCAGTACCCCGACAACACTCAAAATTTTCGCTCTTCTTCCAAAAAGATGACTTATACGCGGTTCAATTGTTCAAGTTTATACGGTATGATACGACTGCTGCGCTGCGAGTGCCAATGCTCGAAGTATAACCCTAACATTTAAATGAGAAAAACAATCCTACCATGATAGGATCGCGGATAACAACAGGAGAGAAAAAGAATACCGGTAGCCCGATTTATAAAGCGGTCTGTGGCCAATAAACCAGAGGCCCCGTGGGGGGCCAGAGAGAGCCGAGGTTGTTTCTTAGATCTATTTAACATTGTATAATAATTACTATAATATAGCCCCTCGGAGATGTTGAATATCAATTGCTGATGACTAAGCGATATCGGGCGATGACATACAACTGCCGCCGGGGATCCCTGCAGCACCACAACGGTTTTATTGTCGCACAACCCCAGCGCACCGGCAAGTCCCTGATATCATTTTCACCCCACATCTCCACGCCCCCGCCATACCGTATGATTTCAAATAATCGAACCGTGTGCTATGCCGTTGGAGTTGCTTTCTCTAGTAAGATCTGGTGTTTTTTTTGCTTTTTATGTCACTCGAGGGGGCCTGAGCAGCTCTTTTTTTTGCAGTGGTTCCCCCCCTTTTCTAAAGTAGGTAATTCTCAACTACATAGCACCCGGTTCGATTATTTGAGATCATACGATCCCGGTACTCTTTTACTGACTTAGCCTCCTCTCAGATTTAGATACATTGGATCCGGTATGATACCGGCATCTCGAAAGCATTGGCTCGATCCGAATCATTGAGTCGTGGCTCTTGTCCATCCTGAGACGTGATCCGTGTGCTGCTATCCAGAGTGGCCCTCTATAGGCCATCTAGATTGTTTTTCATATTTTATATGCAAGCCCATAGCTTTCTTCTTTTCCTTTTCGTGAGCTCGGCCTAGGGCTCGCAGATAAGGCTTCGGATTTGTGATATCTATACTAGCAATGACTTTCATTTGTTAATGGGGGCCATCACTTCAGTCCAGTATGCTATCATTGCCGGTACCCAATCGAAAAAATTCAAATGCAATAGGGTAGTTAGAAATTTCTATTCTGTGGTTTCTTGCCACATGTTCCGATTCTCACGCAAGTGCTTCTACACCTGCACTATGCAGCATCCACCCTTGTCTAAGATATCCCACTTATAAGGTCGCTACTCCGCTACTCATGCCCTAATAATGGACTCGGATAGGCAACCTGAGGTGCTGGTGGCTCACGGAGAATGCCGCGGTTTCGCTCTGAAAGCTAAGTTCCCCGCATTTAGGTGCAGGTTGTGCATGCAATCCAACAAGGCTTCACCCACAGCAGCCAGGTGCTCATTGCAGGGCGAAAGCAAGTTGCCCAGTAGCCCTATCATAGGTTACGGCACTCGAGCATCCCCGTTACTAAGGCGCAGTATGCGGTGTTATGCTGGCGATCCTTTGCACCTGCCTGTAGTACCACACTGGCTACCGCTGTTTATGATCCGCCCAAATTCCCCTCTTGTATACCTGCTGCTTTGCTGAGATAAATAGTGACCTTGGATCCTCACCACCGTCCCTGGAAAGGATGGGTTCTGGGATGTTGACCACTCACGACAGCCCACTATGTCCCCCAAATGCGAGCACACACCTATCTCTGTTGCTTTGACGAACTACACTCTCTCTTCCCAGGCTCTTTTCCGCGGATTTCAGGTCCTAATCAATGGGCAAAGGTTCTCTCTCAGGCCAGATATATCCCACAGCGATATCCGCGTCGCAAACGCCGAAGCATGCTCGAAGTCTAAGGATCCGGTTGGTTGCCTCGGCGCTCTTGGTGGATTGTTCAACACCACGGGTCTTCAGGAGACTGTCGATATGAGATGGAACGGAACAGGAGTGTTCGCCTCCACAGACGTTACGGTGAAATTAATCAACGCCCCTATCGAATTTGGTAACTCATCGGTTCCAAAGCTGTATGGAGTCCCGATTGTGGTGGAGAACAAAACGGGGGGCGAGAGTGCAGGCTTGGCCTTAGGAACTAATTCGAGCTTTCTGCGGGCTGTCGTTAATGCTGGACTTATACCTAGCATGAGCTGGGGCTTGGGGGCGGGTAGCAGGTCGGTGGAGAGACCTACGCCAGGTGACTTAACATTGGGCGGATTCAACAGATCGTGGATATCGGACGAAAGTGAATTTCGAACATTTCAAATTTCGAAAGTAACCGGATGTCCGCTAAGAGTGACGGTCGAGGACATTGTTTTGGGAATCCCGGGCAATAAGGGGACATCACTCTTCGATAGCCCGTTCGAGCGCTATTCCGCTTGCATAAACCCCTTTCAGAGCCGCTTCGGCTTAACACCGAGGATGATTTCGCAGATCATGAATCTTACGGGACATGAACCCGTAGTGGGCGACCCGGATGGAATCTGGTACGATGGAGACAAAGCGCCAAAGTCACTGGGGCTGACCGTCAAACTTGATAATCTAACATCTACCACACCTTCCTACGAACTTTGGTCACTAAAACGGGGCACTGCCGTCAGCACCACCGGGTCATATTCAATCCTTAGCAACACTACGTACGGGATTGGCGTAAAGTCGAACTTTGATTTCGCGGCCGGAAAAGAAACAGAAATTCTGCTCGGGGCGATCTTCTTGAGCACCATGTACCTAGTCGTTGATCTAGACGCAGGTATATTCAAGCTAGCCCCGACCAACCCAACTGCCCCGTCTGCCAAAGAATTACAACCCATATGTCCTGTCACCCATAACCCGAAACCATCCTCCCCGGAGGCCACAACCTTCAGAAAAGTTGCAATCGCGGGGTTCGTTCTTTTCGGAGTCGCTGTAGGGGTAATACTTCTCCTCCCGTTCATGTTGGGGAAATACCGAAAGGGAAGTAGATCCAGCACGGATGGGGAGGTGGGGGCGCCTTCTATTAAAACCGAGGAAGTGGACCCTAACTTGACAGCCTCACCGGCGCCATCAAGTGGGCCACCTGGGCCAGCTGAGGCTGGGGGAGAGGAGGCCGGGGGAGTGGAGGCCAGCAAGAGGGATAGTGAAAAAAAAGCGGACATCAGTGTTAAAACGGCAGGGGTCGCGCCTCCCGGTGGATCTGGTTCTACTGCCAACAGTCCCAACAGTCCCTTAAGCCCAGGAACGGTTGGGGCTGATAGGCAAGAAGGAGCGGAAGCGAGCCCCGAGGGGGGTATTGGGGGCTGAAAAATGTGACAATAAGAGATTTTGTAACGGTGGATATTGGAAAATTGGAGTCTGATGGAGGGGGTTCTTTCTTTCTTTTTTTTCCCCACACCACGGAGGCACAGGGCCTAAGTTTTGTAGGTTCCACAAGCGCGGTTTGCTATGATACCCACACCCCCCCTTGTGGAACCTACAAAACTTATGCCCTGCACCTCCGTAAGTGGAATGTTACTCCCAGGCACAGCTCGTTCAAACAATTGAAATTGTAGGTTGCGGATTTAAATATGCAGACCTCTTCCCCACTTCTTTTCAAACTCAATTCTTTACTACTATGATACAAAATAAATACCGTGCCTGGGAACAATAAACAAGGTTTTGATTTTGTAGTTTATTTTAACACGATGGCTCTACCTATTATGATATTAAAATGGCTAGTCTTTTCCCTATATTATTACGATCCATTATAGGAGGTGCACACCTGAATTTTCCCAATTCTTTTTAACAACAGAATCTGGAAAAAGCTGTACAAACGGAGGATTCTGAGAAAAGGTAGAACGAGAAGGAGGCTCTCAAAAAGAGTGTGAGAGATAAGTGATTATTACATAAGGTAACCAACCCTAGGCCCACGATGAGAAGGCCTTTACCACAAACAAAGGGTAGTCATTTATTGGCCTTTCAAGGTTGTAGTGATATAATCACTCTACTTGTTTCCTTGGCAAGCGCCTATCATACCGTATGATAAAAACTAAAATAAACGAAAAATGTGCTATCATAATATTATGTAGTCCAGAATTCCCTACTTAGGAAAAGGTGTGAAAAACACTGCAAAAAAAGAGCCGTTCGGGTGCTCTGAACGACATTTAAAAGCAAAAAAAACACCAGAACTTACCAGAGGAGGCGGTCCAACGACATAGCACATTTTTCGTTTATTTCAGTTTTTACGGTACCTTAGGCCACCCATATATCTCCTATTACTCCCTCTCCATATATTTCCCCGAGATGACCCCAGAAAGAATTTCCGAGATGTTGGAAATGGCAGTTTAATGGCCGCACTTGATGCGGGATGTGCCCGCACTCTGTGGCCGCAAAGGCATACGCATGCACTGGTCAAAGGACGCGCAGGCTCTGAAAATGTTTCCCCCCCATTTGTTTTTCTTTCTTTCTCATCTTCTCTCGCTTCACACCTTCCTTCCTGTACACAACTTTCCTCACGCCTTTCCTTTCATCAAGTTATCATCAATCAATCATGACCCTCATCTCCACTTAAGCGGTTTCAGTCCACCGCCTAAAATCCTCACCATAAATCATTACCTCCGCAGCCCAGATTTTCAACACGAGACATACAACGTGCCCTGAGTGACTCATAATGAAAGACCAAATCAGCTATCGAACTCTAGAAACCTAAGGTGGATCCAATCACAGAACCCATCCACCCAGGAAGTCAGGAATCGGCTACCGCCCTGTTCGGGATTTGCCGAATAAGATTTATTATCAAAGAACATATATGCTATCGATCACGTTTTTAGAAATATTTGTTCAGCATGCCCAAAATAAAATGTATGAAGGTGCCTAGAGAAACCCGTTGACTTATTCATACTGTAAAAAAATTTGGAATAATTGAGAACGCCACTTTGACGTCGGACTTGCCTCTCCTAGTAAGGTCTGCTGTCTTAGCTGAGGGCTGAAGGATCTTTTTCACAGTGTTTCCCCCACTTAATCCAAAGGGGGGAATTCTGAACGTCCCAGCGCCATTCTCAATTACTGCAGTTCTTATGATACCCTTTTGCCTTTTGCCTTTTGCCAATATTTTGCTTACGTAATGTTTGAGCAGAACTGATGCGGCTCTCTTTTTCTTTTGCCGAGACTAGTCTTGCTGTGTTCGGCGGCACTGTATCAGGATACTGTACTCGAGTACTGTACCACACACTTTATCCTGCCGTGGGGTTAACCGGTTGGCGGGGAAGTCTCAGTGGCTGCAACGGCACTTGGTGAGGTGTGTCCCAGGGAGGGGCTTTATGCCGCTCGCACAACAGTATGGTCCCCAGACAAGCCTGCCAATGTTTAATGCCTCACAGCCTTCTGCGCATACCATAGAAGGTCGGCATATATAACTTCAAGCCCCCTCGCCCTTGATAGGATATTAACCATCACCACACACCAACATCATTCTCATTCTAGTATCAGAAGCTGTAGAGGGAAAGCGCACAACCCTCCCACACTTCGATTTCTCCGATTGATAGCAGGCGGTCAACCAGACTATCTAAAGTTTAGAACCATTATGAAAGCATGTGGACCCTGGGGGGGGAGTGACCCAGTTCCCCATCGCATTTGGCACTATATCATGGGCGGCTTAAATTTCGGACCTGCTAGCTTGGCACTTTACCTCGTTGGCGCGTGGGCGGCGTACCTTGTCCTGCTAGTCTTCTACAGACTCTATCTGCACCCACTGCGGCGATTCCCGGGACCAAGGATGGCGGCGGTCACCATGCATTATGCGTGGTATTGGGATTTGCACATGAGCGGGCAGATGGTCAGGCATTTAGCAGATTTGCACAAGGAATATGGTTAGTTTCGGTTAACATAATTTAGCTCCACTTGAACGATCGTGTACTAATTCAGCACCCATCCTTCAGGTCCAATAGTCCGCTATGGGCCAAATCAGGTGAGCCCCCCCTCCCCACAATGCCAACCGACCGCCACAGTACCACACTAGACACAAGCTCACCAACAATAGCTCCACTTCGCTTCCCCGGAAGTCTACTCCACAATCTACAGCCCCACCAGTAAACTTACCAAAGACCCAAGCCTCTACCGCCGCTTGAACTCGCCGGAGTCGGTTTTCACATTGCTCGACCCCACCGTTGCGCGGACTCGGCGAGACGTGATTGGGCCAATGTTCTCCCGGCGGGCGGTGCTCTCACTACAACCGCTAATTAGCGAGAAGATCCGCAAGCTCTGTGATAAGCTTTCCGGCTACGTTGACCGCGATGAGGCGGCGGATATAGCCACTGGATTCCACTGCGCTGCGATTGATATTATTTCGCAGTATTGCCTCAACGAGTGCCCTGACTCCCTAGACGTCGAGGGCTTCAAGTACGGTGTCCTGCTGTACGCTAAAGCTATCAGGGAGACATTTTGGATCCTAAAGTACTTTCCCATAGTAGGGTGGTTGCTCGCCTTGCCGAAGAGTGCCTCGCTCCGACTAGTACCTGAGTTGGAGGGTTTTTTGGCCCATAGAGATGTACTATCCTCCCCCCCTACCCTCCCCACCGAGTGAATGAAGTTGACGGGAATGCGCGCGTGTGTGTGTGCTTGCGGATGTGAAGGCAGTAGAAGAGCAAGTAGGCCGGTACTTGAAGAACCCTGGCCTTCTCGAGAAAACCTCGCTCCCCCCAAGCGTATACCATCGTTTCCTAGACCCGCAGGTTAAAGGCGGAACCCCAAGCTTCAGCAGTCTTGCCGACGAAGCTCAAAACTTGTTTTTCGCCGGGAGCGAAACCATGAGTGGGACGTTCACTTACGGAACGTACCACACCCTAGCTACCCCCGGATTACAAGAGAAGCTCTTTGCAGAGATATGTCAAGTATGGCCTGTACTTGAGGAAGAGCCCACGCTTGAGCAATTGGAGAAGTCAACATATCTCGTAAATCCCCTCTCACCCCTACTTAAAAACAAAATAACCCCGGATGACAAGCTCCGATTGGACTGTTAGACCGCTATGATAAAAGAAAGCCTACGATTAAGCCACGGCGTCGTATCGCCCCTATCTCGCGTGGTCCCCACTTCCGGCATGACAATCCAAGATGAATCCATCCCAGGCGGAGTCCGTTACCCCTATCCCTCCCCCCATAGCAACTCAAACCTAACAGCCACCAGACAATAGTATCAATGGACGCTCCCACAGTCCACCTAAATCCAACCATATTCTCATCCCCCAACACCTTTCTTCCAACCCGCTGGCTAGACTCCGACGCCAAGGATTTAGACAAGTACCTTGTAGCATTTAGTAGGGGACCACGGTCATGTCTCGGGCCAAAGTACCAACCCCCCCCCCCAGCCCTTCCCCGCTAGTTTCCGCAAGCACTAATGATGATAGCCTCGCCTGGGCCGAACTGTATGTCGCCTTCGCGAGCGTATTTCGGAGGTTTGATATGGAGATTTGGGAGACAAGGTATGTTCCCCCATAATTAATATGGATGAGTGGGACAGGGAACTGACGAAGGTGTAGTAAGGAGGATATGGAATGGATAGACTGTTTCGTGCCGCATACCAGGGGAGATTTGAAGGTGAAACTTAAGGTTAGGGAGAGGTAACTGTGAGGAGAGAGGCACAGAGGCGGGAGGGGG
>Ga0307510_10010820_pt1 | contig 10844 bp, 11 predicted proteins | sample 12_EM_MG_FD_207224 | JGI IMG/M metagenome (GOLD analysis project Ga0307510, IMG submission 207224) | Populus trichocarpa ectomycorrhiza microbial communities from riparian zone in the Pacific Northwest, United States - 12_EM | ecosystem: Host-associated > Plants > Roots > Unclassified | place... | reverse complement strand
GGGTCGGTGAGTTCTTTTCCGGCCCCAAATCCTCTCTGCCATTTGTCTTTGGATTTGGACACGATCCTTCATTTGTATTACCACAGATCTTGGGTTTTGAATCAACATTTGTATTGCCACAGATCTTGGGTTTTGAATCCACAGCAAGATAGTTTGTCAGCGCCCTCTTCACACCAAAACCACGACGAGGAGGCTTGTTGTTATTGCTTTTGGAGGAGGTGGTACTGTGGAGGAATGGAGTTCTCTCACCCCGTGCAGGACTAATAAGCGGCACGGGTGAAAAGCTCGGTGTACTGAACGTTGTTTTGTATGGAGTGCCTGAGACTGGCACGGAGAAGGGATTTGAAACCTTCCTGTGAGAAATCACAGCAACTGTGGAAACTGAAGACAAATTGTCCGAACGTTTAGTCAAGTCATCAACGTATACCAAGTCGTCAATACGAGCTACAATATTAAATGCCAAGCTCTCCAGAACTCTTGAATAGCTCTCGAGAATTGATCTCCCAACATCCTGAAAGTTGAAAACGAGTCAAGCTGATATGAAGAATTTAGGAAATAGAAAAAAGGGAGGGCAATGGGGCGATTGAAAGTAAATAATGGAGCAGGAGAGAGAACAAAAACCTTGTTGAATTGAATTTTGCTGGTATCCAAGGCGGTCTGGGTTAGATTAGGGAACCTATGCTTCAAGGAAAGCAAGAGACTTTCAGCTCTTTCTGCAAGCAATTCCCTCTTATCTCCGTCAACCATTAAGTCCTTGACCATCTCCCATGATGACTTTGTCGTGGAGCGATTTGGATTGGGTGGAGGTCTTGAATGAGCTCTCCGACGCCATACATAAATTGAAGATTCCACACGGTTTGCAATCTCTAAAGCAACATGTTCAGATGACAGGTCAAGGCAATCGAGCAGGCACTCTGCGGAGAACTGGTCTGAAGTAATATACCGGTACACAAGGTCTCCCAAACAAGCTCTTCCATTCTGAAAATAAATTAAATGACTGTCACATACCCTTGTTACAGCTAAAAATCTATGAAAAACACATGTACTATAATTCAGAAACTGCCTACAATACAAGGAAGAAACATAAAAATTTGCACCAACTTCATTATGTCAATACAAAAATGTTAAGCATAATTAGGAAATATTGAGAAAATTGTGGATATGGTGTTGATTTCATCACATAACAAAAGAAAAAAAATCAAGCACGGTTTGATTCAGGCATGTAAAAAAAAACTTTGTTGCATTGCCAGATTTTACCTTTGGGAGAGCTTCCAAGTACGAGTCAGGAACATCCATTTCAGCTAAAGCGACACTGTTGATTGCCATTGCAGCTTTCAGTATCTGATTGGTGCATTCACGCGTGTGGTTCAACTGCTTTCTTGTATCATCACTGAGACCACCAGCAGGGACACGAGGGACTGGTAGCCACCATTTTTCTTCTTGCCTCTGCATTGTTTTACGGAAAGAAGCTGACCCATCTCCATCTGGGGCTACAATCCCTTGATCAACATACCAAAACTCCGTGTCTACGAAACTATCTAAAACTTCCTGTCATTGAAGGAGACAGGCTAATGATTCCAAAATGATCATGTTTGAAAAAAAAACAAGGAATTGAGGAATAAATAAGGGTAAATCTTACAAGAAGCATATTGTCTAGTTTACGCAGAGCTGGCAGATTGATAAAAAGATCGGATCGAGGCCTGCAAGTCATAACCTGCAAAATGCAGAAACTAATTACATTGAGGACAAACAAAAGAAAGGGAAAACTAAGTTGATTTCTAATGAATAAATTCTATCACTTATCCTTTTTACGAGTATTCTATCCTAAAATGTGGATGATCATTTTAAGAAATTGAAACAAGTAAATCAAATTACGTAAGATCTTCAGCTAGCTTAATCTTTCTTCAATTGGTAATGTCTAACAAGGGTAAGAAAATTACAAATTCGGGAATAACATCTTAAAATAAAGCTAAAGCTACAAACAATACGCTATTCGAATATCAGTTATCTAATTATGGAAAGGGAAGCATATCTTACAGTCATGGTACGTTGGTTTAACATCAGAATAGTTGACAAACTAAAATCCAACAGACAAAATGCTTAATTAAGCTCTATTCTAATATTCTTATCCTGTCCTTGTTCTTGTGAGCAAATTCCCATGGTACATTTCCAAATTTGGGACTATAATTAGAATTACCTCAAGCTTACTACCATCAGGAAATGTCTGCCATGAGGGTATTAATTCCACGATATGGTCTCCAACACAAAGAAGCAACTCCATCTCTCTTCTCCACATTGATTTCTTCTCTTCAGGCAATGGCTCTAGTCTCCAAAGCTGCCCATAAATAGTACCTACATATTGTATAACCAAGATCAAATTAAAATGAAACTGCAGAACTGAGAGCCAAGGCTGCCATAGACACGACACAGATTGAAAGAGAAAGAGATCATACCACACAAATTGGTGATGGCATTTGATATAGCCAAAGCTGTGCAAACCCCTTTCCCAGACCCTGACATGTCTTCACCAAGCAACAATTTTGCAAACCTCTCCTTTATCATGTCAATCTCTAAACAAAATCCACCCCCAAAAAAGGAGAAAACGTCAACTTACCAATAATCATAAAGTTGGGGCATATGCCACAATCAAAAAAAGAAAAAAAAAAGGAGCAATTTTGAAATATGAATTATTTCAAACATAAGAGGCATCCATCTATGACTGGTAAAAGAAAAAACACCAAGACCAACCTGAAAGCTTTGAGCCTAGCTTTTTGAATTTTGAATCCTCCAAATGGGCTTTCTTCTCTTTACTTCCATTTCCACTAGAGACCAAGCTCTTGCACTCTCCAGCTTTCCTTATAGGCCAACCCAAAGGAGATGGGGAAGCACACCCGGGCTTAACTCCCTCAGTTGAGCTACTCTCAGAACTCGAGCTGCTACTCTCTCTTGACTCGGTCCCAGACTCGGTCAGTAACTCAGACTCATCTTTCCTCCTCCTCTCAAATCCTCCACCGCCACAACTCCCCTTAAACATTGTTTCCATTCTCGACAAAAAGGAACAAACTTTTCGAAACCCAAAACCTCAACTACTTGTAAGAACCACCAAAAACATTTCTTCACTGGCTAGTTACTACAACTACATGGGTTTATGAGGTGGGTCATGATTTTTAAGTTGCAGTAAAACCAAGTGGTTACAAGAATAGAAAGAGAGAATCAACCAGAATGGTTTTGGGGGGCTTGTTCTATATATTTCTAGACTATTTGTCTCACTTCAAAATTTGATTTTTGAAGATCAAAAGGTTACCGTCAAAAGATCAGATCACATGCCATGAGCTAACGTCTCTCTTTGTTTTTTTGGGCTCCCTTTCTCTCTCAGCCCCTGAGTAGAGAATACGTTCAAAATAATATTAAAATATTGTAGTCAGATAGCTGTTGGCGGACGGATGTGCCTATGCCCTATAAAGTTACATTTTTGCCCTGCATGTTTTCCCCACATACATTTTTGAATTCGTATACCATCTTTTTTTCCTACGTACTTTTATACTAGTTAAATACGATTGGATATCAGTAGATATTTGAAAGCAAACTTTAAAAGGTGCAATTCTGGCAGAATTAGGCATAGAAAAGTTTCGTGTGTTTTATTTTTCTTTTTTTCAAGGCAGAGCGTTCATTTACCGGAAATGATTATGCAATTATTTAGCATTTATTTGTCTACCTGTAACTTTTATGCAAGGAAATAGAAATGGATGGAACAGGTGGAGGTGCGTTAGGTTGGCGTTTAATAATAATAAAAAAAGTGAGGAATTTATAAGTGCTTAAATTTTGGGTTTGCCTGAGCTCTTTCTAGCCAGTTAATTAATGCATAATGTTGATTTTAAAATTTATTACTTGAACTGCTTTGAGCATACATCGCAGCCTCTTAGGACCAGCAGGTGACAGCCTAAAAATTGCAATCTTCTCCTCATTAATCTATCCCGCGAAAGCCGTTCAGGTGGAAATGATTTTTGTAATAAAATATTTTTTATTTTAAAATATATTTAAATAAATTTTTTTATTTTTTAAAAAAATTTAATATCAATACATTAAAATAATATAAAAAATTATTTAAATAAAATAAAATTAATTTTTTAAAATACATGATTTCAACCTCAACCGTGTTCATAAATACTGCATTAGCTTCAACCCCTACATATGAGCGGTGGTGGCCCCTGTGGTTACTGGACACAGGTATAAGATCGGCCCATTTTTTTCAAAAAACCAAAAACAAGAACTGAAGGGCTTGATAAGGAAGACCAAATCGAATTGCTTGAAAAATAAAAGAGAGACGGGTCCTTGTAGAATTTTCTGAAGCTCGTGAAGTTGAAAAAAATATTTTAAAATAGTATTTCATTAATAATTGCTCAGAATAAAAACAGTAAAGATAAAAAAATATATATGTCTTTATATTGTTTTGAAAATATATAATTCTTTTCAAAATTATTTCAAGAATAAATTTATTCAATGCTTTTTTTCTTTATCTTTTTAACTTTTATTCCAATCATTTTCATCTTTTATATCTTGACAATAATTAAATTCTACCTAAAAAATATATAGGTCATTGACAACTGAAAAGACTATTTTTAAAATAGCCTAAAAATGCCAATAAAAATCATTAATATCAAAACAACACGACAATAAATTGTATATGCTCACTCGAGTGAGATCAGGCAAGAGGAACCTCTCTAGGTTTTTATTTTTTTAGATTAAAAATCTTAATTCTTATATTCTAAAAAATGTATTTTATTTGTCTAAAACCATGCCTAGTTTTGTATCTTAAAATTGAAAGTCTTTTATCCTCTTGTTTTTTTTAAAAAATAAATATCATTCTAGTTAGTATATTAAATATTTATGTAATTAAATCTTTGCTTGTCAAAGATGTTTTACTAAAACAACATGATATCAGCAAGATTTTTCCTTCTTCCTGAATTAATTTTATTACCACGATATATAGATATCAAAACCCATATACCATATTTAGATATAGTGTTTACCATTGTGATGTATATTGTTTTTTAAAATATTTTTTATTTGGATATATATAAAAATAATTTTTTATTTTTTAAAAAAAATTAACATCAAACCAATCTAAAATTATTTAAAAAAATATTTAAAAACAAAAAAAATTAAAAAGCATGTCTGGGCGTACAAACAAATGGTTTCTTACACTCATGCATTTTTCAACTAGATGAATACTATTTTACACCTGACTAATTGCTTATCTGCCATTGTTACTCATTTTCACAGCCAATTTTTAGTCAAAAGTAAAAAAGTTGTTTGTTTTTGTATTTTAAAAATATTTTTTAAAAGATATATTTTTTAAAATAATCTTTTTATATTTTTAGATTATTTTGATGTATTAATATAAAAAGTAAATTTAAAAAGATAAAAAATAGTATTACTATTTTAATATATTTCTAAATAAAAATATTTTAAAAAATAATCCTTAACGTATTATCAAAATATTAATCAGAATACTGCGCCCCGTTTACTAATGATGGTCAATGACGTTACGGTTCAACTAGCCTCGAGGTTTTTGGAAGCAGACTAGTGTCTCTTGCGCCATGGATGGGAGGGGGCTGTGGCCAGCTGGCTGGTGATAGACAAATGGTAATTTCACAACAAGAAGAGAAATCAAGGGCCATATGGTAAACTGACCTATTATTTGAATTGTACACAGTATACACACATTGGGGTGATATAGCCGTTTGACTGTCTGAGAGATATTGGAAAAGGACACGGAGCGGAAAGTGCTTTTACCATTCTCTATGTATATGCATAGGACGGACATTACCTAATCCACCGCTGCATTATTTAACCATCGCTGCTTCAAACAGGCCATGCTAACCCTTTTGACTTGTGTTTTTGTGAAAAAAGTTGAAAATCCCAGAATGTTTTTTTTTTTTTCCAGCCTATTGTCTCTAATATCGTGCCTGCATTAATCATGTCACAGAAAGCAAGCAGTAAAAGGTTTCGGCACCGCAACAATCAACTTAGAGCGTGTATATCAATATAGTTGCGGGTGCTTTTCAAATAACTTTTCGTGCTAAAATATATATCAATGATGTTTTTTCATTTTTTAAAAATTATTTTTGATATCAGCACATCAAAACGATCCAAAACATACAAACCATATTAAATTTTAGCAAAAAAAAAATCAAATTTTTTAAGAACACAGACGCAGCCGCGTTCCCAAACGAGCTCTTTTAACCAATTATCTAACCTCTCTACCTTATCCTTTTTCTAGTGTAAACTGAACAGAGAGGCAAAGCGAGAGAGCCAATTTCCATAAGGGAACCACCTCGCAGAGAGAGGGCCTTGGAATCCATTTCCAACCATCAAGCACTACTTGCACTTCAATTAATCAACGATACAGAAATGTCAATCTTGCAACCTTAAGCGGACTGTCCAGAAATTGCTGCCATCTCCCATCAAACACCTGAATTGTCCCTCTCCCAGGCCCCCCCGGAATCTGCTCAGCCTCGCAAATGCATCTAATCCCAGCAGGATGATTAGGATGTGCTGTAGTTTTTGTTTAATCATGGATTGTACCAAGAACTATTCAATTTGATCATTTACTGATTTCTTTTGGGGGTGGGTTGCCATGTATCATTGCTCGCATTGGAGCAACGTCAAAGTTCATTTATCTAAATTTAGGGACAAGACACGAGGACATGGATAATTTATCATGAAATCAGCAAGTCCCTCAAGAAATTTCCATGTGATGTTGGAGGGTCGTTGAGCTTTCAACATAATATACAAGTTGTCACTGCTTTACTTCGAGTTTCAACTTCCGCCCACTTAGCTAAAGGCAAGGCCCACCAACGGCTAGTTAAAAGCGTGTTAAGAATCCACCAAGCAAAGGCAGAAAGGGCTTGCTTTATAGCCGCCCGTGATGGCAAAAGCAAAAGGCGATGAGCTTTGATGCAGGAACTTTAACTAGTTTTCCTTGGTGTTCATTCCTTTTCATTTTCTCATCCCGCCTTTCCAATTCAACCTTTGGCAAGGCGTGATTATGTCACTTCAATAGCTTGAAAACGTTGAATCATCCTTCCTTTTTTTTTAATCAAATAATTAAATATGATATTTCAGATTCATCTCCTTAATATATTCCTACGTTTCCAGAAACGAATCTAGGGGGGTGACCAAGACTAGCCCGCCCAAAGTTTGAATTTTTTCTAAAATCAGTTACAATTTTTAAAGGTTTTGTTATAAACCAAAAAAAAACAGCAAGACTATACATTTTGACCCTCTCAGTTTACAAATTCTGACCTTTTATGTTAATATTAGCTCAATTGATAGTCTCAAAGGTGTCATGAGTGAAAAGGATAACAAACTTTCAACTAGTTCAAGTAAAAGAAATTGATAATCAATATACTATACGAATTTTTCATTTAAAGTTTTGTATCGAGAAGTTATTTTCAGTTAGGATACTAGTAAATTAAGCATACTCAATAGCAAATCTTCGTATTAACGTGTTTGGGAACGCGGTTGAAATCGCGTTTCTTTAAAATTCAATTTTTTTTGTTAAAAAATATATTTTTTTATATTTTCAGATCGTTTTGATGAGCTAATCTTAAAAATAATTTTAAAAAATAAAAAATATTATTTTAAAATATTTTTAAACAAAAAATATTTTAAATCATAGTTGTTACTAGAATTCAAACACACCAAGTAAAGATAAAATCTAAGCCATACGCTGGAGTGTTAGGTGGCCTTTGGATGAGTGAAGTTGTTTTAATAAGACCGCTGCGTTTGTACTCATCTTTAAAAAGCTTCAAATTCAAAGTTCGACGCATAGTGTCCGAGCAAACTTTCTAGAGTATTTTTCGCTCTCGGAAAGTAACTCTCTGGAGGCGGTGAAGCTTAAGATGTGAGCTCTTGCCCGTCTTCTGTGGATGGGAAAACTCAGTCCGCATGTGCAACATTTTACAGTCCATGACTCCTCATAAATAAGAAACAGTACAAACAAGTCAGGGGCGCGGGCTTGACCTCTTCTCCTCGATGAAGCTATCAATGTCTTCTAAACTTATGTATAGCATGGACCACAGTGTAACCAATCCATTAAAGTGATGGGCAGGCCTGTCTTGCTCATAAGTCAGAACCTTTTTTTAGGAGGACTTTCACACTCAAATTATTTTTCTTGTAGCTTTTTCCAAAAAAATCTATAAATCCAGCAGAAATTCTTGATTGGTCGTCTTAATAAGAAAATCCCAAATTAAGTCATCAGAGTTCCATATATTTTTCAACTGAATCCTGTTAACATGTCTTTTTTTTAGTGCATTATTTGAGGAATTAAAAAAGAACCCAGAACCACGCACGAGGCAACAGGGGTAGGTATGGGGGTAGTGGAAGGTGAATGGGCTAAGGCCTAATTAACCACCACCCAGAACCACACTCTTGACAACGAGCCACTGGAGTTAAAAATGAACCCAGTCCACACTGGGCCCAATAGGCCCTCAAGACGACCATCGTCAACGTAGCCAGCTATTCGATTTATTTATTTAATTAATTAATTAAGGCTCACAGGAAAAGAAAAAACCGAAAGGCATAGCAGCTGAATCTGCCTTCGACAAGCATAATAAACTCGAAAAGGATCATCTTTTCTGCAAAGGTGCATTTTTCTTTTCCTCCTTATCCATGATAACCGTTACATAATGTCATATAATTAATTCTCTGCATAATTTAGTTGATAATATAATTTATTTCTTATTGAAAACTCGATTAGATAGTGTAATTTGGATCTATCATTTTTTATAATTCTAGATATCAACCTTTCTGTTTGAATCATCCATCCTTTCTTTTATATTTACATCGTCCTGAGTTATAATTGTTTTAGTGTATAGCTATTTGAGTTTTTTTTTTTTTTCGAGAAATTGAATGACAGCCTCACTTTCTCTTATTTTTAATTTACATCAGGGTGAAGAAATTATTTTCCCTTAATGACTGCAAGAGAAGGCTAATTTATTCGGGAGATGCTTGAGTGTTAGTGGTTTAGCAGAGTTTTTGATTTTTAATTTGGTCACAACTGATGTGGCCATTGTATCTTCTATTAAACAAAATTCTTAATATACAAGATTTAGTAGTAGAAGAAGGAAAACCAGATGGTTTGGTTCAGCCATCGTCATCGTCCAGCAGTAGAAAATGTGAAGATGCTGCTGCTGTCTTGCCCTGCTCACATTTTGTTCAAGTAAGAAAATCTAAGCTTTTTCTCAACCAGTCGTTTTGTAGTTTTATCTGCTTGGAATTGGATTTAATTTTGTCTGTGCAAATATTATAGGTACCGCATATAAAGCAGCTTCACTCTTGGGATTGTGGCCTTGCTTGTGTTTTGATGGCTTTGAATACAATTGGTATCAATAATTGCAGCATCCAGGGCTTGGCGGACTTATGCTGCACTAGTAGGTTTGTTCTTCTTCACAGAAATCTGAGCTTTATGTGTTGTTTTTTGTTAGCGGTTTTGTGAAACTCTATGTAGCCTAGATTGATCACTCGGGGTTTTCTGCTACTGGAAATCCTGGACGTGATTTCTATATTATAGCCAACAAGGGCTTAGATATTATTTTTGCAACCACTGATGATTGGTTTGAGTTATTTGGTAGCAGGCCTTTTCTAGATCCTTTCAGCTTCGTTTCTAACATTTGCTATTTAGAAAACTTTGGAGGAAGATTTTTGTGCTAAGCAATCAAGACTTCTTTTGAGATTTACTTGATTGTTTGAAACTCGTTCTGCTATTCTATAAAATAGGTTTTGGAGATAGCATTGAAAAGGTTATGATTTTAGCATTTATTGTATATATCGTAGTGTCCTGGTGTGACTGTAATAATATCTTAAGAACTATGGACGTGTTATACTTTTAGAATTTCTAAAGTAGATTGCAAGAATAAAACTCAACACCTGGAACATAGTTTTTTAACCTCGTGGAGTGCAGTTGATGAATGTAGGCCAGGTTCTTCCTTGCTCTTTTAGGGGAAACTTGATTTCATTTCTTCCTATGAACATAGTTATAGCTCTATGCGTCTTACATGGAAATTTACTTGATCACCTTGGCAAGTTGCTGACTGCTTCTGGACATCGTTTTTCCAATATGGAAATTGCTGCTCCAGTTCTATTTCTTGACATTCAGAAAAGAATGAAAATGAAATGACTATAATACTGCCAAATTCTAGAAAATTTGGATCACTATCACTTAGAAAGTCTAAAGGTATAGATAATATTGTGTTCAATGTAATTGGTTATATCATGCCATGGCATACAGATAAAGACATGGTTGCATGGATAACAATGAATCAAGCACGCAACTTCTGTATTCCTGTGAATCAATGCCAACATATTGTCATGAATTGTTAAATCGATATCTTGTTGCAGCATTTGGACGGTGGATCTGGCATATTTACTGCAGAAGTATTCTGTTAGTTTTTCCTTCTACACGGTAACACTTGGAGCAAATCCAAATTATTCAGTTGAGACATTTTACAAGGTGATATTCCATGGTTTTGTATATTGTATTTTAGTTTTTTATGGATTTTCCATGAGCATTGCTTGTGTATATAGGCCATTTTGATGATTTTTTGCATTATTCTTCCGGTTCTTTTGATTGGCTGGTGATATTTCTGTTGCTGTCTGATTGTTGCTGTAATGCTCGTAAAGGTCTGCTTTAAATTCATGTAGGAACAATTGCCTGCAGATCTAGTTCGAGTGGATATGTTATTTCAAAAGGCACGAGGAGAAGGCATTAATATACAGGTATATCTATGAGCACATAATTCATAGTCATCTGTCATAAAGTGTTTTTTTTTTTTTTTTCA
>Ga0307510_10010819_pt1 | contig 10846 bp, 10 predicted proteins | sample 12_EM_MG_FD_207224 | JGI IMG/M metagenome (GOLD analysis project Ga0307510, IMG submission 207224) | Populus trichocarpa ectomycorrhiza microbial communities from riparian zone in the Pacific Northwest, United States - 12_EM | ecosystem: Host-associated > Plants > Roots > Unclassified | place... | reverse complement strand
CAGCGTCTCGAAGCGGGCCGCGCGCGCGGCCCACGCGGCGAGCGGCAACGTGAACGCGAGACCGAGAACGAGCGCGAGCAGGTCCATCCACTTCTTCTGCAGCGCCGCCGGCATCGTGGTGCCCGACAGCAGCGGCGTGAGCAGCGCCTGCGCCAGCGGTGGCCCGAAGCGCTCGCTCGCGACGAAGCCGATCGCGACCGCCAACACCACCGCGGCAAAACCGATCAGGTCCTGGCGCGCGACGCTGGTGGGCAGTTCGGCGCGCTGCAGGCGCGGCAGCAGCACGATGGTGACGACCGCGGCGCCGACCATCATCCACGCCATGAAGCGGTAGACCTCGGGCCAGGTCCACGCGCCGCCCTGCGACGGGTCGACCCAGATGAACGCGATGCCGCCCGACAGGATCATCGCCACGCGGTAGCCCATCACGAACAGCGACGAGCCCAGGCCGCGTTCATGCGGCGCCAGCACGTTGGTTCGGTACGCGTCGATGACGACGTCCTGCGACGCCGAGATGAACGCGATCAGCGCCGCGAGCAGCGCGAAGGTGCGCGTCGCGTGGCCCGGCGAAACGGTGGACAGCCACCACAGCACGCCGGCCAGCAGCAGCTGCGTCAGCACGATCCAGCCGCGCCGCCGGCCCAGCCACGGCAGCTCGAAGCGGTCCATTAGCGGCGCCCACAAAAACTTGAAGGTGTAGGGCAGGCCGACGATGCTCAGCAGCCCGATCGTCGCCACGCCCAGGCCGTCGGCGGTGAGCCAGGCCTGCATCGACTGGCCGGTGAGCGCGAGCGGCAGGCCCGACGCGAAGCCGAGCAGCGTGACGACGATGAGGCGGCGCCACGTGGCGGCGTCGAAGCGGGATGTGGCGACGGGGGGAAGGACGGAGTTCAAAGGGGTGGCGACAAAGGTTTGCGCGCAGGCTACCTTAGATTGCTGCCCGGCCCGCCATCCATTGGCGTGGCGCGACGCGTTAGCCTCTCGCCATGGATTCCCTGATCGCCGCCTCAGCGCGTGCGCTCGCCGCCGGCGACGCGCTCGGCGCGCTCAAGCGCGTGGCGCTGCGCGACGACCCGCCGGCGCTGGCGCTGCGCGGCATCGCGATGGCGCAGCTCGGCGAGCTGGCGCGCGCACGCGAACTGCTGCGGCTGGCCGCGCGCGGCTTCGGTCCGCACGAGGAGTTGGCGCGGGCGCGCTGCGTCGTCGCCGAGGCCGAGGTGGCGCTGGCGATGCGCGACCTCGGCGGATCGCCGCGCTCGCTGATGGCCGCGGCCGCCACGCTCGAGGCGCGCAACGACCGGCCGAATGCGTTGCAGGCGCGCCTGCTCGCAGCGCGCCGGCTGCTGCTGCTGGGCCGGCTCGACGAAGCCTCGATCGCTTTGGCGCCACTCGATGCGAGCGACCTGTCGGCCTCGCTCGCCGCGGTCGCCGAGCTGACCGCCGCCGAGCTCGCGCTGCGCTCGCTGCGCGTCGCACCGGCGCGTGCCGCGCTCGCGCGCGCACACGAGGCCGCCGCACGCGCTGGCGTGCCGGCGCTGCAGGCCGAGGTCGCCGAAGCGCAGGCCTCGCTCGATCGCCCGGCGGCACGGCGCCTGCGGCCCGACGGCGAACAGCCGCTGCGCCTCGACGAAGTGGCCGCGCTGCTGGACTCGGGTGCGCTCGTGATCGACGCCTGTCGGCGCGGGCTGCGCGCAGGCACTGCGTGGCAGCCGCTCGCGAGTCGGCCGATCCTGTTCGCATTGGCGCGCGCGCTGGCCGAGGCGTGGCCGGGCGATGTCGACCGCGAGACCCTGATCGCATGCGCATTCCGCATCCGCCGCCCGGACGACACCCATCGCGCGCGCCTGCGGGTCGAGATCGGGCGGCTGCGCGCGATCGTCGCGCACATGGCGGGCATCGCCGCGACCACGCGCGGCTTTGCGCTGAAGCCACTCGACGAGCGCGAAGTCGTCGTGCTGGCGCCGCCGATCGCGGGCGACGAGGCCTCGCTGATCGCGTTGCTGTCGGATGGCGCGGCCTGGTCCACATCGGCGCTCGCGCTCGCGCTGGCCACCAGCCAGCGCACGGTGCAGCGCGCGCTCGTCGAGCTCGAAGCCGCGGGCCGCGTGCGCGCGATCGGCCGCACGCGCGCACGCCGCTGGCTCGCACCGCCGCTGGCGGGATTCACGACGATCTTGTTACTCCCCGCTGCGCTGCAGATTGCATAGAGTTCCTTCACCGCGCCGATGCAGGCGCGTCGAAGGAGCACTCGATGACCAGCAACACAAGCCACGCCAGATCGCCGCAACCCGCGGCGCAAGCCGCCGAGATCGTGCGCGAGTACGGTCCGTTCCCCGGCGTCGACAAGGTCGGCGGCGTCACGCACGACGGCCACCATGTGTGGGCAGCCACCGGCGCGACGCTGCTGGCGTTCGACCCCAACACAGGCAAGCCCTCGCGCACGCTGGCCCGCGCCGCCGATGCCGGCACCGCGTTCGATGGCACGCACCTCTACCAGATCACCGAAGCGCGCATCGACAAGATCGACCCCGCCACCGGCGACGTGCTGGCCTCCATTCCCGCGCCCGGCAACGGCGGCGATTCGGGGCTCACCTGGGCCGAGGGCAGCCTGTGGGTCGGCCAGTACCGCGATCGCAAGATCCACCAGATCGACCCGGCCACCGGCGCGATCCAGCGCACCATCGAATCCAACCGCTTCGTCACCGGCGTGACCTGGGTCGATGGCGACATGTGGCACGCCACCTGGGAGAACGACGAGAGCGAACTGCGCCGCATCGACCCGCACAGCGGCGCCGTGATGGAGCGGCTGGAGATGCCCAAGGGCGTGGGCGTGAGCGGGCTCGAATCCGATGGCGCCGATCTCTTCTATTGCGGTGGCGGCGGGAGCGGCAAGGTCCGCGCCGTGCGCCGCCCGAAGGCCGCGACGGCCTGACTTCCTCAACCCAACGGCTCGTCGAGCCAAGGAGCACCTCGTCATGAACACTGCCACTGCCGAAACCAGCACCACCCCCACCCGCACGCCGGACCACCACGCCATCGTCTCCGGCGACCGTTGGCTGGCCGAGCGCAAGACGCTGCTGGCGCGCGAGAAGGAACTGATGCGCCTGCACGACCAGGTCGCGCGCGAACGCCGCGCGCTGCCGTGGGAGCGCGTCGAGAAAAGCTACAGCTTCGACACGCCGCAAGGCCGGCGCACGCTCGCCGAGTTGTTCGAGGGCCGGCGCCAGCTGATCGTGCAGCACTTCATGCTCGGGCCAGGCTGGGAGCAGGGCTGCCCGAGCTGCTCCTACATGGCCGACCACGCCGACGGCATGAGCGTGCACCTCGCGCACCGAGACATCACGATGATCGCAATCTCGCACGCCCCGCTGGCCGAGATCGAGCGCTTCCATCGGCGCATGGGCTGGCAGTTCAAGTGGGCCTCGGCCTTCGGCAGCGAGTTCAACCACGACTACGCGGTGAGCTTCACGCCCGACGAGATCGCCAACGGCGAGGTTCGCTACAACTACGGCCTGACCCCGTTCGCAGGCCAGGAAGCGCCCGGCATCAGCGTGTTCTGCAAGGACGACGACGGCGCCGTCTTCCACACCTACTCGACCTACGGCCGCGGCGTGGAAGTGATGATGGGCGCCTACCAGATGATGGACCTCACGCCCAAGGGCCGCGACGAGGAAGACGTGGCCTACAAGATGAACTGGGTGCGCCACCACGACCGCTACGAGCCCGCACCCGTCGCGAGCCCAGCTGCGGCAGCGACCGGTTCGTGCTGCGCGTCGCGCGCCTGAGCATCCACGCAGCCACAGCGAGAACCCGGCGATGTCGACGATGTCGTTCTGGCCCTGGCTCGCGGTGGCCGGCGCAGGCGCGCTGCACGGGCTGAATCCGGCGACCGGCTGGGCGCTGGTCGCCGCGTGGCGGCTGCGTTCGCGCGACGGTGGCGGTGGCGGCAGTGATGCGCCGGCATGGCGCGCGACGCTGTCGCACACCTTGTGGCCGCTCGCAACGGGCCACGCGCTGTCGATCGCGCTGGTGGCCGGCGCGGTGGCGCTCGGCCTGCCGATGCAGCGCGCCGAGGTTCAGGCGGGCGCCGCGGCGCTGCTCGTCGCGATGGTGGTCTTGATGGCCGGCACGGCGTGGCGGCACCGGCGCACTCACGGCGGCGCGCCACACCGCGTCGCATCGAGACTGCCCCGCGCGGCGCTCGCGCTCTGGTCGTGCGCGATGTCCACCGCGCACGGCGCCGGCATGATGCTGGTGCCGGCGCTGCTGCCGCTGTGCACCAGCGGGCCGGCGCGCGAGATCACCGCGTCCGGTTCGTGGCCGCTCGCGCTCGCGGCGGTCGCGCTGCATGCGGCGGCGATGCTCGCAGTGGTGGCCGTGCTGGGCGCACTCGGTGCATCAGGCGTTGGCGCATCGAGCGGCATGGAGACCCTGGCGCGATGGGCGCGCGGCGAATCCCCGACAATGCAGCGATGCGAACCCCGCAACGCGCTTCGGCGCCCAGTTTCTCCGCCTCCGATTTCCGCGCCGCCCTCGGCATGTTCGCCACCGGCGTGACCATCGTCACTGCGCGCGACGCCACCGGTGCGCCGGTCGGGCTCACGGCGAACTCGTTCAACTCGGTCTCGCTGAGCCCGCCGCTGGTGCTGTGGAGTCTGTCGCGCACCGCCGGGTCGATGCCGGCCTTCGAGCGCGGTTCGCACTACGCGATCAACATCCTCGCCGCCGAACAGCACGCGCTGGCCGAGCGCTTCGCGAGCAAGAGCGCCGACCGCTTCGCCGACCTGGCCTTCCACGAAGGCGCGGGCGGCGCGCCCATCCTCGACGGCGCCGCCGCGGTGTTCGAGTGCTTCAACCGCAGCCGCTACGAGGAAGGCGACCACGTCATCTTCGTCGGCGAGGTCGAGCGCTGCAGCTGGCGCGCCGGCGTGCCGCCGCTGATCTTCCACGGCGGGCGCTATTTCACCGAGCTGCCGCTCTAGCCTCGCACGTCAGTGGCGGCCGGCGGGGAAGGCGGCAGGCGAATCGCGCACCAAGCGCCAGCGCCATGCCAGCGCGACGAGCGTCACGCAGACAAACGCCACGGCGCATTCGCCCTGCGTCACGCCGCACCAGGACTGCAATCCAATCGCGCCCGCGCCGATGACGAGCGAGAGGAACATCGGGCCAACGACCATCATCGGTATCGGCGCGGTCAGACGCGACCAGTCGCGCCACAGCAGCGCGCACATCGGCAGGCACGCGAAAGCCAAGGTGGGCATCCCGCTCGCCAGCGGGCGCTGCGTGGTTGACAGCACCACGCACAGCAGCAGCGCGGCGCCCCACCAGGCGAGAAACTGCGCGAGCAGCCGCCGGGCGACGGACCGATTCAGCGCCGCGCCGCGCGGCATGCCGGGGAGCAGCATCAGCAACGCCTGCTCGCGTCGTGTGAGGTGCAGCGCACTGCGTGGCCCCACGCCCACGACGGTGAGCGTGCTCACCGCGAAGACCGACAGCGCCCAGTCCATGCTCATGCCGCGATGGTTGGCAGCGCCCCAGCCATGGCCCCACACCAGGACAAGAAGAAGCGCCGCGAGGCCGCCATAGACGACGACCGCGCCGAGCACGCCGCTCCAATGAAGTCTCGGGCCCAAGCCGATCAGACTGCGGCCCAGCACGCTGCCCGAGCGGCGTGCGCTCGCACGCGCCAGACGCTGTCGATAGAGGGCGGTCGCGAACCTGCTCAACACGTCGCCAATCAGGCCCGACTGCAGCCACGAGGCGTCCTGGGCTCGTCCGCTGCGCTGCGCGAAACGGCGCTTGATGCGCAGGCGGTAGTTGCGCTGGTGGCGCGCGGCGCCATCCTGAATCAAGTGGCGCAGCGACCACGCCGTCGCGGCTGCCAGTGCGATCGTCACGACCAAGACAAACCATTCGGGCTGCGTTTCCCACGCCTCCCAGATCCATTCTTCCGCCGCCACGACGGGCGGCGCGTTGCCCCATTGCGTGCGCGTGATCGGCACCATCCAGCCCAGCATGGCGAGCGCTGGCACCCGCACCATCCACGCCAGGGCGAGCAGGATCGCCACGGTGCCGAGGAACGTCAACGCGGCGTGATCGAACACCGCGCCGATCAACGTGACGGCCACCGCGATCGCCACGCCCGCACCGAGCAGCACGCGGCGCAGCGTGCGCACCTGGCCGGGCACCAGGCGAGCCGCGTGCGGCTCGTTCTGGATCAGCAGGCCGCTCACGAACCAGGCCCACAACGCGCCCACCCACGCGACCAGCTCGGCCGACAGCAGCCAAGGCAGCATCTCGCTCGGCCCCCACACCGCCGGGACGATCGGCAGGGCGAGCGACACCGCCACCAGCGCGGGCCAGAACCACCGCGAACTCAGGTGGCGGTACTGTCGCCACGGCGCCAGCAGCACCTGCGTCCAGCCCGCGCCGGCCTTCATCGCGTCAGCCCCATGAACAGGTCTTCCAGCGTGACCGGTTCGACAAGAACCGCGGCCGTGCGCGGCGGCTCCGCGCCCCCGGCTGTCAGACGCGCCAACACCTGCTGCCGGCCCGCATCGAGCGCGATGCGGCCGATCACCGTCATGCGGTTGGCCAGCACCAGCGCCTGCACCTCGGCCACCGTGCCGCTGACGCGCCGCGTCGTCTCGAGCAGCTCGTCCAGCGGGGCCTGCACCGTGATGCGCCCGCCATCGAGAAACGCGACGTTGAACGCCACGCGCTCCAGATCGGACAGGATGTGGGTCGAGAACACCACCGTCGTGCCGCGGTTCAGCACCTGGTCGACCAGCTCGCGCAGAAAGTCGCGGCGGCCGGCGGGGTCCAGGCTGGCGACGGGCTCGTCGAGCACCAGCAGATCCGGCTCGTGCGCGAGCGCACGCACGATCGCCAGACGCTGTTGCTGACCGCCCGACAGCTTGGCGATCAGCTTGTCGCGGTCTATGCCCCACTTCGACAACAGGCCGTCGACCTTGGCGTCGTTCCAGCGTGAATAGAAGCTCTTGAAGTAGCCGAGCATCTGCGCCGGCGTGAGCCAATCGAACAGGTCGGACTGCTGCGGCACGTAGCCGATGCGCGCGCGCAGTGCGTCGTCGAGCGTGGCGACCGGTTGATCGAACAGGTGCACGGTGCCTGCGGCGGTGTCGCGCAAACCGAGCAGGCTCTCCAGCAGCGTCGTCTTGCCGGAGCCGTTGCGTCCCAGCAGGCCGACGACCTGCCCGGGCCGCAGCGACCAATCCAGCCCGTCGAGCACGGTCTGCTTTCCGTAGCCGACATGCAGGCCGCGCGCCGTGACCGACGCGGCGGGCCCGGGCTGCGGCGCATGCAGCGTCATGCCGGTGTGGGTGTTCATCAAGGCACTCATGGCGTGTCGTCCTTGGGTTCGTGAAGAATGGTCTTGAACAGCGCCAGCGCCTGTGCGGGCGACAGCTCGAGTTGCTGCGCTTCGATGGCGGCGCGCTCCAGCGTGGGCCTCAGCAGCCCGATGCGATCGGCCGCCGGCTGCGCGCGACGATGCTGCTGCGCGACGACCATCGCCAGGCCGCGGCGCCGTTCGAGCAGGCCTTCGGCTTCGAGCAGCCCGAAGGCCTTGGACACCGTCATCGGGTTCACCGCGAGCGACTGCGCGAGTTCGCGCACCGACGGCACCTCGTCCCCGGCGCGCAGCTGGCCGCCTGCGATGAAGCGCCGCACCTGCTCGACGAGCTGCCGGTAGATCGGCTCCGAAGAACCGGTGGCGATGGTGAAGAGGTCGAGAGGTGTCAACGCGGTGTCTCAATGTGTACTACTACAGTAATACACATGAGACGAGGCGTCAAGCCTGCGAGCGCGATGCCGCGCTCGGTCAATGCCCGGCGTTGCGGCGCCTTTCGGCGAACGCGCTGAACCACTCGACACACCCCGCATTCGCCATCGCATCGAGCTTGAAGACCTGCTCCGCGGGCGTGCCCATCAGCAGCTTCTTCACCGGCAGTTCCATCTTCTTGCCCGACAGCGTGCGCGGCACGGCCGCGACCTGGAAGATCTCGTTCGGCACATGGCGCGCCGACAGCGCGGTCTTGATCGAGTTCTTCAGCTGCTTCGTCAGCGCGGCGTCGAGCGTGAGGCCTTCGCGCAGCACGACGAACAGCGGCATGTAGCTCTCGCTGCCCAGGTATTCGAGGTCGACGACGAGGCTGTCGAGCACCTCGGGGATGGCCTCGACCGCGCGGTACAGCTCGGCCGTGCCCATGCGGATGCCGTGGCGGTTGATGGTCGCGTCGCTGCGGCCGTAGATGATCGCGCCGCCGCGCGGCGTGATGCGGATCCAGTCGCCGTGGCGCCAGACGCCGGGGTACATGTCGAAGTAGCTGTCGTGGTAGCGCTTGCCTTCGTGGTCACCCCAGAAGAAGAGCGGCATCGACGGCATCGGTTTGGCGCAGACGAGCTCGCCGACCACGTCGATCAGGTCGCGGCCCTGCTCGTCCCACGCGTGCACGTCGGAGCCCAGGCAGCGGCACTGCATCTCGCCGATCACGACCGGCAGCGTCGGCATGCCGGCGACGAACACGCCGGCCGTGTCGGTGCCGCCGGAGATCGGCGTGAGCCAGATCGGCTGCGGGCCGTTCGGGCCGTCCGTCTTGGGCATCTGGTCATAGACCCACTGGTACGACTCGACCGACAGCGGCGAGCCGGTCGAGCCGATGCCGCGCAGCCTGGACAGGTCGGCCACCTTGCCCGGCTCGATGCCGGCCTTCAGGCAGTTCGCGTAGAAGGCCGCGCCGGCGCCGAAGAATGTGGCGCCGGCGTCGGCCGCGAAGCGCCACAGCGTCGTCAGGTCGGGCGCCTTGATGTCGCCGCCGGGGTTGCCGTCGTAGATGCAGATGGTCGCGCCGCCGAGCAGCGCGGCGATCTGCGAGTTCCACATGATCCAGCCGGTGGCGCTGTACCAGTGGTAGCGGTCGCCGTTCAGGATGCTGGCCCCGACATCGTTGTGCAGCGCGCCCGACTTCAGCCCCTCGATCATCACGCCGCCATGGCCGTGCACGATGGGCTTGGGCAGGCCGGTCGTGCCGCTCGAATAGACGATCCACACCGGGTGATCGAACGGCACCCACTCGGGCGCGAGCGTGGCCGCGTGCGAGACGAGTTCGGCGAAGTCGTGCACCGCGCGCTGCGGCGCGCCCAGGCTGGCCGCATCGGCGGCTTCGTTCTGGTAGCGCAGCAGCGCCACGTGCCGCACGCTGGGCAGCTCGGCGAGCAGATCGCGCAACAAGGCCATGCGGTCGTGCGTGACGCCGCCGTAGGTGTAGCCGTCGCACGCGATCAGCACCTTGGGCTCGATCTGGCGGAAGCGGTCGAGCACCGCGACCGGGCCCATGTCGGGCGAACACACCGACCAGATCGCGCCCAGGCTCGCGGTCGCGAGGAACGCCACCGCGGTCTGCGGGACGTTGGGCAGGAACGCGCAGACCCGGTCGCCGCGCTGCACGCCCATGCGCTGCAGCTCGGCGGCGAGCGACGCGACCTGGCGCCGCAGTTCGGGCCAGGCGATCTGCTGCAGCTCGCCGCGCGCGCGCATCGCCTCGTTCTGGAACACGATCGCCGGGTGCCCCGCCGCGTGCGCCGCGTCGCAGTGCGAGAACAGGTGCTGCGCGTAGTTGACCTGAGCGCCCGGGAACCAGCGCGCGCCGGGCATCACCTCGGCCTCGAGCACGGTGCTGAACGGCGTCGGCGAGGTGATGCCGAAGTACTGCCAGATCGAACCCCAGAACGCACGCAGATCGGACACCGACCAGCGCCACAGCGCGTCGTAGCCCTCGACGGTGGTCGGATCGAACTGCAGCCCGTGCTCGCGGGCGAGCCAGCGGGTGTAGCGGAGGATGTGGTGGTGGTCGCGCGTCGTCATCCGCCCATTGTGCGGCGGCGCGGATACCTGTCGACGTGCGCGGGTTCAGGCCGGTGCGAGCCGCCCCAGGTAGGCGCGCACGCGCTCGTCGCGGCTCAGCTCGGGCAGCGAGGGCGCGTGCATCAGCCGGCTCACGCGCGACGCATCCTTGTGGACGAAGATGAAACGCTCGCAGACCTCGGCCAGGATGTCCATGTGCACCGGCTCGTTCGGGTGCAGGCACAGGAACACGAGCCGGCCCTGCGCGCGCAGCTGGCGGAAGAAATCGAGCATGAAGCCGATGTAGCCGTCCTGCGTGTTGAACTGCGGCTCGTCGAACAGGTGCACCTGCGGGCGTTCGCTGACCGCGTGGTCGAGCATCGCGTTCGGCCGGTTGCGCGTGAACGAGCGCAGCTGGTAGGACTGGTGGTAGTGCAGCGCAAGCCGGTCGCGCTCGCGGTAGCGGACCTGATGGATGTCTTCGCCGGCTACGAGCACGCGACCGCCGCTGGGCAGGTTGCCGCCAGTGATGAGCTCGAACAGCGTCGTCTTGCCGGCACCGTTGGCGCCCATCACGCCGATGATGGCCGGCTCGGCGACCTCGAAGTCGGCCTCGAGCGAGAAGGTGGTCTGGCGCTTGAGCCAGCCGCGGTGGTAGTGCTTGGTCAGGCCCTCGACGCGCAGCAGCGGTGTGGATGTCGTCATCTCAGATTCCCAGCAGACGCCGCTGCAGCGCGGCATCGGCACGCAGCGCCGCAGCGCTGCCTTCATGAACGATGCGGCCCTGGTGCATCACATAGGCACGGTCGGCCACGGCCAGCGCGCTCTCGACGTTCTGCTCGACCAGCAGCACCGCGACGCCTTCGCGCTTGAGCCGTGTCACGGTGGCCATCACGTCCTGCACGACCTTGGGCGCCAGGCCCTGACTGGGCTCGTCGAACAGCACCAGCCCCGGCGCGCCCATCAGTGCGCGCGAGATCG
>Ga0307510_10010817_pt1 | contig 10848 bp, 6 predicted proteins | sample 12_EM_MG_FD_207224 | JGI IMG/M metagenome (GOLD analysis project Ga0307510, IMG submission 207224) | Populus trichocarpa ectomycorrhiza microbial communities from riparian zone in the Pacific Northwest, United States - 12_EM | ecosystem: Host-associated > Plants > Roots > Unclassified | place... | reverse complement strand
CGTTTTAACTTAAAAAATAATATTAAAAAAATAAATAAATTAGGTTTTGACTGAATCGACCAAGTAAACAAATTAATCCAAGCTTTTGACCGGGTTGATTAAGTTTTTCCTACTATTTTCTTTATTCCAAACTAAAATAAAATAAAAGAGAGATAACTAGAATAGAAAAGACAAGATGAAACAAAGAAATTGATATTGAATTAAACTACAAAAATGAAGAAAAACGAAAAAAAAAATAGTTTTCATTTTCTTCATATTTATCATCATCAAAGTAACGTTTTCTTCAAGTATCAATATATATATTTTTGTTCTTTTTAGAGGAATAGAAAATTGATCTCTTTGTCTTCGTAGCTAAACATGTTTCTTTCTAAGCTGTCTTTGTTTTTTATGTCCTAAGATCGCAAGCAAGAAAAACACCAATGAAGGCTTTAAAGATTCAATATTGATACACACATTGTTTTCTTCTCGTTGGAAAAGAAAATCCGAAAAAGTAAAAATAGTGATGCACATGAAAAGCAAATCACATGACACTTGTGTGTTTGCATTACATTTGAAACTATTTTAAAAATATATTTTGTATAAAAAATCATTAAATTTTTGTTTTCTTAGTAATTTTTTTATGATTTTGATGTGTTAATATAAAAAAAAAATTTAAACTTTTTTTGTGGTAAGTGAAGTTACTTATTTGCTATTAAATGAAAAAGAAGTAGTCTTGAGGTTGGGGGTGTTTTGGTCTTTTCTACTGGCCAATTGATCATTAAAAGATTGATCAAGGGTATTTAGGTTTTTATTTTTATTTTTTGCACCATGAAAATATTTTTTTACCTCTAAAGTCAACAAAACTTAGAGTTGTTGACCAAGAGTTTTTTTTACTTTTTATAAATTTTTAAAGAGTAAAAATATTTTTTTATTCTAGAGATTAAAAAATTATTGGGTTGTTGGATAAGAGGTGTTTTTTTTGTTTTTTCATTATTCATGTTCAATAAAAGCATGTTTTTGGCCTTATATAAGACAAAAAAAAAAAGAGTTTGTGTTTGGTAATTACAATGTGTTTTAGTATTTTCACATTAACTTTTATTTTTTAATCAGAAAAGTTGCTAGCGCGTGCTGAGTGAGTGGCATCAGTGTCATTCAGGCAGTGCATGTGACATTACCCGATGGCCAAAATTGACCCTTCGTTGTTTTCTTGAAGGCACCATCATGTCCTCTTCCATATAGTATGACACGTGACGACGTATGGTGATCAAATTGTAACCAACAATCGTTTCATTTTTCCTTCTTCTTTTCTCTCTCCTTCAAGATAAGTACATGACTGTCATCTTTCTTTGATTTTTCAATTTCAGTCCTCATTTTTTTAATTTTTAATTTTGTTCCTATTTTTTTTATAGTAGTTTTTTCTTAAATTTGTTACATTCGTGCACTTTACAAAGAAAATGTTTTATTTTGTGTTTTTGAATATCTTAATCTACCTTTATCTTTTAATTTTTTATTATTGTTAATTGTTTTTTCATTTATTTATATAGATAATTATCGATTTATTTACTTAGAAATTTGCATATACTTTTTAATTTTAATTTTTATTTTTTTTATGTAAAAACATATAATTTTTTGAAAATAAATTTTATAACACAAAAGAAAGCACGGGTTAGATAGTGTGTGTATATATTTTGCCATCAAATAAAAATATACTTAATAAAGCAGAATACATTTAAACATGTGTATTTGTTCTTTCCGTAAAAAGAAAAATCATCGAAATTTTATTTTTAATCACAGCCATAAATATTCTTGGCCTATAAAAACCTCAATCACAAATTAGTACAAACACACAAAATATTAGGGTTAGCCAAGTTCCAAGCTTTACCACATAGTCTCTCCCTTCATCAAATCTCTCTCTAAAAAAAGTATTTTTACCCTTTTTTTTTTGTTTCCCATTGTAATAACGATTTCTGTTTATTTTGGTAGCCCAAGAACAACACGCGACGTATTTTTACCATTTTTTTTCTTTTTTCTTTTTATTTCCCATTGTAATAACGATTTCTGTTTATTTTGTTAGCCCAAGAACAACACGCGACAGCAAAATAACAAGAAAAGCTTTTTTCTCTTCCAAAAGGACCATTGTCTTTATCAAAACCTGGCTAGAGAAAGGTAACATGTTTCTCCTTCTCTTTTAGTTTTCTGGGTGCTAGTTGCTTTTATTTTTGTTCTCTCAAAATTGGTTCTTTTTTTGTTTTTGTGTATCTCTTGGTTTTTTGTTTGAGAGAATGAATTCCTCTTGCTTGTTTCTGAGAAAAAAGTTAATTGTGCTTGATATCTGTGTTCTTGAATAAATGGGAAAAGATTTCTTTTTCTTAGTTTATGCATAGATTGGTCTCCTGTTTGTTTGAATAACAGCAACGTGTCTCTGCTTCATTGAGTTTTGTTTTCTGAAATATTGAATTTGCTATGGTTGGCTGAAGTTTATTGGCTGCTGCTTTGGCGTTATGTGATTGCTAAGGACTGATGGCTATACAGTTTTTGTGAATGCTATTCTTTGATTTGGTTCTTGTTTAGAAACCGTGTTTGAGAAAGAAAGCATCTTTAATGCCATGTTTGTTTTCTTATTTCAGAAAATTGTTTTTGTTTCTTCATGTTTGCCTGTTCTGATGGAAACAACCCAATGTGGGTCTTGAAGTGTTCATGATGGGTTGCCAATTGTATCACCCCTGCAGATTACAAATATGCAGGGCATTTTTTTGAACTTTTTTCCTTAATTTCAGGCCAGCATTTCCTATGCATAATAGGAATTGGGTTTTCCTAGTTGGCAAAGATATTGGTTCACTCTGGCCGCCGCAACAGATTTAAACCATTCTCACACCTCTAGGAGGGTGTGGGGTGATAACGAGGGTGTGATATTGCTTTGAGTTTTAAGGCGATCAAGATCATCTTATGTTTGGAGACTGTGCCATGTTCAAAGGGCTTGTCTCTTGATTTTGGCTAAGGTTTGCTAGTTTTCTGGAAGCTTGTTGGTAGTTGAAGATAGTCAGGTATCAGTTCTGGGCTCTAGGAGTCTGGACGTTAAGAAACAGAAATAGTATGGTTGTTTACTGATAGCATTCTTTATTCAAGTTTAGGCCAATTGTAGATGTTGCTTGCGTTAGTATTGTTACAATGGTTAGGTTCTCATGCTTCAATGCTCACATCCTTTCTCACAAACCAAAGGTATGTGGAGAAATCACTGACTTGGACTTAGAATCTTTGTACTTATCGTTTCATGGCTTTTTTTTACCAGAGTTTCCTTTCTCGTTCAGAAAACAGCCCACCCTTTTGCTGAAGCAAAGCATAAGAGTTTGGAAGATTTTTCTCAAATTCAAGCTCCTAAGGCATTGACTAACACTTCAAGCTTAGCACTTCCGAATGCACGAGTAGATGCTCAAAGTAGGAATGGTATCAGGGATGTTACAAGCTCTGATGTATCTGTTGGACAAAGCTGGATTTCAGACAAAATTGAGAACAAAATCAATGTCAAGAATGACATAGGAGCCCATCAGACAAGGCTTATTAGGAAAAGTCAGTCTCTCGGGAGTGGATTATGCCTTGAGGGAAGGGATCTATGTGACAATGATACTGAGGAGGGGATAGATCAAGGAGTATATAGTGATTCCCTTGATCAAAATGGGTTACTTAGACCAAATGGCAGCAAGGATTCAGGAATAAGCCCAACTAGTGAGGATATGAAAGCTCAGCAACTAGAATCTGTTAATAAGAGTTCTGAATTTGTCAAGAAGGAATCCATATTCTCAATTGGTGATGCTCAGCATTCTGAAAAGGAAGGCCCTGAAAATTCTGATACTCCATTATCTGGTGAAGGTGGCAATGTCTCTGGTGACCAGTCACCTCACAGCCATCCCATCATTGAAAAAGCATGTACTTTTTCAGACATGGGCTCTTATGCACCGACTTTTCATAGACATTCTTGTGAATATTTAGCACCTCGGTCAAGATCCTCTGAGGACCTCAATGCTCTAGACTTGAGGTGGAAAACGATTTCAATTCATGGGAATGAAACTCAAAAAATGAAAGAAAAAGAAGGGGATGTTAATGTGCCTAAAACTGAGGAAAACAATTCAGAAAGTTGTGTTGATGAAGGTTTTGATTTTTATAATTACTCAGCTTTGGCAAAGGACTGGATAATGCCAGTTATAGACGAAGTGAACCAGGCAAAAAATCTCCAAGGGGAATCCTCCACTCAGCTGTGGGAAGAATTGCCGAGTAAGGATTTTAAAATGAAGCGTATCGTGGACTGGGTAAACAAACTTCAACATTATGATTCTTTGGAAGAAACAAATGGATTGCCTGATGCCGATGACCCAGTTGAGGGAGATTCCAATGATTTGACTTCTGCCAAGGTTGATAATAAGGACACTCCTGGTATAAAAGCTGCTAAAAGATACATCTCTTCTCTGAGTGTCTCTGCTACCACAGCTCATATGTCAGACCTTGGGCTGGAAGTGATCCCATTTCTTAGTGTATTTGGTAGCCTGAGGGTGCTTAATTTATCAGGAAACTCTATTGGTTTGTTTCTCCTTCATCCCATTTTATTTCTTCCATTTTTTCAAGCGCCTTGGCAGAATAGTCTTGAACTCTTGAGAAATTTGTGCTTGACATTTATTTGTTTCTTATATGCCTTGCAGTAAGAATATCGGCTGGTGCCCTCCCTCGAGGACTTCATATGCTGAATTTGTCAAGAAACAATATTTCCACCGTTGAGGGTTTACACGAGCTCACCCGCCTTCGTGTACTGAATTTGAGCTACAATCAAATATTCAGAATTGGACATGGTATGTTATATGCTGGATTTTTATTTGATGGTTGTATCTTTCCTATTCGTTCTCTTTTCCGAATTACTGTTGAAATCTTCTCGCATTAGTCATGTTGATTCTTGTAACACTACTTTCTTTTGTTAAAGGTCTGGCATCGTGTTCCTCCCTGAAAGAGCTATACTTGGCTGGAAATAAAATAAGCGAGGTAGAGGGTCTCCACCGTTTGTTGAAACTGACCTTGCTGGATCTGCGTTTCAACAAAATCTCTACCGCTAAATGTCTGGGCCTACTTGCAGCTAACCACAGTTCCTTGCAAGCCATCAGCTTGGAAGGAAATCCAGTGCAGAAAAATGTTGGAGATGAACAACTCAAGAAATATCTACAAGGCCTTCTTCCCCATCTGCTTTACTTCAATCGGCAGTCAATTAAAGCCAGCACTTTGAAGGACTCAGTCGATCGATCAGTTAGGGTAGGCATCAATGCCCATCAATTTGATCGTGGCCTCAGGTCAGAGAGCAAAGCTGTGAGAAAGGTTAGCCATGGTCTAGCTGGTTCAAGGCCATTACCTTCATCAACTCATGGTCGTAAAAGTCAACCTTTGACCTCAACTAAACGGTCAAGTGGAAGGCATCTCCACTCACAACCAAGTAGAACCCAATCAACAACAGGCCATCATCATCATTTCATTGATCCTGGTAGCAAACTCCTGAACTTTAGATCGGAGTTCTTAGTTCATAGGAGTCAAAGTGAGGGGACTCTGAGAGCGTTCTAGGAGATTTTCTATTATGCTTTCCAAAGTCTGGTTGGTACATTACTTTGTTTTGACGTACGGTTTTCTGTCATTATTATTTTTTACTCAAAGCAGTAGAGGTTGTTGTAAAAGAGCCGGCCTCTTAATAGAAAGGTATATGAGAATCAAGTTGCAGCTTGAAAATGGCTCTAATGTGATGGAGAACGGAAGGCAAATTTACATTTTATCAAGTTGCAGGAAGAAAGTGGTTGCCTAGTTTTTTGCAAGCTCCATAACCATGATAACTTTCTTTCTGCCTAATCTGACTAAATTGATGCTTTTTCAGCCAAATATTTGAGAAGCAATTTTAAACGCAGCATTACCTGACAGAAGTTCATGCGAGGTTTCCTCAGGACACGTTGACAAGGAGCCAATGAAGAAATAACATGGGCAAGGCCATGGCCTGATTCCCTGAAGGCCATGAAAGTGTATTATACATCATCATGCAAGGTGCACACTTTTTACACATACAAAGAAAAGAAGGGATGCAAAAGATGTCCAGAAACCAGAGTGTGCAACTTTTAAATTTGTACAACTCTAAAAGCCAGTTCTCACAAGACATTGGAATGCTAAAAACCTATTAACATTCTCAGAGAAACTGGGTGAAGATATGTAACTACCAATACATCGCATCTGAAAACAAGCCAGTTGACAAGGAATTCTAAAGAAACCAGACAGAGAGTAATTCTTGACAGTTCACAGCCTTCAACTATTTTGGGGCCTTAAATTGTTAGCTGCACAATGTGAAGACATATATATCAGATTGGCCAATAGATCACAATAAACTTCGCATCTTAGTATATAATTCTCACACTCAAACGTGAGGACAAAATTACCAAGGAGTTAATCAAATAAAATGTACAATTCACATGCAAAAAATCTGAACATAGCACCACACTACATTTATAAATTTATTTCAGTTACAGTCAACAGCCTTGTGCTCCAAGCAATCGATCAGAATTCGATCTATGTAATATAATTTAGCATTGATGAAAACCTTGGAACATCTTAATCTAAAGAAAAAATCCTGACAAGTCTTACTTGTCATCTAAATTAAACTTTTTTCTCCTTCTGTGCAAAACAAAGGGGGAGCGTAAAAAGATTTGCAAAGAAAAATGACCTGCAATTAATTGTCACCTGTATTCAAGAGGGGGCTTGCAATTGCACTGAGCACTTTCTAAGCATCTGTTACAAGAGAGGTTAAGAGTTATACAACCATGAACTTTCATAAACAGGGTAGGAAGTCAGGCACTAGGAAACATAGCTACTATCAAGCGAAGAAAACACATATTTAAGAACAAATAAATCCACTGACGAAATTAATAGAAACATTAGAAGAGCACCAGACCGAGTCAAAGGTCCCAAGTCTCATTGCCAGAAGTTCCAGAAAACAGAAAACCTAGTACTTAAGCACCAATGCAGTCCACATATGCTCTAAGCTATCGTATAAGACACGTTAGCAATGTTTAGAATAAAAAGCAGCAGCGAGAAGAGAAAGAACAAGGGCATATAGCAATTTCCTACTCAAAACAGAATATAGATATACTTCATCTTGGTCAGGAATAAAATTTCTTTGCCCATCCTGCGCCGAACAGAGGACAGGTAGGCTATTACCCTCCCTTTCCTATATCCTATCCCTTGGCCTACCACAAAGCCCCCAAAGCTTTATCACTACTCAGCCCATTCCTCATAATAGATCTCCTAGGCAAGGGTGCCCACCATATTTGCCAAAACAACAAACAAGTTTGGGTGGCTACTCCTCCATTAAAAAACTGGAACAGCATCTATCAGTTCAGAAACTCTAAATATTTAACGAACCTATACAGAGATTTCTGTTAAAAAAAAAAAATGAAAATTAATCCCCTAGAGAATTTTGGACAGCAGATTCTCCTTCATTTAAAAAAATAATAATGCCAAAGACAAAAGCCTCCATAGCCAATTCAAGTATTACCGATCATTCCAGTGCAGAGAAGAGCTATTTTTTCTCCCTCACCTGATCTTGAAGCCAGAAACAGCACAAAATAATAATAATAAAAAAAAAAACATTAAAACTCCATCCCCATTTTTTCTCTTGGTCTTTCAAGGGAACCATATAATAGAAAGACTCCATTGCTACACCTACACTATAACTCAATTACCCAAACCAAGCTAAAATTTACAAGCAACATCAAAAAAGAAATTATCCACATAACATCAACATAAAGACCCGAAAAGGCTCAAATTGCCAAAGCATTACAAGAAGTACAAACAACCTCACCAATCAAACCAATCACCTAACCCAAAAATTCCCAAATAAACACAAAACTCACATCAGTAATTCAAAAACTCATCATTTCATATCTAAAAAAAGACACAGAAAGTTCTAAAGAACAAACCTTTCAGCTCATCATCAACACACTCCTCTTGATCCTCCTCAGGCACAGGATGGAGACCCTCTTCAACCCCGTCACCAACACCACCTGTTTTCACACTCTCTTCTTCTTTACCATCATCACTACACCTAACAACAACAACAGGGCAAACACAATGCTGCACACAATGATCACTAACACTCCCTAACCTCCCACCACCAACACTTCTTCCTTTACTAATCCCCTTCTTTCTTGTAGCACCAAAACCTCTACTTCCCATTATCACTGCACTTAACCCCAATCTCTCAACTTCCAAACAGAGCCTCTCCTTCATGTCATGATCTTTCACTACATGAATCTTGAAAGGAACATTAGCCTCCAACAAAGGTTTAGCCAACAAATTGGTTTTGTTATTAGTAAAACTATCAAAATCATCCTCAAGTTTCTGCCTTTCTCGATTATCAGGACTGTTTGAGCCACTTAGCTCAAAAGGCGTGTTGTTGTTATTGATTTGGAGTTGAATTGACCCCCAATCAGCGCCATAGAGGACGGAAGTTGGCCGGACGTGGAGGAGGATCACGGCGTCGCCTGGTCGGAGGTAGTTCTCGACTGCCCATTTGACTGCATATGCACTCTCGTCGGAAAGGTCCACGGCTATGGCGACACGGCGGTTGGAGGTGGAATTCGGGGTGGTAGGGGAGTGGAGGCAGGGAAGGGTGGGGAGTGGTGGGACTGGGAGGTCAGATTCAGATTTGTAAGGTTGTTTTGAGTTCATTTTGATCAAAGAAATGGAATTTTTTTTTTTTTTTGTTATGGTTTTGACTTTTGGAGGGAAGGAGAGAGTTATGATTATGGTTCATATTTATTCATATGTTAGCTCCGAATAAATTGACCGATCTAAGTCCCCGTCAAGTTGGACAATTCAATCTCAAGATAATTTAAAATAACATAACAATTTTGTTTTAAGGTTTTTTTTTTAAAAAAAGCAAAAATATTTATTTTGAAATAAATTTTTTTTTTAAAAAAATTAAATTTCACTTGAATTTCAATAAAATTAAATAAATTATAAATTAATCGAGTTTAATTATATTAACTTTCTATTTAATTAGATATTAAAACTCAGCTTGGATGATATTATAAATGGATAAATTATTTTATTAATTTATCTGACCGTGCTTGGTTTTATAATCAATGCTAAATTGGTTATATTTTAGGTGGGAGCTAAAGTTCCTCATATTTCTTAAATTAGAATGTTAATTGATATAAATATATTATTTTTGAAAAAAAAATTAATTATGGGATTCAAAATTGATATATTGATTATATAATTAATTCACTAAGGAATGCAAAAATTGCAAATATTTTTATTCAGATGAAAATAAGGATTTTAATAATGTATTTTTATTATGTTTAATTTCTAATTAAAAAGATTAATATTTTATTTTTAAAACTTAAAGCATCTAAATGTGGCAATGGTAATGCATGTCTTTTGTGCGAATAATCAAGAACGTGTTCACATGTTACTTGTGTTGAAACTTATATATTGAATGATTTAGCAATAAATTTAATTGGTAAAATTGTAACTATTTATTATACTCATCTACTAAAAACAGAGAGAGAAGTTTTTTTGGTAGGAAAAACATTACTAGAAAATCAGCGAAAACCAACAAAATTATTGATGAAATTTTTTTGTTGGTAATTTTTACCAACGGAAATAATTCCGTTTCTACTTCTATTGGTATATACCGACATGAAATTTCCGATGATCAATATTTTGACGGACTAATTCTGTCGGTGATATTATTGGTAAAAATTTTATTGATAAATTTTGTACATCACACTGATGGAATAAATCCATTAGTAAAACTATTTAATGGTGGAGTGAAATAATATGTTCCTAATTTCTCAAGGTGAGAGTTTCTTGCCTTCTATGCCATGCACGGCGGGCAAGCGGTGTAAAGATCAATTGCCTTCACCATCCATGCTTGACCCTCTAATGGCTCTAAATTCTCCCTTCTATTATTATAGGGTAGCTCGAAGCCATAAGATATGTCTCTTTTTGGCAGGTTTATGTGTATTCCTCGCTTCACTTCTTGTACAAAAATGGTATCTTGGCGGTTTTAAGCATGGCTATATTGATAGTTTTGTTGCCGGTGCTTAGCTGGGACACGGATTTGAGGTGTTAGAAACGTTCTTGCGAGCATTTTTTGTTCTTCTTGTGATCGTCAGGAAAAGCTATCTTTCATATTCAAGTTGTAGTGAATTCAGTGGCTAAATCTCGTAATCAAAAGAAGAAAAAGGAAAGGTTTTCAGATATAAAACAAAAGGAAAAACACCAAATAAACCTTAAAGTCCAAGTAAAATTATCAAGTTGCTTTGCAAGCTTGCCATACAGACCAAAAACCCAGACATTAATGCTAGCTCTTCTTGTTGTTTTGTGATTGAAAGCGAGCTTTGAGATTAAAACCTTACAAGAAGAGTGCCCAGAAGTGAGAGCAACAGACAGCAAAAGGCTGGACATTAAACTCCAAATAGGCCAAAAAGTTTAGGTCATTTGTGCGTGATTCATGCTCGAGGATTGAGACGTGAGCGATGCTCGAGGAAAATGAGAGAGAGAGAGCTATCAAAAGTGCTGGAAAAATAGCTGTAAGTTGTCCATACTTTATGGCACTTTCTCTACGCGTCTAACTCTTTTCAAGTGATCTTAGACAGTGCCTAAACATAAAAAGTCAGTCTTTGTTCTATTAACACGAAATGAAAGATCACTGGCTATTTGATTCGTACTTTTTTGTTAGAGATATAGTTTTAAAACTCGGATCGGAGAGTCGATTTACAATTTAGTTGTTTTAAAGTTAGAATTAGACCGAATTTTAAAAAAATAAAAAACTCGGCTGATCTAATGAGTTAA
>Ga0307510_10010816_pt1 | contig 10850 bp, 8 predicted proteins | sample 12_EM_MG_FD_207224 | JGI IMG/M metagenome (GOLD analysis project Ga0307510, IMG submission 207224) | Populus trichocarpa ectomycorrhiza microbial communities from riparian zone in the Pacific Northwest, United States - 12_EM | ecosystem: Host-associated > Plants > Roots > Unclassified | place... | reverse complement strand
GCTATGCTGAGTAGTGCAATTCTATTTGTTCCAGCACGTAGATTGACTGGTCCTGTAAAGGTGAATTCCCTGTTCTCTCTGGTCCCAAACGCTGATCCTGTAATTGTAACAGGCAAAGCACTCATCAACCAGATAATGAAATTCATATTAGTAACTACTATGAAAGTAGTCTTGAAAAGCATACCTGAAAACTGCCCATTGATGAAGACATGAAGAGCATGCCCTGCTGACTCCACAGTTAGAGTAGGCCATTGTCCACCTCGAAGAAATGATTCTGATGGATTGATATTGACACTGAAATCCACAGGGGAGTTTTAAAATGGAGCTCTCAGATATTTCAAACACATGTAATGAACTGAAGAAACATGCGTGAGAAAAATAAAGTGCTTAGGTTTCCATGAAGTTGTTATATGGTTATAGGGATTCAAAATATAAATAGATACTACTGAACCTGGCTCACCTTGTGATGTACCACAGATAGTCAGTGGTGTCTCTAGTGACATTTATCTGCTCCATGAGTCCAAGAGCTGTCATCCTTGAACTAGCCCCTAGTGAAGAAATATCTTCGTCATAACTCTCCCAAGAAAAAAACCTAGAACCAGTTGGCAGCATTTGGACATGCGAAGTTTGTACTCCAACCTAGACCATGACAGGACAACTAGAGATCAGAAACTTGGTATTGAAGAAAATAACTTCAGGATCACTGAAGGAAGTGATTTCATACTTGAACGAGATTGCAACTAGAACCTAAACTTTGCTTACCTTGGCAGTGTTAAACACAACATTCCTGCAATCAGGAAGGATGCTAATGGACCAAGGAGGCAAAACATAGTGCATGTTATTGAACATCACTCTAGCAGCAGACTGTGTGTGGTAGTTGGCAAGAAAAGCTGAACAGCTCCTCTTCCCTGAAGAGAATACATGAGCCTGCAAAACGACCATTATCATGAATTTTCAATAGCAAGCTTAACATAATAACTGTCCAACTAGGGGAAAGAGACAAATTTGGTCAGAAGGCAGACCTGCTGATAGGTTCCTAACAAAGTAATTGTGGGATCTGAAGAGACTAATTCATGCTCGCATAGCTTAATAGCTCTGTGAAGCTCTTTTAGATGACCATATTTAGGTTCCCTGATCAAACCTAAACCAATAAATGGTTAGCTGCGGATCTTTAATTTTGAAACACATAGAATGATATAACAAAACGCAACACATTCCTTAAAATTCTTGTGAAAAGTGGAAGAAAAGTCAGTACTGAGTTTGAGTTTCGGAAATAATATTCATGTTAGAAGTCGAAAATTATTTCAAGAAATTCTAGAACTTAACTAGCCTATTTCATGAATAATTCTTCAATTATTAGTGAATTGTCATTTAAAAGTTGTGGCTAGGCATGGCTAAATTGTAGTTTTTCACTTAAAGAGTCAAGATATTTTTTGTTAGGACAAGAACAAATCCACAGAACTTACCATATTCATCTATTGGTGCATCATAGTCATAACTAGTTGTAATGAATGGACCTCCAGCAGAGCGTCCAAAATTTGTTCCTCCATGGTACTGTAACAATACACAATGCATAGGCCATAAGCTTGGAACGACAAGTTTTTTATTAAATTGTGAGCTGAGTCATTCGAGGTACCCTACCATGTAGTAGTTAACAAATGAGCCACCCTTTTGAATGAATCGAGCAACTGCAAATGCTAAATCTTGAACTGGTCTGTGGTGAAATGCGCCGCCAAACTCTGTAAACCTTTTTATTCAGTTCAGACAAAAAAGGGGGGGATCAGAGGACTAAATTTGCACTGAGAAAGTCAACTTCAACTCTACTGCTTGCAGTAACATTTACCAGCCACTCCAAGCCTCAGTCCACATCGTTGGCTTGTAAGGTTTGTTGGGAGAAAAAGCATCACAGTAAAAACCATTACATGTATTTATCTATTGCCAGGATTCAAACATAACAAAGTCAAATTCACCATTCAAGAAAGGTTTTAAATTGGAAACTGCAGATAACAAAAATAGTAAATGCAGCTCACAAATTAATTATGGGACAGTTGAGGTAACTAGGCTTGGTAAGTGGAAAGATTAAGATAGCTCACCACCGGGTCTGGGGCATCATCTTCCTTGCACATCACCCAAGGAACTCCAGTCTTCAATCCAACAGCCATTTGTGCAGCCCAATTAATGTATGAATGACCAGCAGCCCCAAAAGCCCTACTCTCTGGTCCGTACTCATTCTCAATCTACACAAATGGTTATGAAAAGAATAAAACATATGTATATATATAAAAGTAAAGCAAATTACTTCACAGCTGAAGCCTCACTTTTACTGGTTTAGAAACAATACATATCTAAAATGACAAAATTCACCGATAAGATCACATACTTGAGAGAAAATGATGGGGCCTCCTTGTGATTGAAATAGCCTTTCATCTTTCATCATCTGCACAATCTTCTGGGTGAATCCTTGCATTGCAGCCTTCAAAACCAAAGGGAAAGAAAGTCAAGCCACATTAACCACCTAACTTTTTCCAGTTATTTGTTCTAATTCTCTTTCTTTTTCTTGAGGAAAGGGTTTAAAAAACGCAGAGCAGGTAAAATAGGAAAAACCTTGAAAGGCCCATTGTCTGTTCTGAAGCTGATACCAGGAACATACTTCAACCAAACAGGAAATCCCCTGTGCATTTACAAGAGAGAGAGAATCAAATCAAACTAAAGCATTCATTTTTACCAGGTTAATAAGCAAATACTACCCCAACCACAGAGAGAATAAGAAAGCAAAACCAAGAGGAAGAAGGGATATAATCATGAATGGATGGAACAGAAGTTAAAGGAACAAGAATATAAAAGAGCAAAAATTCCAAGTACCCAAAATTCCATTCTGCACAGACATAAGGTCCAATGCGGAGATGAACATATAGCCCCCCTTTCTGCACCGTCTTAATGAACCGTACCAGATCAAATCTACCTTCAAAATTATACTACAAAAACCAAAAAGTTTCCTTTTTGAGTAACCACATAAGCTCAGAAAGACATAGATTATAAAATTTCAAGTGCCAAAAGGTAGAGTGGAGATCCAAGAGAGAGTACATTGCCAGGAGAAGGCTCATGAACATTCCAAAAAACATAAGTGTCGATAACATCCAAGCCTCCATCTTTTGCCTTCTGTACAAGATCTTCCCACATCTACAGAAACAAAACAAACCCCATTTTTACACAACAGACAAAATGTGATAAGATATACACAAAACCAAGAAAATGGGAAAGAAAAGTGTATACATCAGGGGTGCTTCTTGGATAGTGAATGGAGCCAGAGATAAGGATTCTTCTTTGTCCATCGATGATAATAGCTTTCTTATCATAGGTCACAGTGCAGTGGATCAGCTTAGAACCAACAATCAAGACCATCAAGAAGAGGGTTAAGAACTTGGAAACTGAACTAGTTCCCATTTCCTTTTGTGGAGGGAAAGTTTGAAAAAAAATAAGAGAAAATGTGAGCAGAAACAGAGATTTAAAACAAAAGCTTATGATATGAGGCTTCTCTGATCTGCTACTCTACTAACACTATCCACCATTCAAGTACTATAGCCCTCTGCCTCCACCGTCCACACCACTTAAGTCTCTGTCTCTTTTGCTAGCTTTATATAATGACTGCCTGTTTCCTACATGAAAAGGAGTTTAATTTTTTATTCGAAAAATGCAAATTTGAATTAACTTTAAAATAGAGTGTCCCCAGACCGTAAGGATAGTTGGCTAAAATGGTCCGAGCAATCTAAAGGAAAAAGAAAAAAAGAAGTGTCATGAAAATGCAAGGACATGGTGGCGAATGAAGACATAAATGAAAAGGAGAGAGAGAGAGACATTCCAGTGTGAACAAACAAATCAAAACCACAACAGTAGAGTTGAATCATGAATGGTTTGTGTCTGTTTGGAAACTTGTCGGGTTCTTGTTACCATGGGAATGTAGTTATAAATTTGTTCACGAGAAGGTGACATACCTAGAAGCACAAGCAATAATAGGATAATAGCAAAAGAAAAAAAAACCTTTACTCTTTAGATAAATAGAAATAATAGGATATTTCTTGATCGAAATATAATAGAACACAAGAAATTTAATTGGAAGTTTTATTGTTAAAAAAAACCTTTACTCTTTAGATAAGCCTGAAAATCATCCTACACAAACTAGTAAATCTAAAAATAAAACAAAAGTAATAAAAATCTTAAATAAACTAAAAAAATAAAATTATCAGTATCAGTACTTAATTTTGTGAACTAAATAAGAAAATATAAAATCATTATAAAAAATATTTTTCAAAACTAAATAGAAAATAAAAATAATTAAAAAAATAATTTTTTTCTAAAAATTCTCCTACATCAATCTCCCTGTGTTGGAGAAAATTATCCTCGAGTCAATGACATGTTACATATTGTACCTTTACTCACATTATTTAGACTCCACCTTCTCGTCCTTCTCATTTTCTTTTATTTCCTTATTTTTCTTTTCCATAATTTCAATAGAAACAACATATTTTTAGCATTGCTTTCAATAATCACCATTTATCTCATGTGCACTGGTACTAAATGTTTTCCTTTTATACCAAAGGCATATGTATTATGTCGTTTGTCATGTACAACATTCCAATTATATTATCATGGTCAGCCTAATAATAGATGATATATTTATAAATACTATATCATATCAAACATTATCAAAATATATCTTACCTATAAAAAACAAAATGGGACAATATTTATCCACAATAATTTTGATGTCGTTATTCAACCAAGTTAGCCTATAAAGTTTATAACTGCTCTCAGTTTTCAGGTAAAACTTCTCTAATATCTTTTTGGATACCATGTTCTCACAACTACCACTATTTATTATTAATTCACAAACTTTATCATTTATGGTGCATCGTCTAGTGAAATATATTAAAAATATATTTTTAAATAAAAATATTTTAAAACCAATTACTGTTAAACTTCCATACACCACTTAAATATAAATAGCTAGGAACGTGTAAGGGAATACGCTATGAAGGATTAACTTTTGGCAGCACTTACATTTCGCCGTCACAACCTGGCCCGTGATGTGGGACTATCGGAGGGTACCATTTCGTGTTTCACAGGCTTTTTCATTGCTTTACCAGTGGGGATAGGATAGGTAGAAGGAAACACATTCTTATAGACCGATAGGATTGGCCACTGTCATCGCTCATCAGTCATCATTCCATGCCCTCTGGTCAGCCCTACCCTGGCCCATTTGGGCATCATACGATAGCCTTCTCAATTATCACTGTAATAAACAAAGGCTTATTTCTTCATCACATGGTTTTGGTTATCATCCTCCTCCCGATTTGTTCGACGCGTTGCCTCTTGTCTCCCGATGCCAGCTGGGTGGATTCATTATGGCTCTGTACACATTTCGAGAGCTTCTCCGAGAGCAACACTCACAATTTATCATAATGTTAAATGGCTAAATGCCATGACGAGGGGGCAAAAAAAAGTTATCTTGTTAGCATTATTATTAATTATTAACATTAACAATATACTAAAACAAGTGGGGGATGTACTCTGGCAATTAATAATATTTTCCCCCAGTGTTTTGGTGTGGCTCTACTAAAAAAATATTTGTTTTTGTTTTTTTTAATTTTATTTTAAATGTTAGATTTGTTTTTTATTGGGTTATCCACTCTCGTAACATGAATTATGAGTTTGACAGGTTAATCCGGTAGATTAAAGTATTTTCCTTTTATTTAATTTTTTTTTTTAATTCCATCATTCAATATTGAGTTAATTAAGAATTAGATTTCATGATTTGTTTTATTTACTTTCTATTAGGTTATTTTGGTTTCATAACCCGAGAATAATACTTAACGGGTTAACCCGAGTTTACTCGGGTTTTTTTTAATTGATTTTTTTTCTAATTTTATCATTTAATATTTGGTGGATTGAGAATCGAACTTTCTAATATGTTTTGATTTTTTTTTCTATAGGGACATCTTGGTCTTATGATTAGAGTAGCGAGTTTTTTGTATTTTAACCCCGGTTAAATCAAGTCGTTTTTTTTCAAGAGGTTATCTCGATCTCATGTCCTTCAACATTGAATTTGCTTTTTATTGGGTTGTTCATATTTTATGACTCGGATTGCAGGTTTGACAGGTTAATCTAGTTGACTCGGTTGTTTTTTTTATTGACTTTTCTTCTCAATTTCATCATTTAATATTGTGTTTTATTAGGAATCAGGCTTTATAATTTATTTCGATTTGATTTCACGAGGTTATATCGACCTTATAACCCAATAACAATGCTTAACATGTATCCTATATTGACTTGGCTCGTTTTTTGTGTCATTCTTTGAATTAAGATTTTTACAAATTTCATCGTTCAACATAAGATCCGACATGATCGATGGAGAATTAGGCTTCATAATTTGTTTTAATTTGCTACTCGTATGGTTATCTTGATCTCATGACCAGAGTTGTGGATTTGACAAGTTAATCCAAGTTAAATCAAGTTGTTTTTTTATTTTTTTCTATAAAGTTATCTCAATCTTATAACTCGGGTCATGGATTTGACGAATTGACCCGAGATCGTTTTTATTTTATTTTTTTAATTGATTTTTTTCTAGTCTCATCCTTTTGATTGTGAATTAAACCTTTTAATTTATTTTATGAGATTATCCTAATTTTATAATTTGAGTTATAAGTTTAACAGGTTAATTCGAATTGGTTTTATAAAAAAATTTAATTATTTTTTTTTTAATTCTAGCTTAATTAAAAATTAAACTTGATGATACGCGATCACTTATTGGACATGGGCTGGTCATCACTTGGCACCACGTGGTGTGTCTTTATGATACTGGCCCTGGATGCCTACTTTTGTTTGTATAACGATAGTATTATTTTCAGGCAACCACCACAATTTGGACGGTGTTTGGTATTGTGGCTGCGGGTGAGGGTCACCCGCAGCCACAATTTTTAATGTTTAATAACATTTTTATCATAATTTTTTGATGGTGGATCCTATTATTTTTTGTGGTGCAACCACAGGTTACAAGAAGTAGCTCTTTACTGCTTCTTGTGATAGGAAAATGAATGAACAGTGGAGCATGGCTCCACTGTTCATTCATTTTATTCAGTGAACAGTATAGCATGTTTTACTGTTCTGGTCGGACCGGTCCGGTTCAAAGCTAAAAATACATTGAACCGGGTCCGACCCAATAAAATAAAAAAAATATTTTTTATTTTTAATTGTATTGTATTCAAAAAATTAATGTTAAATATTATTTAATGACTAAGAATATGTTTGGGGACGCCGTGCAAACCGCGTTCCCAAAAAATTTAATTTTTTTTTTGCTAAAATTTAATATGGTTTGTACGTTTTAGATCGTTTTAATGTGCTGATGTCAAAAATAATTTTTAAAAAATAAAAAAAATCATTGGCATGCATTTCGGCACAAAAAATTATTTGAAAAACAACCGCTACCACACTGCCAAACACCCTCTATATAAATTAGACGGAAATCGCTTGATGATGCCGTATTTACAGAATTTGATCGCAATCTCAATTTTTTTCCTGATTATATTTTACCTGATGTTGTTGCGCTCTTAAAAAAATTATGAAAACTGTAGTCCTTGTCGGATATATTTCATATGTGATGGAATTGTGGATAGTTTAATGTAACAATAAAAAATATTTTATATAAAGTATTATTTATTTCATGATGTAATAGGAGTAATTAATTCTATAATATTTAAATTTAAAACCATCAGTATTAATATATATTTTTTAAAATTATTTTATAACCTCAATTTCAAAAGCATTTTTAACCAAAACATTAAACTATTTTTTTTAATCTTAATTTCAACCACAGTTTTACCCAAATATCTATTTTTTCAAACCAACCTCAACTAAAAATATTTTTTATAAAATAATTTTTTTTCAAATCACAACCACAAGAACTATCACAATATCAAACATATTCTTAATGGGAGATGCCTTGAAAGATGCAAAGAGTGAGAGCCCTAGCTAGCAATCATCGAAGGGATGGGACTGACTATTACTGGAAAACGCAGGGAAGTAATTAAATATTCATCTGAAAAATATTATATTGATTGTAATTATTATTTATCAAGTCCACACGTGGCTTGCTGGTTGGATCTCGGTGACCAAATCCAGGCTCACGTGCATCACCGTTACTAGTGGAGAATTTTAATACCCTCTGACTCATTTTTCCTCTTGTCTTCCACAAATATTCAAAAGCAAAGCAAGGAAGGTTTGCAAATGGAAGTAACCCAACCCTTCGACAGCGGACCCTTGCTCGAATTTAGATAACTTAAATAAATTAGCCCATCGAACGAGGTCACTGATTATCCATTGTTTGGCCATGATTATCTACGTACCTCTAATTAGTTATCAGCCGAGTAATTACACCATTTGGATTTAAAAGATGGCAGGGTTAAAGAATTTTTTTTTAAAAAAAAAAAATAGATTAATTTTATTAAATAGTAATATTTTCTGTATTAATACAATTATACTGCAATGTTTAAACATTTTAGGTTATTTTAGAAAAGCTCTAATAATAATTATTAAACATGGCTAGTCTATCGAAATTTAAAACTGAACCGGATTTTATAAAAAATAAAAAGAATCGACCTGATCAAAAACCTTAATTAATTCACAACCCAATCAGTTTGGTCAAAACTTATTATTTTTTTTAAAAAATAGATATATTCGTCTAATTCATGATTTAGATCTTATATCTTGTCAATCCTTTTATCTAGTTCAGTAGTTATATTTTCAATCAAAATGTTCAAAACATATCGTATTTTAGAGGCTCAAGAAATATTTGAGGTTATGATGTATAATGTTTTTTAAAATATTTTTTTTTATTTTAAAATGTATTAAAATAAATTTTCTTTATATTTTTCTTTTATTTTTAAAATTAATATATCAAAATCATAAAAATATACTAAAAACTATCAATTTAATATCTTTTTAAGTAAAAAAATATAAAAACATGAGTAGCAAATGTGTCTAATACCCTCTTAAAATTATGTTATGAAAAAAGATAATATGCAAAAAAGACTGAAGAAAATGAAAGAAACACCATAAATTTTCGTATCCGATTTTTCTGCTTCGTTCATTAATGATATTCAATTTGGATTTAATGTTAATGGTTAAAAGTCAGCATCATTGTTGCTTTATTTTGTGTTGCTCTTGTACTTCTATTTAAAGACTAGGCATTTAATGACTGCCGTCTCCTCGCGATCTTGCGAGGAGCGAGTAAATAGTCGTCGTCATTCTTTCAATGATCTTCCATGGAGTCCTTGTATTAATAGGGTTTCAGTTGGTGGTAGCTGAGCCTCGTGAAGTCCTGTACTCTTTTCTTTTTCACTCCTCTTTTTTCCTTGATTGGGAAATATTTTAAAGGAGATCTGGAGTTTCTGTCCTTTTCATTTGCAATATTGTTATCTAGGCTTTGTTGTGTGTTATTTAAAAATATATTATTGTTTTTTTTTAAATCAGTGTATTAAAATTATAAATATATATATATATAATATTTTTTAAATAAAAAAATTTAAGACAAAACTTTAAAAAACATGTTAAATCACTTTAGCAAGCACACCCTCTCTTTTCACCCAACTTTGTTGTGTTGCGTGATGGTTAAATAACTGAAGTTGCGTTTGGAGGTTAGGGGTAGTAATTGTTATTTTTTGAAGTGTTTTTTTTTAATTTATAGATATATTAAAATAATATTTTTTATTTTTTAAAAAATATTTTTAATATTAACACATAAAAACAATATTTTTAAATAAATAAAATTTAAAAAAACACAGTTAAATCACCTTACTAAAAAGTCACCTAATCGATTTTTTCTTCCACCTAGGGTATGTATTAGCAGCTACTAGTAGGTAGCTAGCGAGTTCTATTAATGTGAATTTAGAGTCCCTTTAATATAATTTATAAAAATTATTTTTTTTCATTTTGAGTTATAATTTAAAACTTATCTATCATAAGTAATTTATAATAAAAATAAGTTAAATTGACTTTATAAGAAATAGTATAAATTATAAGTTAGAAGTTAAGAATTTAACTTTTAGAGTAAAATCTGGACTCAGATTTATAACTAAATATATTTATATTTTTTAATAAAAAATAATTTTTAATTTAAATCAAAATTATAGCAAGAATAACCCATCTAGTTGATAAGTGATATTTATTTACTCTCACCATCCAGGTTTTGGATCTTATATGATGTCAAAAGAAAAAGAAAAAAAAGATTAGAATTAAAGTTTTCAATTATCAGCCTCTCCTTTTTGCTGTAATCGCGTCAAATCCTATCTCGTGGCTCCAGCTTTCACTTCATATGGCCAATCAATTTCTTAACGAATCATTAATTGAATCACCTTTGACCTAGAATATTGATAGTTTGTTTTGTCGTTATATAAGATTGTTTTTTTTAAAAAAAATATTTTTAATTTAAAAAATATATTAAAAATATATATATTTTAAATTTCAGCACATAAAAATAATAAATAAATATTTAAAAAATATTAAATTAATATATGTTTTTTTAATTTTTATTTATAATTTTAATATGCTGATAATTTTTTTAAAAAATTAATTTAATATATTTTTAAAAATATCATGCACTGTAATAACAAGCTTGATCCTATCGATATTCTCGATGCTAGTCTACTTGAATCCATCAGTAAAAGAGAGAAAAAGGTGACGGAGCTTGGGAGGAAATGGTGGGACATTTACTAGATTTTGACGACATTAATGGATGTCTTAATTCCATCGAATTTAATTATGGAAAAGATGATAGGGTGGGGTTTACTCCAGATTAG
>Ga0307510_10010815_pt1 | contig 10850 bp, 5 predicted proteins | sample 12_EM_MG_FD_207224 | JGI IMG/M metagenome (GOLD analysis project Ga0307510, IMG submission 207224) | Populus trichocarpa ectomycorrhiza microbial communities from riparian zone in the Pacific Northwest, United States - 12_EM | ecosystem: Host-associated > Plants > Roots > Unclassified | place... | reverse complement strand
AGGATACTTCATAAATAGTATAAGTGTTTTAAAATTATAAAAATAATTTTTATATAAAAAAAGTAACTAGTATTTGTATTTTGGATATTTGAAGGATTGTTTAAATGTTTTAAAATTATAAAAAAAATGAAAGTAGGATTTCTGTGAAGGATACTTGAAATATAGTTTAAATATTTTAAAATTATTAAAATTATTAAAAAAAAAGTTACTAGGATTTCTGTTTAGGATACGTGAAGGATAATTTAAAACAAAAGTAAGTAGGATTTCTGTTTAGGATACGTGAATGATAGTTTAAAAGTTATAAAATTAAAAAAAATAATTAAAAAAAAAGTTACTAGGATTTCTGTTTAGGATACATGAAGGATAGTTTAAATCTTTTAAAATTATAAAAATAATTTATATAAAAAAAAGTAAGTAGAATTTCTGTTTAGTATACTTGAAAGATAGTTTAAATGTTTTAAAATTATAAATATAATTTATATATAAAAAATGAAAATAGGATTTCTGTTTAGGATACTTGAAGGATAGTTTAAATGTTTTAAAATTATAAATATAATTTATATATAAAAAATGAAAATAGGATTTCTGTTTAGGATACTTGAAGGATTGTTTAAATATTCTAAAATTATAAAAATAATTAAAAAAAAGTTACTAGGATTTCTGTTTATGATACATGAAGGATAGTTTAAATCTTTTAAAATTATAAAAAAATTTATATAAAAAAAAATTAAATAGGATTTATGTTTAGGATACTTCAAATATAGTATAAATGTTTTAAAATTTTAAAAATATTTTATAAGACGGAGTAACTAGTATTTTTTTTTAGAATAATTGAAGTATAGTTTAAATGTTTTCAAATTACAAAAATAATTTATATAAAAAAAAAGTATGTAGTATTTCTGTTTATGATACTTTAAAGATAATTTAAATGTTTTAACATTATAAAACTGATTTATAAAAAAAAATGAAAGTAGGATTTCTTTTTAGGATACTTGAAGGATAGTTTAAATATTTTAAAATTATAAAAATAATTTAAAGAAAAAAAGTTACTAGGATTTCTGTTTAAGATACTTGAAAGATAATTTAAATCTTTTAAAATTATAAAAAAAATTTATAAAAAAAAAGTAAGTAGGATTTCTGTTTATGATACTTGAAAGATAGTATTAAAGTTTTAAAATTATAAAAATATTTTACAAAAAAAAAATAACTAGTATTTCTGTTTAGAATACTTGAAAGATAGTTCGAATGTTTTCAAATTATAAAAATAATTTATATAAAAAAAAAGTAAGTAGGAGTAACTAGTATTTCTGTTTAGGATACTTGAAGGATAGTTTAAATGTTTTGAAATTATAAAAATAATTAGAAACAAAGTTATAAAGATTTCCGTTTAGGATACTTGAAGGATAATTTAAATTTTTAAAATAATTTATAAAAAAAATGTACGTAGCATTTCTGTTTAGAATACTTAATAGATGGTATAAATGTTTTAAAATTATAAAAATAATATATATATATATATAAAAGTAACTAGTATTTGTATTTATAATACTTGAAGAATTGTTTAAATATTTTAAAATTATAAAAATAATTTATAAAAAAAAAACATGAAAGTAGGATTTCTGTTTAGGATTCTTGAAGGATAGTTTAAATATTTTAAAATTATTAAAATTATTAAAAAAAAAAAGTTACTAGGATTTCTGTTTATGATACATGAAGGATAGTTTAAATCTTTTAAAATTATAAAAATAATTTATATAAAAAAAAGAAAGTAGGATTTCTGTTTATTATTTCTGTTTAGTATACTTGAAGGATAGTTTAATTGTTTTAAAATTATAAAAATAATTTATTAAAATAAGTAAGTAGGATTTATGTTAACGAAACTTGAAGGATAGTTTAAATGTTTTAAAATTATAAAAATTATTTATAAAAAAAGTAAGTAGGATTTTCATTTAGGATACTTGAAGGATAGGTTAAATGTTTTAAAATTATAAAAATAATTTATATAAAAAAAGTAGGATTTATGTTAAGGATACTTGAATGATAATTTAAATGTTTTAAAATTATAAAAATAATTTATATATAAAAAATAATTTATTAAAAAAAGTTATTAGAATTTGTGTTTTAGATACTTCAACTATATTTTTAAATTTTTAAAATTATAAAAAAAAATTATAAAAAAAAGAATTTAGGATTACTGTTTAGCATAATTTAAGGATAGTTTAAATGTTTTAAAATGATAAAAACAGTTTATATAAAACATTAAGCATGATTTCTGTTTATTACTTCAAGAATAATTTAAATGTTTTAAAATTATAAATATAGTTTATAAAAATATAAACTGAAATCAAAGAATGTGTGTAGCTCGGTCAACCTGAAATCATATCTAGCGATTGCCTTTAACCAAAGCTACTTGAGATCCCTTCTGGCGACCTCTTTTAACCAAAACCAAAGAAAAAATGTAACTCGATCAACCTGAAATCTCATCTGGCGATTCCCTTTAACCAAAGCTACCTGAGATCCCTTCTGGTGACCTCCTTTAATCAAAACCAAAGAAAAAATGTAACTCGGTCAACCTGAAATCTCATCTGGTGATTCCCTTTAACCAAAGCTACCTGAGATCCCATCTGGCAATTCCCTTTCCAAAGCTACCAAAGATCCCATTTGGCGACCTCCTTTAACCAAACCAAAGAAAAAATGTAACTCGGTCAACCTGAAATCTCATCTGGCGATTCCCTTTAACCAAAGCTACTTGAGATCCCTTCTGGTGACCTCCTTTAAGCAAAACCAAAGAATCTGTAAAAAATGGTCTCATTGTAATGGGTGACCTACCTAAGTGGAAAGAATGTGAAAAAACGGTCTCATTATGATGGGTGACCTACCCAAATGAAAGATGTGATGTGACAAGTGTGAAAAATGGGACTTACCTGGCGAAGTCCTGAAGGGATGACAGGAGAAGGGCTAGAAAACTTGTTGCTTCCTGATAATTCCCGATCGTAGGGTTTGACAACTCGGGGCTTCATGATTGCAAGGTTGATCTTTTCATTTCTTTGAGATTTTCCTAATGGTAGGGTTCATCTCATCTTCTTTTTATTCCATGATCAAAACCGATTCTTTGTTATCATCAACACAATGCTTCTTTCTTTTTCCACAATCTTGCTGGACCTCATTGAGGATTTTTCCTGTAACAATTCAAAAACAATTGTGCAATGTTTTGAGGTTAGATGTCATGCATGCATTCTTACCTGATTTGGAATATAGGTCCCCCTTCTTTGATGTTCCATCGTCATAAGGTGCCTTTGTTTGCATTTCAAAGTCTTCTTTGTCCTTCTGATTTACCGACTTATCCGTGTGCTAGCCATCCACTCAGCTGTAAGTGTCATGCCTATCCTAGGCTTTCTGCGATGATTACTCCTCTCGTTATTTATCAAGCATGATTGTGCCCCCAAGTGTGGTATTGTTTGATTCATCATGAATGAGCTTAACTGATCATTCATCTCTTGGATTCTATCAAGAATTGTTCTCTGGTTGGTTGTGTGCATCTTGCCAATATTCATTTACATTCAATCGTGTGTCCACATCGGTCGACAACCATGTTTAAGAGGTTAAACCCAGATAAAGATGTCCTTCAAGTGCAACACCACTCTCATTTGCTGCTAGAGTTCACTAGATCTTAATTATCTTTGAACAATATTGCCCCCGGTGTGATCTGAATGTGCTCTTTCATTGATTATCTTTCTTTTAACCACATTTTCCTCTATTCTCCGATTCTTCATTTAATCATCTTTCTTTACCCCCCAGCTGATCTGAATACTGCTTGTTTTTCCTTTTCAGGGTCCACCGTATTGCCCCAAAGTGTCTCAACTTTTCAAGGAGTGTTGAGAAGAGTTGATGTCATTTCTGTCGAGCATTCCGCAGACTCAGTCAATGTTCTTCTTTGTTCAATAATCTTTCTTGTTCAGGAATTAAATCTCATACTTCAAAGGTCATATCTATTCAAGTCTAATTGTTGAAATGAAATCAGAGAGATATCAGTTTTGGAAAAGATATTTTAAAAATCAAGCTTTTTGGTCAAAGACCCAACACACGTCATTCAATGTTAGTCCTTTGATTGTCTTGTATTTTGAAAACAGAAATCGACCCGTTGTAAGATTAAAATGGCATTTCCCATGGTTCTTTGTGTCCACTTTAAACTCTGATTTTGGGTATATCTTTTTGATGGTTTGTGATGAGGTGATATTTTTGTGAATTTCAAAAACAATATGCTTAGGCTTTATCAAGAAAGGTTGTTTCTTTTCTTAGAATTTATTTTACCAACATGCATAATAACCAGTAGCCTAATTCATGAAGTCATGACCCTTATAAAAAAGCTTTTCCAGTTTTGAGAGCGCCATTTATCGGTTCAGATTGCTTACTTGATTGAAAAGGGCTTTTAAAAGCACGTAATGCAGGCTATGGTTCATGGCTATGAAAGAAAAGGAAATTCACAAGCTCAAAAAGGTGTTTGAGGGTTTCAAAGACTTAGGATCAACATCAACTATTCATCAATTCTCTTATCTTGTTGTCTTTGTAGAGAAAGTGACATATAACTTTGTTAACCTCAAAGATCAGAACTCTCTTAACATAGGTCGTAAAGCAAATCCAACTTCTTCCTTAATGAATAACCAATCTAATCATTAGAGGCTTTATCATTGATACCAAAAGACAATGTTTATAACTTGGTATATTTTTTTTGTATTGACTTTTGGCGTTTGTTGTCTCTTTCCTTGATTGAAACTTCTTTTGCCCTTCCTAGGCTTGATAGGCATTCTCCTTCCTTAATCTTCAACTTGCCTTTTAAGTGTTGGCAATTTCTACTCTTTTTTTTTTCTTTTTTTCAGCCTTCCTCAAAGTTTTCTCACATGCTGGTCTATGGTTTCTTTCTTTTAGCCCTGTCTTAATTGTTGGACTTTTGTTCTAAGCCTTTCTTTTTATCCATTGATTCTATTAGTGTCATCAAAATATCTCTTATTTACCTCCAGTGTAGGGTGTGATCCTAGTCAGGGTTTTTTTTGAAAAGAAATATTCTATCAAGCTCAAATGTGGATTGCAAGGGATATATATCTTTAGAAAGTAAAGGGATGAACAAAGATGGCCTTTTCTCATTTCAAGCAAGGTCAGTTAGAACCGATAAATTTTTATCTTGTCTAGTGTAATGATTTGGACTTGTAAGAATCATGATTCACGATTCCATAATTACCGAATCCACTACATATCATTATGCATACTGCTAAAACTTAGATACATGGTGGGTGGTTCAGTTTCATGTGTGAGCTCAAAATTTGTTTGGTCACCTCATGTCATTCTAGCAAACATCGAGTCATTTCTGCAATCAAAATACTTTTAAATTTTTAGGATTGACTAGCCTTAATTTTGCATGTTGGAGTTCGATCAATTTTTTTTTTGGTCAAAATACCCTTTAAAAGAAGCATCTCTTGATTTCAAAACAACAGGAAGACAAAGGAAAGTCATGTTTTGTTCAAGGATGAGATGTGACCCCATGCAAAATGGCAAAAATCAACAACAAAATAATTGACAATTCAGCGCCATTCTTGGATCAGCTTTTCTGGCAATATTTGTGCTTTGCCAAGCATTTTTTATCTTTTATCAATCTGAGGATGTTCTGGTGACAATATGGTTGATGGCATCATCTTTCATAAACTCAACTTGCTTCTTGCTCACCATCATTCGGTCTCGATTCTTGAAAATTTTGCAATTATTCAAATGAATGGCCCAAAACCCCACCATGATATTCACATCTCTTGTCTGAATTATACCACATAGAAACAGTGGTTGTATGGGATTTAATGGACTCGAGGCGACAAGTCTGGTGTCTGATAGATGCTGGTAGACAAAGTCGAGTGGCGGAGGTATGTCAATCTTAGCAAAGACATTTGAGCAGCTGATGCTATAGTGAGACATGGCTAGACCACATAAATAAGGTTTTCCACCTTTAGAGTTATCTTCCGATTAATCTCTTATCATTGTTTTGGAATCTATGGCAGAACCTTCAATCTTTCCCATCATTATAGCTTGTTCAACTCTTTTCCCATCATTAATCTTTTATGCTTGTTGTGGTTGTTTGAAGATTGGTGGAAACCTTTTAAGGTTGTTTGGGTATCCTGGTAGCGCGCAGCACCGCCACTGCCGACGCATGGAATCACACATTGTCTCTAATAGGGGAGAAAATGATGACCATGAATCTCCTCTATTTCCTCTTCGATTCCTCTTGAACGGTGCAGCAAACAAACACCAATAGAGGGAGTTCTGCTCTGTCGAAGTTTCAATCTTCTTCATGTTTTTCAGTCTAGGCATGTCTTTTCTCTCTACTTCTGCATTTTAATGCTGACACTGGTAGGAGAAAAATTATAGATGATCTGAACTACTGTATTCTTTCTTGGATTCTCCACTAGCAGATCCACAAACAGATCTCTGCAAAGAGAGCTTTGCTACATTGAGTTTAATGCCCAAATCATGTTTTTCAGATCAACATGATGTGTTACTGGACTGGAAAATGGAGTTCACATCAGATGTGGCTAGAAAGAAGCTTTTTCTCATGGTGTGAAAGACTGACAACTATTGGGTGCCATTGAAAGATGTGGAGGCAATGAACAATTAACAGTGCAGTTGAAACAGAAAAGAGATTGTCTTTCATTGATGATTGAAGGCGTTGTTGTTGTTCATGACTGAAATGAAAGAGAGGTGGTGCCACTTCAGTGTTTATGGCCCCTACTGGTGGAGTGCTAAGGAAAAGAGTTCATTATTTTTCCTTGTGTGGGACATAGACTGACAGTGCTTCCACAGGAGGCTGTGCAGACATTCCCTTTCCACTCTTGAAGTTCAACACTTGTTCAAGCAGATCAAAGAGTCTAGCTACTTCACATTTGATGCTCTCAATTTCCTTTAGACAATGACCCTCTTATCGGACCCCATTCTTTATTTTCCAACTTTTCTCAGTCCAATATAGTAGACCTCGGGTGAGGGAATCAACTTTTTATCCCGGTGCATGCATGATAAATGTATGAGCATGTACCTATATGATGAACTTGCCCTTCGAGGGGTGACATATAGTCGTAACTCTTGTATGATGAAACAAGAATCGTGATTCTTGCCCAAACTCTGCATTGAAAATTTTTTTGTTGATTTTACGAGTAGCAATGCAAATTCGTACGAATTGTGGACGAAACGAAGACAAAATAAAACAGAAGCGAATATTAGCTAAAATAGTTACTTGACTCCTAGATAACCCAAATATAATAGAAACAAAAAGATTTGGACAAAACTAAACAGTAAGGATCATGTTTTGAAACTTGACGCAAATCTAACCTGTTACGCAATTTTTTACGTAACAGAATTGAAACTCAGACCAAACGATCTCGAAATCACCTCAAATTCAATATTTAGTATTATAATACTAAACAAACAACAAAAATCAATTTATAGGTTGTTCTTTTATGTCTAGGTACCCAAACCCCTTGTATGATCAGTTTGCGGCAGAATTGAACCTCCAAAAGCCGATATCAAAATAAGCCCAAATTTAATATATGGTGCTATCTCATCCCCAATACACAAAATATGAAGTTTCAATTTAGTCTAAGGTGGTTTGCTTATGGTTCACTAAGAGTAGTGTTTCTGCGGCAGAATTGAACCTCGAATTAAAACCTCAAGCAAAAAATATCAGAATAAGCCCAAATTTGACATATGATGCGATCTCACCCCCAATACACTGAATATGAAGTTTCAATTGATTCCGAGGTGTTTTGCTTATAGTTCACCAAGAGCTGTGTTTCTGCGGCAAAAATTGAATGATCCTTCAAATTTCAACTAATCCCTCTCTCTCTCTCTCTCTCTCTCTCTCTCTCTCTCTTTAATATACTGATATGATTAGAGACAGTAACAAGATGAAATACAACCCTTTTTTTTTTTGCTTAGATGATGCAGACACGAAGAACAAGAAGATTGACGCAAACACTGAAAAACTTTAAGGAACACTAAAAAAATAAAATAATACAAGGATATGACCTTGTTTCAGAGCCTAGCTCTGATACCAACTGATGCGAACCTCATGATCACGTGGTCACGCCACCCACAATCAAGATTGAGATTTGATCCTGGAAAGCCGAAATAGGTCTGATAGGAGTGTGACACAATGGAAACCTGCCTCAAGGCACCAACATTATTGGATTGAGTAGAATGACGCCACGAAGCCAGTTAATCTTCTTCGATAAGTCAGATTCAGTTTGTTCAAGAACTGAAGAACGCAAGAATCACTCTCACATGTTAAAACTAAAAAATTCAGAAGTAATTATCATCAAAAGCTGCTGAAATTTTGGCTTACATGAGTTTAAATAGTTCTTGAAAAATTAACGCTAATTGACCCCTTATGTGGACTTATATGAGGTCCACTCAAAACTGACCCAAAACCCTAAACTGAAAAGCCCATAACTTAATCCAAACAAGCCTTGGATCCTAACTAAAAACAAAGTATTAATTAAGCCCAAACAAGCCTTGGGCTATAGCTAACAAAATAAAATAAAACCCCTAATATTAAATCCATGTTCTGTCATGAGAAGAAAAGAAGGAAGTAAAATATTACAGAACTGATTCAAGGCCTATTTATAGCCTTCCATGCAGCCCCTTAATCCTAGAAACAAAAGGAAAAGGTAGCCACCCATGTTGTTTCCAAGTTGTAGTAGGATTCTTTTGTTTCCTTTGATGTCCTCACCTTATGGCTCAAATAAGGTTGTATTAGACCCCTCTTGCACATGGATAAGATGTACTAGGGTCTCCTTTTGATACTCTAATGGACCTTTCAATTTTGACTTGGTTGAAACATTCAAAACCAATGCATTCAATGCTTTTAATGCCTTTGTCTTAGACCGAGTCATTGGACCATTTGGAACATGTAATGGGTCCTTGCTGGTGTTTCTGGGCTGGTCCACATCACTTTAGGTTCCAGATTCAGACTTAACTCATCGTAAACGAGTCTGTTTTGCGTCAAGTTTTGAATTTCACTTTCTTTCTGTTATTTTCATTTCTTCCAGTAAATGTTCAACATATCCAACATATTTGGGTGTTGTTTCATCGTTTTTGCATATTTCATTTATGTTTTGATTCGAGTCTTCAGTTTAGTTAGTGGTAAAAAAAATCCTCACATCGCTCGTGTTTCGCTCAAACACTCTTAATATCCTCACACTCTCACACCTCTCGTCTCACCTTCTTGCGGTTCTTGCGCAATTGAAACCAACACCAAATAGAACCAACTTGGCAGCGCAATTCAAATATATATATATATATATATATATATATGACTCAAGAGGCAATAAAAATTAGAAAACAAGCAAAACAAAACTGCAACGATAGTCTCGTGAGTAGCAAGCAAATCTATCCAAAATATGAACGAACTGAAGACTCGAATAAAAAAACAGAAACAAAGTATGCAAAACAATGAAACAACACCCAAATATGTTGGATATGATGAAAACAAAGTGCAAGAAATGAAAACTACAGAAACAAAGCGAATTTCAAAAGTTGACGCAAAACAGACTCGTTTACGACGAGTTAAGTCCGAATCTGGAACCTAAAGTAAATGATGTCCAATTGAGTTAAAAGTTTAGATAAAGTGCGATATCAACCCAAATAGACAGAATATAAATTTTGATCATTTTACGATAAGGTTTGATATACTGACGCAAAAACATTATGAGTCAGACCTGATTAGACCCGAATTTGAAACACAAAGAAAATGATATCTAATTGACCCCCAAAATCATTATGTGGTGCGATTAGGACCCCAGTAATTAGATTCTCAAATTTGAGCAAATTCTAAGATGATTTGATCCAAGTTTCTCTTGTTTAGTTTTCTACGGCAGAAACCAATAAATGTCATTTTGAACGATTTTTTTTCTTTTTTTCTTTTTTTTTTATGTTACTGATATATTTTGGACAGGAACCAAATGAAATAACTTAATTTTTTTTTTGTTTTTGATATGCTGCAAAATCAAGAAGAAGAAGAAATTGGACACTAAGGAATTTTTGCGGAAACAACAAGAAACGAAAATTTCAGAAGGATATAACCTGATTAATGGAGCCAAGCTCTGATACCAAATGATGCGAACCTTGTGATCACATGGTCACGCAACCCACACGCAAAGACACCAATTCCCAAAAAGCCAAGTAAATCAGGTTTGATAGGAGTGTGACACAAAGATAACTTGTACCTAGGCACCAGCACTATTGGAAAACAGAGACCCCCACCGAACAAATATTGATTCGCGAACGAGAAGTATAAGGATGACGCCACGAAGACAGTTGTTCTTCGATAAGTCATTTTTCAGTTCTTTAGAGAACCATGGAAGGGAGATTATCTCACCAACACACACACACACAAAGTGCGGCAACAAGAAGTTTTATTAATCTGAATTGTCTAACTTACATGTCTAGTTATGCCATTATTTATACTAACTCTAGACTTAAATAAACCCTAATGGACCCCCCTTAGATGGACTTATATTAAGCCCACTTACAATTGACCCAAATAAGTAATAATAACCAAAAGACTAAGAAGAAAATAATAAAAATCCAAAAATTATCATCCTAAATATGCTAGAATCAGATTTGTCACCATTAAGAAGTCGCAAATAGACTAGGAAATCTGATTTGAAGGTAGAATTTATTCTGAAGTCTTCTTTCCTTTTTGTAGCTAGGATGAATAAGGAATCCTTGTAAGAAAAGGATTCTGAAATAATTATGAATCCTTACCACACTTGGAAACTATGTTGCAGCCCATTAAAGATCTTTGTAGAATTAGTAGA
>Ga0307510_10010814_pt1 | contig 10850 bp, 10 predicted proteins | sample 12_EM_MG_FD_207224 | JGI IMG/M metagenome (GOLD analysis project Ga0307510, IMG submission 207224) | Populus trichocarpa ectomycorrhiza microbial communities from riparian zone in the Pacific Northwest, United States - 12_EM | ecosystem: Host-associated > Plants > Roots > Unclassified | place... | reverse complement strand
TTATATTGCCAAAAAAATTAAATCGAGATTAATAAAATTTTTGATTTGATTTTGTATTTTCAGATTAATTTAGATGTGTTTTGAGTTGAGAGATTAATTTGTTAAGAATATGAGAGTGTTTATTAAGTGTTTTTTTAATTAAAATAGGTTGAAAATTATATTTTTGGATCAGAAAAATCCTAGTTTGATTAATGAAGCTTTTAAATTATTTTGTATTTTATAATATTTCAAAGAAATTATTATAATTTATTTATTTTCTATTTAATATAAATTTATACTTTTTTAGTACTTTTAATTGTTTTAATATATTAATATTAAAATTAAAAATATTTAAAAAATTATTTTAATATATTTTTAAATAAAAAAAACTCTTAAAACAAGATTAACATTCCAACACCAACACCAACTCCAATCACAATTTTAGAAGTTAGATGGGGAGAAACCCAAGGGGAATTGCCAATACAATTGAATTAATCTTTCTTTATATTTTGAATACAATTTTTTATCCAAGTTATATCACGATAATGAATAATTAACAGGAATGTAAATGACAAGTGATCCAAATTCAATTCTCAAATTAAAAAGAAAACTTAAATTCAAATTTAAGCAATAATTATAATAATAAAAATAAAAATCCTAACAATGTAAAAAATTCTATTAATAAACATTTCCATATGTTCCTAAAGATTCAATCTTATAAACAATGAGAAAAAAAATAAAAAAGGATTAAACAATAGCCAGGCCAAGCTGTTAGCTTTATTTCCACGCTGTCGTGCTGACCCTCGAAAGAACCGTGGAGGTGTTTGTCTCTCCACTCATCCACTCCTTTAAAAATCTCAAAGCCGCTTCTTTATGTCCCTTTCCCTCCCCCAATTTTGAACCACAAAGCAAGCAAGAAAGCAAGAAAATCAAAAGCATAAACCCCATCGCTAACAAACTCACAGCAAAAGCGCACGAGATGTTCAAAATCTTTAGAGGAAGAGATACCACCGCCGACTCCTCACCGCAGTCATCCTACTCGCCTTCGTCTTCGTCCTCCTTGTCGCCGTCCCCGTCGTCTCCTCCTGTCACCGGACCGGCGAGGCCGATCCGACTTGTTTACTATGATGAGAAAGGGAAGTTCCGGATGGATTCAGAAGCGGTGGCTGCTCTCCAGCTTGTTAAGGAACCAATCGGTGTTGTTTCGGTTTGCGGTCGCTCTCGACAGGGAAAAAGCTTTATTTTGAATCAGGTTAGTGAACTATTTATGGTTTTTTGGTTGGTGAAAGTTTGGGGTTTTTAGGGTTTGTGATATTTTAGGGATTTAATTGGGATGGCGTTAGGATTTTGGTAGTGGAAAAGTTGAGAATTACGAAATGCAGTGTTTCTTCCGAGTTGAAGTGATTAAGTGCATGAATTGTTTCATTGAAAGGTTAGCTTGAAGATAAATAATGGAATGGAAGTGAAGAGGTAGTGATTTTTCACCTCCTTGAGTAATTAAGTGCATGGAATGGAAATTTATATAGTATGGGTTCTAGTCTTTTATTATTCTTTTTGCGTTCCTTATAATTTGGGCTTTTTTCGAAAGCAAGATTTGTTGAAAGTGCTAAGTTACGCCTGCCTTGTTTTCTTTGTTCAGTTTTAGAGGCTTCAATTACATTTATGAGTTACACATTTTGTATCAGATGCCATGTATCATTCTCTTAACTAAAATGTAAATTAGCAGATTTATCACTCAATGTCTGCTTGAATTTTGTGTTGTAGCTTATTTTAGAGTTACAAGTTATGACATTCCATTTCTGCATCAGATCTCATGTATTGGTTATTTTAACTAAGAGGTATACTTGGACTTTGTGTATTGTAGCTTCTTGGCAGGAGTAGTGGATTTCAAGTAGCTTCCACTCATCGGCCATGTACCAAAGGACTTTGGTTATGGAGTGCGCCTTTAAAGAGAACTGCTCTTGATGGAACTGAGTACAATCTTTTACTGTTAGATAGTGAAGGCATAGATGCCTTTGATCAAACGGTAAGCCCATTTACTTTATAAGGATCAACTGATAAAATTATCTTGTTGGTTGTGTTTGAGCAGTTCCAGAACTGATGGACTGGATTTTAATGAATTTCATTACTCATAGAATGTTGTAGTCTGTGATTCCTTCTTATTTATAATTAACACCATATCCTTTTTATTCTTCATTTCCACTCATCTGCTCTTTTGAATTACACAGTAATCGTTCAATTATTCCTGTTCTTGTATTTTGTCACCATGTGAACTCAATCTATAATTCCTCTTTGACAGGGGACATACAGCACTCAGATATTCTCCTTAGCTGTCCTACTATCCAGTATGTTCATTTACAATCAGGTAAGGGAAAGACCTTAGCCTTCCTGACTAAAATTTCTTGTTTGTGTTTAGTTGATTTCTGTTAAAGGTACCTTTTTTGTCATGTTATAATGCATTTGGGGGATTCACAATTAATCTTTGCTGTTAATATTGTCTCATCTCTCTCTTTGCACTGGATTTTTTATTTGTTGGCCTGTTTATGTTCTATTTAGATGGGTGGTATAGATGAAGCAGCACTTGATCGACTCTCTCTTGTCACTCAAATGACCAAACATATTCGTGTCAGAGCTTCTGGAGGAAGGAGTTCAGCTTCTGAACTTGGACAGTTCTCCCCAATCTTTGTTTGGCTTCTAAGGGTATTATTTTCTCATATTTAATTTCATATGGCATATTGATTCCTGTTTTGTTTTGAAATATTAACTTTTAATTTTACATAAAACCCTTAAAATGGTTTGCCTGATTCCTGTGCAGGATTTTTATCTAGATTTAGTAGAGGATAACAAGAGAATAACACCCCGTGACTATCTAGAGCTTGCTCTAAGACCAGTTCAGGGAAGTGGAAAAGATATAGCTGCTAAGAACGAGGTAAGTTCTAGTTCTTTCTAACTGCATTTTTTTTTCTTAAGAGCATGGACTCCTTTGCAAAGGATCCTCTACTTTGTCAGATATTTGGACAGGATTTTTTAGATATCCTTTTTCTAGGCTTATCTTACCTGAGTTGTGCTGGTCTATGGAGCACTGGAGTTTCTTTTGCTATTTTTTCATGTTCGAGGTTAACTAATTATGCATTGATAATGGTCATAGATTCGGGACTCTATTAGAGCTCTATTTCCAGACAGAGAATGCTTCCCCCTTGTGCGGCCTTTGAACAATGAAAATGATCTCCAGCGTATGGATCAAATATCGGTTAGTACCTTATGCTATGTGTGCTTCTCCTTCTCTCTTTCATACACATGCACATTCTTATCTTCTCTTACTGGTGCACCATGTGTATTGAAGCCCTTTTTTCATATGCAGTTAGATAAACTAAGGCCTGAATTTAGAGCTGGGCTGGATGCATTGACCAAATTTGTTTTTGAGAGAACAAGGCCCAAGCAAGTTGGCGCTACTGTAATGACAGGCCCAATCCTTGTTGGTATTACAGAATCTTACCTGGAGGCTCTCAATAATGGTGCTGTCCCAACAATATCTTCTTCATGGCAGGTATGCATCCTGATTTGAATATTTTTTTTCAAATCATGAAAAGTTAATATAGCAGATGCCGTAGTCCACATGTAACCCTCAAATATTCATTAAATTTCTTTAATCCATACACCACATTGTTGGGTATCTGTATCAAGGTGGATGAATTGTTTTCCCCTGGAAAATGAAATTAGATTGTATTTCCTGTTCTACATGCCTGAAACTCAAATCAGATGAATCTGTCTACTCATGAATGGACCTATATTATTTGAAAACAAAAGTGTATAACTTATTTTGTTAGCTCAATCAATACATATGATCTTGGATTATTAGTTATTATCTGAAAGCCTAAATTATTATTATGCTTCCTTGTGTTTTTCTGACTAAATCTAAGGCTGTCAAGTTTCCTGTACTGAACATTGTCGCAAGGTTATAAATGAGTTTAAGCACATGTTTATAGGTAAATTAAATCCTGTGTCCTAAAAATGAATATTTAAATGATGAAAACAGTTATCCAAACCAGCTTATAGTCTCTCTTGAAGCTTGGCTAGTTGACATGGAGTGGACAAAACATGACAGAACATTGGCATAAACCAAATGGTTTATGTGATAGCATATGTGAAGATGTTTTAAATTATTCCATCATTAAGCTGGTGTGAAGAAATTGTTAATCTGCAGTTGAATTTGGAGCAATATATAAGCATTTGACCTAAAGCCAACTGATTTTGCTAAGAATCCAAAATCCCATCTCTCTTTCTGTGCTCCTTGCAGTTTATAATCAGCTATTATTTTCTTTTAATATCTCATGTCATGGAAAGCAGATGCAAAAGTGACAGCTAAGTGTTGGCAATGTGTGTAAGTATCAACATGCAATTTTCTTAAGAGTAGGAGTCACATGGTTATTATTATTTACCGATACAGCAACAATATCTTTATGGGTAAATCGGTCTAAGAACTTAAAATTCAATAATACAAGCCTGTATATGCTTAAGTCTCCTGCTTCTTCTTTGTTGTCATCTTCAGGCAGGAGGTGTAAATTGGAAAAGGAGAAGGAAAAGGTCATAGGTTTTTCATCAAACATGATCAGAATATGACAAGTCATAGATTCAATATATGTTTTGAATTTGTGAAAGTACAATGTTAATCAAATAATTGGAAAGAAAGTGATATTAATTTCTATTTTACTGACCACTAAATTGTATGAGCAAATAGATGCTGGATCCACACTCAGAATCCTTATCACACTTTGAATGTGGAGATTCACCCCCTTTGGTTGATTCTGTGATCTTGTTTTTTCTACTTACTTCTCTGTTTTAATCATGTGGTACATAAATATGCATGATTCAAAGTGCTTTTACAAACTAATACAGAATTTACAAACGGGATAAAAACTTCTAATCTCAAAAAGTTCTTGAAAGAAGTTTCAATAAAGCAGCAGATCCTATTATAATTTTCTTTTTCATTTTTCTTCATCTCTAATTGTTTATCAGAGTGTTGAAGAAGCTGAGTGTAGGCGAGCATATGACACTGCTACAGAAATTTATATGTCGAGTTTTGACCGTTCGAAGCCACCTGAGGAAGTAAGTGATGCTCACCTCGTACTTATTTGAAGGTTTCCATCATTTTCTAAGTTTTGCAACTGTAGGTTTTTTTGAGAGAATCACATGATGAAGCGGTTCAAAAATCACTGGCTGCATTTAATGCTGCCGCTGTGGGGATTGGTTCAGCAAGGAAGAAGTACGAAGGGCTTCTCCAGAAATTCTTCAGAAGAGCATTAGAGGTAACAAATATTTAGGGTACTATGCCTTGCATGATGGGTTATTGTATTTGGACCTTAGGTTTTAAAGTTACTCTAGTGCTTGTAAGCTATAAAGTGTAGAGAAGACAAACAAAAAAAATACTTAAAAAGTTTTGCAAAACGACATGGAAAGGACATAGAAACCAATTGATTTGCATGGCATCAACTTGGGCTGCATGTTGGATTACTCAAAGGCATGAGCTGTGGCCTGGAGATGTGAGCGTTGAATCAGTCCAATAATTTTTTCCAGTTTCTGAGAGTTAACTGGTCAAACTTAATCTTGTTGGAAGATTTACATCATATGAGGCAACATGTGCTACTAGAAATATTTACTGATTGCATGATAACTTTTAATTAGGTTTTGGTTGTTTTTGTCTGTTCTAATCATCTATAATGTATGTCATTGCAAAAAGTATTTTACATAATCTATTAGTGTGTCCTGATTGATTATTCATTTATGTTATATGGATGCTTATGTGTTACCATCCATCGAACATCCATGTTATAGTTTATACGTCAACTATCACTGTTCTTATATCTTGCCACCGGGTAGGTATAACCTTCACTGTAGTGTTGATATTTATGTGTCTGGGTGGTTGGTGGTTTCTTTTGCCACCCCACAAACATTGAGGTGGCTTATGGTGTTTGTATGTGCATAGCAGATTTTGTTACCTTGTTTAGGTCTTTGGAGGTAATACACACGCACATCTGTTCTGTCAAAAACATGAAGCAAACCAACAAATATTAGGTGTCTTTACAGATGCCTACCTGGCCACATGCAAAAACAGGGCCATGCTGTAAGGGGAACCAGCTTTAGCATTCCTATGAGACACTAAGCTTCTCTTTGTGTGCTGATTTTGCTAGCAAGTGCACTTCCTGTACAATGCTCTATCTAAATTAGTGACATAGAAGTGTGATAGCTTTGCATAGAGAGTTCTGAATCATAACGATGAGTGAGAGACCTAACAAGCTCCAGGGTCCAGCATTGCTTCAGGGTCCCACACAACAAAGAGACCTAACAAGCCAAAACATTCATCATGGCAATCAAAACTTTTTTTCCTTTGCATATTAGCTAGGGTTAGAACAGTTCCTGGGTTTATCTAATTGATGGCTGGAAAAATTGTTAAAATTATGCAGACCATGGAGTGTGGTTGCCAAGTTACTAGAAGTTGTGATATAACTTTTGTTTTTGTTAAAGCAGCAGGTGGTTTCTTTTCCATAAAAAGGGAGTTAGATTTTGTATAGGATTACTAGTTGGTACATATATATATTGATTGAAAATGGCTTCTGATGCAGGATTACAAGAGGAATGCTTTTATGGAGGCAGACTTGAGATGTTCAAATGCTATACAAAACATGGAAAAGAGACTGAGAGCAGCCTGTCACGCTTCTGATGCCAACATAGATAACATTGTGAAAGTAAGCATTTTCTTAGTTGTCTTATTGATTCTGCATGAAGTGAGGGGCCTCAAAGTTTGGTTACTTGGAATTCTATGCCTCTCTGTCTCTCATTGTAGGCTACTGGTAATATGTTTGAGTTTGTTAGAGGCCTCAAGTTTTTTTTTTTATTTGAGATAATATGTAAAATTAGACAGTAAAACTGCGTTCAATAGGTTTGGATGGGTCAATGCAAGGTCTGGGTTAGCACATGAAGCCTCTTCATTTGTTCTTTCCTCTTTCAACTTCCCCAGACATGCTATCCAGATGTCATTAAGATCTTAGGCCTGCAGACGTGATTATTTGTCTGTGTCATGAACTGGTTTCATTGAATTATACTTTCTGATTTATTAAGATGTTGCTGAAAGAGCTGTTGATTTGGAGTAGCTGGAGGAAAAATTAAGGAATTCTGGCATATGCTTTTACATATTACTGTGATATTCAATGATAAATCTGCTGATGAAGCCAAGCTAGATGAGCTGTGATCAACTCGTGCTTGAGCTGTCAAATGCACATGTACATGTCTGTCATTGATGAAAAGCTATTTAGTTATATTAGTGTCCCAGTTATGTATGGATAACATGAATATTGCATAAGAGATGAGGCAAGCTGTATCTCCCTTGCCTGGGGGGCTTAGTTAGTAATTCACTTAAAATGACGTTCCAGACTTGTTATGTGGTTTATGGCAGTGTATTGAACTGGTTTGTGAGTGTCATGCAGGTCCTTGATGGTCTTCTATCTGAATATGAGACATCTTGTCATGGCCCAGGGAAATGGCAGAAATTAGCAATGTTCCTACAACAAAGGTCTGGATCTCATTCTCCCTTTCGGTTGTTTTAAGGTTTTCATTTTCTATTTTTTCCATCTTTTTATAAACAAAAACTATTTCAATCCCCAGTTTGGAAGGTTCAATACTTGACCTTGCAAAGCGGCTTAATGATAAAATTGGATCCGAGAAGAGTTCTCTTATGCTGAGATGTCACTCAATGGAGGATAAAATGGCATTACTTCACAAGCAGCTAGAAGCTAGTGAGAAAGACAAGTCTGAATATATGAAGCGCTATGATGAAGCTATTAATGAAAAGAAGAAGCTTGCTGATGACTATATGAGGCGCATAAATGATTTACAAAGTAATCGCGGCTCATTGGATGAGAGGTGTTCTAGCTTAGTGAAAGCATTGGAATCTGCCAAGCAAGAAACATCGAATTGGAAAAGAAAACATGATCAAGTGTTATCAAAGCAGAAAGCTGATGAAGAGCAGGCAGCTTCAGAGATTGCAATACTCAAGTCACGGAGCAGTGCTTCTGAAGCAAGGTTGGCTGCAGCTCATGAACAAACAAGGTCAGCTGAAGAAGATGCAGCAGAGTGGAAACGGAAGTATGACATTGCTGTAAGAGAGACAAAAGCTGCTCTAGAGAAGGCGGCAAATGTGCAAGAAAGAACTAATAAAGAAACACAACTGAGGGAAGATGCACTGCGGGAAGAATTTTCTAGCCGTTTGGTTGTTAAGGTAATTGTTTCTGACACAGGCACTTGTGCTTGTGTACGGAGCAAAAATTTATAATTGTTGTTTCTTTATACGACCAGAAATTTATGATTTCTATATCAATGGATATGCAGGAAGATGAAATAAAGGAAAAGAACAGGAGAATTGAGTATGCGGAGCAGTGTTTGACTGCTTTAAATTTGGAGCTAAAGGTATGCTTCTTGGAGCCCGTGACTGGGCAATAACCATTATATCCCCCCCTCCCCCACCACCACCAAATATGCATGCACCTTGGGTGAAAAACCTTATGGTGGTCACAATTTGTCCGTTGGCACTTGCGGCAATTTAACTGTAACAAGTCCTTTGCAGGCTGCTGAGTCAAAAATGAAGAGTTATGGCACTGAAATATCATCCCTGAAGCTTGAAATTAAAGAGTTGGTTGAGAAGCTAGAGACTGCAAATACTAAGGCCCAATCTTATGACAAAGAAGCTAGGATTCTGGAACAAGAGAAGATCCATCTGGAGCAAAGGTATCAATCTGAGTTTGAGAGGTTTGCAGAAGTCCAGGAAAGGTGTAATCATGCTGAAAAAGAATGTAAGAGGGCTACGGAATTAGCTGATAAAGCAAGAGCTGATGCAGTATCTGCTCAAAAGGAAAAAAATGAGTTTCAGAAATTGGCAATGGAAAGATTAGCCCAAATTGAGAGGGCTCAGAGGCATATTGAAAGTTTGGACAGACAGAAAAATAATTTGGCTGGTGAACTTGAAAGAGTTCGTGTGTCGGAGTTGGATGCTGTCTCGAAAGTTTCATTACTAGAAGCTAGAGTAGAAGAAAGGGAGAAAGAAATAGAGTCACTTTTGAAATCAAACAATGAGGAGAGGGCTAGCACAGTTAAAGCACTTCAAGATCTTCTGGAAGATGAACGTAAAGCCCACAGTGTTGCAAATAAGAGAGCCGAAGACTTCTCTCTTCAGTTGGAAGTGGCACGGGCTAAACTCGATGCCCTTCAACAGGAGTTTACTTCAGTTCGTCTGAATGAATCAGCATTGGATAATAAGCTTAAGGCTGCTTCCCATGGCAAACGATTTAGAACTGATAATGTTGAAATGGGTGGAGGATCTGTTCAAGACGCTGTCACAAATGACAGGAGAGTAAATAAGAGGTCTAGGAGTACAACCAGCCCTGTAATGTTTACACAGCCAGAAGATGGTGGTTCAGTGTTTAAGGGGGATGATGATGATAATCAGAGTCAGCAAACTGGCCAGGAAGATTATAAAAAGTTTACTGCTCAGAAGCTAAGGCAGGAACTCACAAAACACAATTTTGGTGCCGAGCTCCTTCAGTTGCGAAACAACAACAAGAAAGACGTCCTTGCTTTATATGAGAAATGTGTTCTTCGGAAGTCATGAGAGTTTCATTATCGACATGTACAGGGGTGGTTTGTGTAGTTTAATAGGAGTGTTAGCGAATAGAATAGAGGTGTTTTATGCTCTAAATCGGTTGATTATCTGTAGATTCTCCTAGTTTTGGTACCAAATACCAAGTTAGAAAAAATATTTTGCTGGAACGAACGGGGCTTGTTCATGCCGCATTGAGGGTGAGGTTTATGGTTTTTTTTTTGTTTTTCTTGGTCTTTTGAATCTAAACCCCCGTAAGATATATTTATTTGAGTTCGCTTACGGTGGGCCAACCTGATCCGTAGTTGGGGTTCCTGGAGTCTGGACAGCTTGCATGTAACCACTGTCGCCCTGTTAGCTCTAGGATAGAAGATTATGGAGTGAACTTTATTATGGTTTCAGTCTTATTTTGATGTTCTTAAGTTTACTTGTGTGCATAATTCTCTGTTCCAAAGCGAGGTATGTGTCAATAGTCTTGTTGCAAATGAGTTTCCATTCTCTCTTTCCTTTTCTTTTTCGAGAGAATGAATATTGGAATAGGTTTTAAGGAGATACGCTTGTTTCTTGAAAAAAATCCTCAAGGCTAATCTGATCACTGCTGTTGGTTGGCACAAGCCTCTAAAATAAAGCTGACTCGTAAAAATCTCCTTGTAATTAACTTGTGTTTGGTCTTAAAGAATTGCTGATCATGTGTCCGTCTTTGAAGCGTGTTCCTGTCCACACTGAACTGATGAGGACTTCCCATAGAATAGAAACTCTGTTGCTCTTTGGAGGTGAAGGAAAGAGGGTCACTACAAGATTTACCGATGGAATTTTTTCATCAGCGTAAGAGACATATTTTGTCGGTAATTAATTTACCGACGGAATCACTAACAAAAATGCTCCGTCAGTGAATCTTTCGTCGGTAATTTTTTGTCCGTCGGTAAATCCGTTGGTAATAAAAAAAAATTTATCCGTTTCATTTCGTCGGTATATCCCTCGGTAATAATATTTTTTATTACCAACAGATTTACCGATGGAATTTCCGTCGGTAATTCCATTGGTAATTATTTAAAAACATTTTTATAAAATTATAAAATAATTAAATTAACATAAATTAACACTGTATAATATATACTCAAAATTCTTGGAAAAAAGAATAAGAAAATCAACTCAAATAAATTTGCAACAAATAAATAAAACAAAAAAATAAATTCAACTAAAAAAATTCATATGAAAAAAATGA
>Ga0307510_10010813_pt1 | contig 10851 bp, 10 predicted proteins | sample 12_EM_MG_FD_207224 | JGI IMG/M metagenome (GOLD analysis project Ga0307510, IMG submission 207224) | Populus trichocarpa ectomycorrhiza microbial communities from riparian zone in the Pacific Northwest, United States - 12_EM | ecosystem: Host-associated > Plants > Roots > Unclassified | place... | reverse complement strand
CTTACTTTTGACCTCGCTTGCTGACCCTGTCCTGGTGTTCATTTTCTTTGGGCAATCCTTTGCCCAAAAGTCTTTGTCATGCCAGTACAGGCAACTGGCTTTGTCTTGCTGGGGGAATCAGTTCCCTGCAGCCTGTCGGTATCATTCCCGGAAGCCTGGAGCTGCATTGTATCCTCCTTTTCCTCTTCCTCCTCGTACCTGATATGGTGTACCACCTCGGCTGCCACCAGTACTTCATTCTGCCTCCCCACTCCTGCTTGACAAGAAAGCACTGTTGGTTTGTCCTGCACTGCCGATTAGGTTTCCACTTTGTCTAATTAATAGCCGGTGTTCGAGGATAAGCCGGTCACAGACATCATCGTACATGAGGTCGTTCAAGTCAGGGCTGTGGGATATCGAGGTTCGGAAAGGGTGGTATTGTATTGGGAGATTCGAAAGGAGTACCTTAAGTTTGGCCTCCTCAGATTGTGTTTCGCCTGCACCAGCTAGCTGATGAAATAGCTTTTATAGTTTCGCTATATAGTCAACCATGGGTTGTTTATCGTATCGTATTTGGAATAACTCTCGACGTAGGTACCAGATCCTTGCCTCGTCCTTACCAGTATAACCCCTCTGCAGTTTGGTCTATAGCTTGCTCGCATCACGTGCAGTTGCCTATAGTTCACAATGCTTGCTGTGCATTAGGCGCCCTAATAGGCCTCTTGCCTTTGCTGCCATCTCCTTGGTCGAGGTGTCACTACTCGTTGTCATTTGTGCCTTGGACACAATGTCCCAGTATCCTTTCTCAGCAAGGATATCAATTACAGCTAATCGCCATTTGTGGTATTGGGTTGCACGTGATAGAGGACGACTGCCCGTACCCGCTAAGAATTTGTACTCGGTTCCAGAGGTAGATATCGTGGATGCTGAATGCTGATTGTAGGTGGAGTTGATGAAGGTTAGATTGAATTGAGCACCGGGCTCATAACATTTTGAACAAAATGGTTTGGTGATCAGTGGATTCTACAACTGAGAGTAGAAGAACCAAAGACTTTTATAGATACGAACAAGTAACGTGACCAGAACATAAATCCAATAAAGAATAACGAAAACGAGGGACTTGATAATTTGAGTACAGAAGATCGAAAGACGGGAAAAGTGAATGTCTCATACATGGTCAAAACAACGGACAAATGGAAAACAGGAGTCAGGTTATCTTCCTGAGAGTACAAGCTCCCTTTCCGACGGATGACCTGCGTAGGCCGATTCTCTCCAGGTATTTCCTCCACTAGCCCGCTTTTCCGAATCTCCACCGACTCATTACCGAGGTGACAGATGATTTGCCGAGTGTCGAGGATGGTACTCTGCTGTCGGTATCATGATAGACCGAGGGATATTGTGGTTAGTTGATAGAAAGCCCATTGTGCTGGGTGGCGGGATGATAGAGTGTTTGGGTGTTGTGACACCATTCACTTAAGGTGTTTTGTGGTTGTTGATCCGTGATCAAGTATCTATGCAGCGTTGTGGGTGATCCGTATGCGGCTAACAGTGGTGCAGTAGGTATCAAACAATCGTAGAGGGGAACTAGTTCATTCTAGTAACTATTGAATAAGATGTTACCCGCAGAGTAGTTAGTTGCCAGCCAAGAATCTGAATGTGGTGAGCAGCAAAATGTTAACTGGGTGTACATGGGCTGGGCACGCCTTTGATTTTAGAAAGCAGATCTCCCACAATGGCGTGGTTGTCCCCGAAGAACCCTCCTTCAATCCAGACTTACTCAAAGCTGAGCCAACTAGAGTCTTACGATCACTGCCTGACTCTAAAGTTGTAACATGTGTGCATGTTCTACTAAGGGTACACCGGAGCAGGCAGTGCAGGATCTTCTATGTTTAGTTGATTTATATTTGGTTTATTTGATTGGATTTCAGCTCCGCCACTGTCTGTGAGTCAGATAGGCAATGCTACTGTATTGCTAAGTTTAGTTTGTTTTGCTGGAAGTTTATATTTATGATTCCAGGAAAGGAATGGTCATGTAGCACTGCATCAGCAAAAAAAACAGATGCCTCTGATGCGCCCTCACTGCGTCCCGTGCGTCCTGTGCGTCCAGAGTTCAGTTCTCGCGTCCGTACGCTTCCCGTGCGTCCTGAGTCCGTCCCCAACGCCCTCACGCCACTATTGCGTCCGGACGGTGTCAATTCGCCAGCCCCTTCCGGAAGCCATCAGGATTATCATACTCCTACCCCTAGTCTCCTGGCGTGACCCCTGTGCCAGCTCTGCGCCTGCCAACGTCCTGTGGCGTCTCTCGAGAGTAGGCATCACTGGCAGGTTTAACTCATGTATTAATTATATATTTTCTTCATACTAGGACACACGATATATACAGCTTGCCATGGCACCCGATACACGCCTTTGCACATATCCATAATACCCCCGTTTGTATAACTAAGAAAGCTCGTTAAACGTCCTCAAGTCGCTTAGGCTGTTGACCAGCCAGCACCGGTCTCCCTCTGGAATGACATAACCCATGCCGAGAATTGTCCCTATGTCAACCAATGTAAACTCTCGCGCATCCTCTCTCAGCTGAACCGTAACAAGACTGTGTATATCAGAGGGCCGGCCTGAGTTCACAGGGCGCAACATCTGAACGCCTGCCAACCGCCGCACAGTGTCTTGGCGGCAGTCGCTGATTTTAAAGAGCGCCACGAGCTTTCCCGGGAGACCACCCCTCAGCGCACCATACATCTCCTCGCTTCCGGCCTGTACCCAAACCCCATCATTCCGACTTTCTTGATTCCGAAATCCCTGAGTTCCTGTGCATCGTGCCCGATGGATGTCGTAAACATCGGTTTCCTCAAATACCAAAACCAGGATTTCGAGTTGAGTTAGGAGTTCAACAGCAAGTAGTGGGAGTATTGCTAGCTCTTCGGTAAGGCGGCGTTCAGTGGGCAGGTTGTGTCGGCTGTATCGAATCAATTCCCAACAGATCCGGTCAAGAGAGATTCCGAACACCTTGCAAAAATCAAGGACGTCGGACACGTCGTCACAATGACCTTTCAAGATCATTGCACGAGGGGCCGGCGCGGATACTGTACTCGTTGTTTTATCTAATAGCCCAGGACGTTGTCACCGCGATTCCCTCCGCGACGTCTGAACGAACTCAGGTTTAAAAGTCTCAATCGGATTGCATGCTGACGACCGTAGCTGTGAATAAGTTGTCGCTCGACATCGTTCATATTAAAGCGTCTGCATCCGTCCTTGATCTGTTCCGTATGCGCGAGCTCTCCGAACTCGGTGGAATATATTGGGATATTGCCAAACTGGCGTATATGATCAGAGCAATGACTTAGCAGATGCATCTTATGAAAGTTGAAATGGGATTCCCTAGGGATCATGTGCATAGGGAGCTCGTTCTTCTCATCCCGATTGTCTTTGAGGCGCCGGCGCCGCTTGGACGGTGCCACCCGCATTTTGCTCTGGGCTTGCTGATATCGTAGCTCCTTTTGCTCCTTGTCAAACTTGGCCCGTGTTCGTTTAGTAACTCGAAACTCCAAGAAGATATCTTTCATCCTGTGAAACCAGTCGAGATATTCCTCCAGATAGGCTATCGTCTCGGGGGTGTGGCTTCGGTATTGCGCCATCATAGTGAAGTCGACCAGTGCCCTGACACAGTCTAGAGCATGTTTGAAAGGTATTACTTGCCGGCTGTCGGGCTGGGGCAGTGCTACGGCGAGAACCCCCAACAGACACCGCCCAAGGTTCCTCATTTCTTTTCCTTACCACTCCGTGACCCCGCGATAGGCCTTTTTGGGCACCAAAAACCCCGGGTATGGCGGTAGCGCCTTCCATGTATTGTCAAAGGCCTGGAGCCGGGGGTGTTTCTTGAGAAACCCCAAGATCCAGTCCATCAAGTGCTTGAATAACCCAAGATAAACTGTATAAAGCAAATCTGGCTTGTGCAGACCAGGGGCCGAAACCCGGTGAAGCCCATGAAACACACCTTTCTCAAGATCGATACCAAGAGTTTCAAACATGGTGCCGGAGTCGTCACTGGCAGATTCACGCTCGCAACGTTCATATCTTGCATAATCTCGGGCCCGATGGCGGTTGGCGTCTGTTCCTAATTCTCCTGGAAGCAGCTCCCATTTAGGACAAACATTCAATTTTCTCCGGTGACGCGCAACCTTTTCCATATGGTCAGCAATCCACACAGACAATATTGAAAAGGATCCCCGCACTTTCCTGTCGGCACAGTCAATATTGACGCCCTCCAGCGCCGCGTTCTGCAAGGGCTCAAACAGGAGTTCGAAGACACCTCGCAGTGTGTCGGCATTAATTTGCCTCTGCAGCTGGTCTGCGGAGGACTTTGTAAGTTTGGGGGGAACAGGGAATACCGCAAGAAGGAGAACTGCAAATGATCCGGGTCTATTACGCCGGGTTGGCGGAAGATTTCCGAGAGTCAAACAGACCGGCTATGCCTTCTTGTCACCCGAAAGGTTGCTCTGATGCGTCTGATCCAACATCCCAATGATTAGAACAACAGTTGCGCCAGACGGAAGTGTCTCCTATAATCAGTTAGGTAGCGCTCGCAGGAAAGAGATCGAGAAACTCTACTTGAATGTTCCACCACCAGTCTGCTGTATGCCTCGCGGCATATACCTGTTGTCCTGTATGATCGTATTCACGCCGTGGCGCATAAACAAAGTCATCTCGGTAGGCTATCTGGCGAAGGAGATATCAGATACAATCTAGGACGTTGCGATAGAAGAATGATAAAGTTCTCTTTCCCTCCTCTGCCTGTCCTTCAAACCATTGTAGATATCGACTGTACGGATCCAATTCCCGGAGGTGCTTCTCGAGCGTGTGCATAGAGCCACAGCCAACAGACTCAGAATTTCCTAGGCCACTCGCGAAGTATTCGTTGATTCGTGACTTCGGTACTCTACTCTCCAGGAGCCAAGTGGCAAGCTTGAACCCTTGCCCGCTGGGGAATGGTGCCCTTGGGTTGTCGCACAGATTACTGATTTCTTGATCGAACCCGTTCATGTCCCCAATTGCTGCTCCAGCCCCCGGAAAATGAGTTTGTTGGCTGCCGGAAAAACACGCAGTGTTGTTAACCCCCTCAGTATCAGACTTGTCCACAAAATCATCACTCAGTACGTCGTGCTCGCATCCAGTAGGCTCGGGATCGGATTCATAGTCAGAATCCGAACGTTCTCCCACGACGTCGGTTTGCGTGTCAAGAACATGGCTGGCCGATGATGGATATCGTATAGTAGTGGAGGCGAGGATAATGTTCACATTGGCTGTAACAATCCTATTGTTGAGCACGTATGCAACAGGCAACGACTGTCGTCTCCTGCGTAAGCGAGTCTCACTTTTCTGCACCAAGCCATAGGAATGTACTATCTCTTCAGATAGTACGGAACTGGCTTGCTTGTCTTGGATGGTTCGTGAGAGGTACTATCTCTTCGGATAGTAAGATGGGTGGATTGGCGTGCTTGCTAGAACTATCACAATAGTCCTATGTTCGGGCAACCTGTTGAGACTATCACAATAGCCTCCAGGTTCTTAGAGGGTAGGCTCTCGTAGAGGAGAAGTGTATGTAAAGAGAGTAAATCGTAATCGTATTGCAATATCTGCAGTATAGAAAAGTACTTAGATGGTTGCGTGAAGATCGTATCTCTTGGTCGTTCTTTTTGTTTTTTGTAATCATGCGTTTATTGTTTTTAGGTACAAAAAGCCTCATGCAGCGGTAGCTATGGAGAGAACAAAACCTATAAATCAAATAACAAATAACAAAAGAAAGTCACCGCACCATTAAATATCCACTATCGCGCAGGTTTCTCCTCCGCAGGGCCATCGGCCACATATAACCAGGAAAGCACAAACTAACAGCTTAGTCGTCGAGAAAGGAAAGCCTACATAAGACAACGGAGAGAAACCCAACGACGCTATACCTCAGCCAGCGAAAAAACATGAAAAACCGGGGGGGGCACCCTGGGGGGTGTGAGAGAGAACGGGGGGGAAGAAGGGGGGGTGGAGGGCGGGAACATCGTGGGAGGAAAACCCGTGGAGGTGACGCCTATGAAGGTGGCGAGTCGTTTTAGCAGTGGGAGATATGACCAGAGTGGCGCTTCGGGACCGACATCAGTATCGCCGTGGAGGAGGCGTGACATCCTGTGTTGTCTCGAGGGGCAGGATAGGATGGCGTGCTCGAAGGTTTCAGGTTCCAAGCCGCAGTGGGGGCAGGAGGTGTTGGCGTCAGGGGACCTCCATGTGGGGTGTGCTGCCAGATAACCTTTTCCGGCTCTCATCTGGTGGATTCTCCTGGCAACGAACTTGCCTAAGCCCATAAAAGGCCTCGGGTGTAGGGCGGGAGGGTGCAGGTAATACCCCGGGGTCGGGAAAAGGGCGGCCCACTCCTCGAAGAGTGCCTCTCTAACTCTCTTCTTCAGGGCGGAGTAGGTGTTGTCCATCAAGGACTGGGGTGGGAGGACGGGGGCAGGGCACACAAGGTGGGAGTTGATCATAGGCATCCTAGATAGCCCGAGGGTGAAGGGTATTGTCCGGTGAGCCACCGCGTCAACTGGCAGGTGGTTCCTCATTGGAGGGACGGGGCGGGGTGTTTTCCAGTGTAGGGGGAGGTATACGGATGACAAGCCTCTGGTTAAGGCTCACGAGGAGTCGGGCGCACGGTAGGCCGAGAGCGAGGGGAATGAAGGATGAAGGCGAGCTGTCGCCGGGTTCACGCAGGGAGGGGAGCAAACTACCCTGAGGGCCGCCAGCCTCTGCCGGTGGGTGATCAGGAGGGAGATGGGCGGGAGGCAAGACTCCACCGAAAGTATCCCAGTGGGCGTAGCCAAGAAGCAGTTTGTGGTCCACCCTTGGACCTTGCGCCAGAATGTATCACGGCGGGTTGTCGTGCCCACGCTAGATGTGAACAGATCCGCGCCGTAGAGTAGCATGGGGGCTATCAACGATGTTGCCAGCCTATGGCAGAGGTAGGGGGGGAGGCCAGCACCGGGCGGGCTGAGGCCCTGGACGAGGGCGAACGCACCCTGGGCGACGGCCAGGCGATGTGAGAAATGTGCAGCGGGGTCAAGGGCCGGAGTGAACCAGTACCCGAGCCACCGAACGGAGTTGCCAGGGTGAAACAATTCCCCTTTGATCTGGATGCGTGAGACGAACTTCGGCGAGTGTCTCTGGCTGGGGGTCACGGTCCGCCAATGTATCAGTTCTGTCTTTGCGCCCGAGAAGGAGACGCCTAGGCGGGACGCCTTTCTTTCCAGCTTGTCGAAGAGATCCTGGAGCTGGCGCATGTTGCCGCGATACGAGAGGGAGGCAACTGTGAGGGCGAAGTCGTCCACATACGAGATCATGAGGCGACGAGGGACCCCGAATTGTAGAGGCGCAACACAGAGAAGAAAGTGGAGTGGGGAGATCGGAGAGCCTTAGGGGGCTCCGACGTTGACGGGGGCTGGGGTCTCAGGGGCCCCTTGGAAAACCAAGGTGCCGCTTCGTTCACCTAAGAAGGATGAAACCCAGGAAACCAGGTATGGGGGTCTCCCGCCTTCCCTCAGGATTCGGGCCAGAGTGTTGTTGTCGACGTTGTCGAACCCTGCTTTTATATCCAGAAACAGGGAGGAGACCTTGAGACGTGGCCTTTGCAGTGTTCTGACATCATTGATTAGGGTAACGCACGCGTCGTAGGTGCTGAGCCCAGGGAGCGAACCGTATTGGTTGGGGTGCAACAGCGCTCTGAGTCGGGCCGCCGCGAGTAGGCGGGCTGCTATAATCCTTTCGAGGATCTTTGAGATTGTGCGGATCAGGACGATTATCCTGAAGGAGGAGGGTGATTCGTAGGAGGGCTTTCCTGGCTTATCAAGCACCACGCTGTTCGAGCTCTTCAGTGACGCGGGGTGGTATCCCAGGAGGACTAGCGGGGGAAGTATATGGAGGAGGATTGAGGGGTTGATTTTGTTGCCCTGTGTCCAGGTGCAGTAAGGTATCCCGTCTGGGCCTGGGGCTGAAGTCGGGGAGCACTTGGCGAGGGCCGAAGCTATCTCGTCTGTTCTTAGGGGGGGTGCCGACTTGTTTAGCCTGAGCCTAGGGGGCGGGGAGAAGGGTTTCTTGGGGGGGAAGAAGTGTTCTAGAAGAACGTCGTTCATTTGTTGAGGGGTCTCGGCCCCTAGGCGGGAGGGAAAGCGCGGCTAGGCACGCCCGTAGGCGAACCTCTTAGCCGTCCAAAGGCTCTGGGGGGTGGCGGTCATCAGAATGGATAACCAGTGTTTGTTCTTGGCGGCCTTTATTGCCTTAAAGTACCCCGCCTTGGAGGTACCGGCAACTTCTCGCATGTGTTGGTTGTCTTGTTTCCTGGCCGTTCTGGCAGCTTTGTGGTACTCACGACAGAGGATGGATAGGTGGGGGGTCCACCAAGGCTTGGAGCGATGGGAAAGCCTGGATACTGGCGTGTGTTCCTTGAGGAGAGCTACCAGACGGTTTAGCGACTCTGACATCCACTGGCCCAGTTGCGGGGGGGTGGAGCATGACCGTGCGGCCGGGACCTTGAAGCCCTTAACGATCGGGTCCAGGGTTTCCCAGTCCGTGTCTGCCCAACGGGGGCGAGGGGGTTTTTGTTTCAGGGAGGGTGCTGCGAGGGTGATCGTTATAGGTATGTGGTCGGAACCCGTTGAGGGGAGGGAGGCTTCCCAGTTCTTAACCAGGGGAAAGAGGGCCGGGTTCGCAAAGGCGAGGTCTAAGACCGAAGGGCGAGCTCCTCCTACTAAGGGAAACCTTGTGTACTCACCCGGGGGGTTAAGGAGGGCGAAACCGGACTCTGCCGCCTTCTCAAAATAGGGAATCGAGGACAAGATTTCCCGTTGTGAGAAGTGCCGCAGAGGGTCCGAGAGGGGGTTGTGTATGTTGAGGTCCCCCACCACGAGGAGGGGAAACCCAACAACGGGGAAGAGAAGTTCTGGTAAAACAGAGTGGACTCTGTGGTCAGCAGTGTTGGTGGAGTAAGTGTTTATAACCCTGAATGAGTGGAAAGCGGTGCCAAAAAGGGGCTCATTGGAGGAGACGTCGAGGGCAAGGACATCATCCACCCCCTTAAACCTGGGGAGCACCGTGTAATTGGAAAGAAAAGACATATGAACGTAGGCGGCCACTCGTGGCTTCCTAACAGGGGGAAAGAAGGACTTGAAAGCGTTAAAGGAAGCAAGGTGAGCCTGGTTGACAGGTGGGTCCTACAGAAGCACTATCGAGGGATAGGTGGTCGCTTCTTTGAACGCCTCAAACAAAGAAAGAAAAACCATCCAGCTCCCAAGGCAGTTATGTTGAATGATGGAAACACACGCGGGGGCAGGGGCAGGCCCTCGACCCGGGGGAGGAGGCATGCATTGATTATTCATTTCCAGGACGAACCCGACGGGTGAAAGAGGCAGGAGAAGGGCTTGAATCCTCCAGGGGGAGAGGACCACCGAAACCGTGAGTAGTGCCAGGACGCGTGGAGGGTCCAGCTGGGGCAGGTTGCCTGGGGGTTACAGGGTCCACTTCAAGGGGAGCCGTCCCGGACGGGGGAGTAGTGGGTGCTGGGCCGGCATCGACCGCCAAATCCATGGGGTCTTGACGAGTTGGGGTGGGGGCTGGAGAGCCAGTTCGGGAGGGGACAGGCGGGGCAGGTGGGGCCGGACATTCCCTGAATGTGGCAGTGTGGTCGCCACCGCAGTTGCAGCAATGGGGGGGCGAGGTCGGACAACAGGATGGGACTGGCTTATTGTTCCCGCTCCTGGTGCAGGTGGGATTCTGACATCTGTGAGCCGCGCGAGTATGATGAAGCGCACAAATGGAGCACGTGGGGTGGGTGGCGGGGCATCGTTGATGGGCGTGCCCGTATCTCCAGCAGTTCTTACACTGGGAGGTTCTGAAGGAGGAGAAGGCAAGTTCAACCTTGCGTTTCTGTGAGAGGATGACGACCCCTGAAGTGAGGGCCGAAACGTTCTGGGGGTCGCCAGTGATAACCACCGAAGTGGCCTGCTTGGTTGCCCTAGTATCTGGGCTAGGGTTAAGGTCCCTGGCTGAGAGAATCTGGGTCGCTTTGTGGTTGAGGATTGCTTGCCGGAAATATGGGAAGAGTTCCTCTTCATCTTGAGGGAGGAAATGTAGTGGGAGGCCGTGAATTGCTAGTTGAACAGCTGTGGGGGCGAGGACAAGGGTACACCAGGGGTTCTCGCCTACCGGGAAAGATTGGTTGAGGGACCTTGTGAGGGAGTCGAAATATGGGGCGTACGAGGCAGCTGGGGTTGCCTGGTCGGTGACGGTTAGGGAGACGGAGCCTCGAGGATTAACAGTAGAAGAGAAACCCAAGGGCAGGAGGCAGTTTGACTCGTGGAGGACGCGAGCAGCGATGTCAGGAAAGGTAGCGGCAATGGTGAGAGCGTCTGGGTGAGGGGCAGGGGACTGGCGAGGAGCAAAAAAGCGTCGTTGGGCACCTGGGAGGGAGGGAGGCCCCTTTTTAACAGGAGGGGCCACCGTACTCGCAACAAGTTGGGGGGAAGGAGGCTTCCCAGCTTCGCCTTTGCCCTTGCCGCCCGTGCCTGAGCCGGAGGCAGCTTGCGCGTAAGAGGGGGAGGGGTGGACATCGGGATGGAGGTGGCCTGGGGTGAAGGAGGCTAAATCATATGCCCCTCTCCAGAATTCCCCGGCCTGGTACGAGTGTGGGTAGAGCTTGGCGTACTTCTCGGGGTCACCGAAGGCCTTGCCAAGTCTCGTGTTGTAGAATGGTATGAGGTATTTAGGGTCTTCAGCCACGGCTGAGGGAGATGTGGGTGGTGCACGGGCCCATTCTTTGCCCTTCCTTGAAGGGGGGGGGGC
>Ga0307510_10010811_pt1 | contig 10851 bp, 9 predicted proteins | sample 12_EM_MG_FD_207224 | JGI IMG/M metagenome (GOLD analysis project Ga0307510, IMG submission 207224) | Populus trichocarpa ectomycorrhiza microbial communities from riparian zone in the Pacific Northwest, United States - 12_EM | ecosystem: Host-associated > Plants > Roots > Unclassified | place... | reverse complement strand
TCATTCTATTGTCTTTATATAATTAGTAACGACAACAGAGCCCGCTTATTTGTCAGTTAATTTTATATAAATTGGACCATAAGTTAACTATAAGCAGACCCTGTTTATCCGCTCTTGCCTGCTGTGTAACAACCGTAGTTGACTCCGTTGCAACTCTTTTCGCCAGAGTTAGAGTTGACTTCGAACTCTGGTAACTCAACCCAGGCAACTCCGAGTTGACTCCAACTTTGCGGCAACACTACCGACCGGGGCCCTGAAAAAAGAAACCATGCCGGTTCACTGCCGGTTCTCACTCACTTACCACCCATTTTTATCTTCAGTTCTAGTTGTCATCCCGTGTCTCCTCTTCCGAATTGGGCTTCCTTGACCAGGTTATTTTCATTCACTTCTCTGCATTATTTCCTGAGATAGGCACAGAATACCCACGGCGCGATCAAGTCCTTTTTTCTACACCAGGGCATTTGTAAGATGACTTTGGGAGCAACCGAACGTTGTAAGTGGTAAAGTCGACTCCCTCATAACCCATACCCCCAAAAGCCCATATTCCTCGACAACTCATTGGACATTCCAATCCGGAACTTTGCCTTGTTATTAGTTGGCCTGTTGTTAGTGTCCTTCGGGACTCACATGCCCCATGAGTTCAAACTCAGGTACCTAGACCTCTCCCAAGGGGTATGGGTTATGAGGGAGTCGACTGTAGCGCAGCAGCCTCTGATGTTGCTAAAAGCGAGAAGGTTCAGATCACCATAGCAACAGAGGGGGTGCCGAGTTTCGACGAAAGAGGTGAAAAGGGGCACGTACTTACCTATGACTGGTGCCTCCCTAAAGTTCCTGTTTTACTAACTCGATTTGTACATCCGTACGACCCTGAGCTGAAGCTGCGGAGAGCAATAAGAAGAAAAGTAAGAAAAGTCGAGGGAGAGATGTACATGGAGGTGGATTGTCGGGACAGTGGTGCGGGTGATGTTGGCCCCCATGAAGTTGTTATGTCGGTTGGGTTGGTTGATCTGCAAGCGATTCGGATCCAATGAAAAGGGAACAGGAAAACTCATTTCTAAATTCAGTGAGCGACAAATCCCAATCGTGGGGCTTGTCATGGACCGGCCCGGCCGATCACCAATAATCTCCGTGCGCCAACTCAATCCTACGAACGTAGAGCTCGCCCGGCGAGAAGCCGAGTTCAGTCCGGATGTCCTTCGCGGTTTCCTAGAATCGAATGGGATGCCCTCCAGGCCTCGCGCGAGATATGATTTATTTACAGTAGGTAACGGCCACAAGGCTCACACAAGGTATCTCGGGGTCCTTTTGTGATCGTCGCTGAGCGTTGATTCACCAAAATGATCGTCCCTTGTTTCGGGTTTGTCCTCAGTCATGCGATTCTCCCATCTATCTGGTGATACATATGATGGACCTAGATTTCCGAAGACTTTTGAGAAGTTCTGCTATAATCCGACAGAAGAGATGGGGCCTGGAAACGTGCTGGCTCACCCTCCCCTTCGTCCCTACACCCTTGGACGATAGTATGTTAACGCATTCTGCCTCGTAGATCGAAGTATGATGCACCTATCTACACACCTCTCAACCTCATTGTAGGCCAGCCATCGAACCATTATCCATCCCAAGCTCTCATCGTTTACATACCTTCTTCCCTCCCTGTTCGAATCTTTATCTGTATTCTCTCCCATCGACGAATTTGAATTAGGTGGCATGTATCATCACGCCTTTCCTTCTCTCTCTAATTCTCTGTTTTGTCATCCTTTTCTCCACCCTACTTTCTTCCCCTTATATCACGAACTCATGAGAGTGGAAACTCTAGGGAGCTGGGTGGTGACATAGCAATTGAGTCCGAACGCAGTTCTTGAAGAAACTGGCCGCGCGCGATCCCAGACGAGCGAGAACGCGCGAAAGGTGTTGAACATGAGGCGAATGTAGTGAGAGAGAACCAATGAGTGAGGCGAAGCGGAGCAGTCTTGAGGCGTTGGCGAGACAAGAAGACGATCAGCGATGGCAAGTACGGAGGTCGCCGGTGTCGAAGCGTAGAACGGTTGGGGATGGCGAGTAGTAAGGCGGTTGGCTGGAGTAAACGAGAATGGCGGATGAAAATATAAAAGCGCGAAACCAGGAATACGAAAGACGACACAGCAGACTTGGTTTCTCGTCAGACGGCCGGGAGAGAGCGCGAAGCATACAAAAATAAAGGGGAGGGAACAGTGGGCCGCAGTTGCCCACGTTTGAGGAGTCCAGGCACAGGGGTTGATATACGCAGGTTCGAAGCAGAAAGATGATAAGCACTCTACGCGCAAGATGAGTTAGAGTGGGAAATGATAACCAGAGGAAAGTCAAAGAGATCCTGCCGGCGACAGACCTACATGGCGACGTTGAAGGGTGCAGCGGTGTTCGAAATACGGGAAATGTCACTGAATCGTAACTGGGAGTGCGACGTCGGACGTGGGGACGACGAGCGTGGGGGATGGCGACGTTGACGGTAAAATATCTAAGGTAGAAAAAGGCAACTGTGGAAATGGAGAGTAGATGCTTCGCAGCCAAATGATGTAAGTAAACGTACGAAAAGAGACCTGGATAAGCAGATATACAGCAACAGCCTTTCTAAACAGAGGTGGGGTCCAGACCGAAGCCCGATTTCGTGCGCGACGTCTGCTACATGGAGCAGCAGGTTTTTCAACGAAGCACGTCGTTGTGACGTCAACCAACTCGGTTGAGCGATCCGCAAGTGTTCGGCCATGAGGATTGGGGAACGACAAGGGAGAGCTCCTCGGACGTCAGGGGAAAGGGCATCGATCGTGTGGCAAAGACCATGACAGCGTGAAGTCACATGGTCGACAGTGCAGGTGCACACACGGACCAGACACTCACGACACCGACACGACCGAGGACGGACTCGAGCCAGAGACCATCGGAGCGGCTCGCGGCGCTCGCTTCCGAGGCTGTTGCATACGCCATTCTTACAGAACCTCTGCGCTCACAGCGCCGCTTGCCACCCATGTATTTGAATCTGGTAGGCGGATAAGAACATAAGATGCGCGGATAATGCAACTCGAGCGTGAGGCCGTGACAGCTTGAATTCTGAAGTTCACTGAACAGCACTGTGACATTGGACCTAGCGATACCGTACACTTCATTGCGATGTGTATAAAGACTTGTATCGTACAAAATGGACATGCAATGTGCTTGCAGAATACAAAAGGATAACTAAAGTAGCCTCGGAATTATGAAACCCACAACCTGCTAGGTTAGGCCGATTATTGTGGACCATACCCACTCTCGATCAGGCCGGTGTGCTCCGATAACAGTTGCATAGTGGAGTCCCGAGATTCATTCTCCCGAGACTGCCATTCCCTGGTACTGGTAAGCTCGAGCGGCGTATGGCCCTCGATGGTCCGGGCATGAGGATTTGCGCCACGCTGCAGTAGGGTGTCCACAACCTGGGGGTGTCCCTTAAATGCGGCCAGGTGCAGTGGTGTCCAGTGGTCTTCATCTGGCGTGTTAATGTCGGCATCGTAGTCGAGCAACACTTGCGCGGCTTCTACAACTCCACCGTACGCTGCATAATGCAACGGAGTCCACCCCTCGCTGTCCGAATATATGCATAAACCGGGCCGGTTCAATGGATTACACCTCTCCTTGCTCCTGCCATTCGCATCCAAGCCACTGTCAAGGAGTAATCCAACAGCTTCCTTCCCAAAGGTGGATGACGATGCTTCATGCAAGGCGTTTAGACCAAAGTCGTCCGATGCGCCCAGATTCGCACCATGGTCGAGTAATAATTGAACGAGGTCTTCCGAGTCGTATGAGTAATACGATGCGATGTGGAGCGGACTCTTGCCCAAACTGTCAGGGTGATTGATGTCTGCACCATAGTCCAATAATACCCTTACAGTCTCCTGTCTTCCCACGGACACCGCCGCATGTAGTGGCGTCCACTCCACATCTTCATGGCGACTCTCCCAGTCTTCGCACACTGCGTTCGGGTTTGCACCACGATCGAGAAGCGTCCGGACAATGCGGACGTTGTCGGCGTGTGTAGTGCATGATGCAACATACAATCCAGTTTTAAACGCTTCTCCGCACGTTTCTCCGTCGGCACCCTGTTCCAGTAGAAGCTGCACAATATCCAGATGTCTCTCGATTATAGCCGCACCTAACGGAGTCCCCCATTCGCCGCCCTCAGCATCGAGATCTTGTGGATACAACTCAAGAAGGCGCTCCACCAGACCACGGAAGCCACAGTACGCAGCGTAATACAGCGGGACTGCAGTAGGTTCCTCCGGGTCATCAGTGTCCCAGTTCATGGACTCCCGAGTTTCTATATTGAAAACCCAGAGCCAGGCACCAAAGTGTGGCTTGTCCTTATCGAGTAGGCGATCCACCCCATCTCCGATATCTGACAATACATCTTCAAAACGGGCGTGATACACCCAGTACTCCGCGGCATACAAAGCCAGGGGTAAGTTGTTAATCTTGGTTTCGTCGATACTGTCGTCCAGCTGTAGGAGGACGCCGAGACATGCCCTAGCGAGAAGTGTATGGGCCGCTTTGGGGAGAACTTGAAAGTGGGCACCACATGCCGAGTTTGCAATACGATCAGAGGTCAGGTATTCTTTCACCGAGAAATGAGAGAATTGTGCTTTTCTTCCGCCCTGGGTATTGACGATCGTGACCAATGTAGAACAGGCAGAAAGTATAAATGCTTCCGGATCTTCAGGGCGCCAATTGACATTAAAATCTGGAGTCGACCCAGCGTTAGGAAGAACTGCAAAAATCTCGGCAAGTTCCTCTACGCCAAGCGGGCGGATTGACGTGGCCAAGCACTGGAACAATCGATTGGCGTAGACCTGTTTCTCGTCATCGATCTCCAGTAGGATCCGCTCGTACGTTTCGTCCAACGTCTGGGGCAATCCATCTAGAATTTGTCGGATACTCAGCGTAAAACACCGACGCAGAGTTTCGATCTGGCAGTGGACCCACCGAAACCTTCGGATGGGTGTAAGCTGTTGATGTCGAATATGCAGGAAAGTCATGACTTACATCCCGCCAGCTTTCCTTGCCAGGGTCTCAACTACCAGTTGCTTGTCCTCCTCTCGCCACCGACGCACCCTTGCGTCAGAGAGAATAAAGTGGTTGATATAGTCAACGATGTCCTGACTTTGTCCAGCTTGGTCATGAAGTGCAATGTTATGGATTGCAAGGGGATCCAGAACGTCTCGGATGTCAATTTCGGGCCGACTGGTGATACAAAAATGAACATGCGGAAGTTCCAACTTGATGAGCGCTTGCATGGCATCTAGCACACGCTCTCGTGACGTAGGGTACCCAGAAGAATTCGGGGACTCATCAAGGGCATCGATGATGAGATAGAGTGCACCCTGCCCTGGAAGACTGAGCATGCTCTTGAGGCATTCCATAAGCACGTCCTCGCTGGGTTGGCGGGCGCCACGATCGTGGTCCTTGTAAAGGGCAGAGAAAATTTCAGAGAACTTGTCAGATGAGCCGCAGAGCTGGACGAGAATGGACGACAGGAGGTGGCGGATATCCTGCTTGCCGCGATCCCGGAAATCGAAATAAAAGATGGAAATCATGACCAACCCCATCTTACGCATGTCATGGACCTCTTCGACTATCGATGACCTAATAAATGATGTAAATGCATATCCAAAGAATAATTGTGATAATACTCACGAAAGGACAGTCTTTCCTGATCCAGCTACGAAGCAATTAGTAGTGAAGAATAGATGCAAGATGATTCACATACGAAGGCCATGGATCCATAACAGACCACCCGTGGATTTCCATTTCATAAAAATCTCGCCTTGAGTAAACCACTTTGCAGTGCCACGGTGATGCGCATTGCGAGCGATGTTGTGATTCGTCCATGGATCCGGCACAGACAACCAACGCCGAACCTTGTCTTGTAACAGGTCGCCTGTCAAGGTGTTTCAGATGATATATCAAGAATACAGATATCGGGGGTTGGAGTACGAACGTTCGATTTTGTTTATCCTCATGACTATCTCCTGCATAAGGACTAGCGGATAAGGCCATAAATTATAGTGAATCGCGCGCGCAGTTAAGACCTACCGAGAGCTTGTCGGATATCGTCTGTTGATGCTTTCCCATCTACCAGATTAATGATTAATTTTCTATCAAGCACACCTTCATATGAGGAGGTGGTTTGTGATGCGCACCTTCCATTACGGCCTCCATGTTGTTGACAAGGCCATAAACCGCATCGAGAGTCTGGGCAGCAGTCAACTTGGACTCCTCGAGGGTCAATCGGTCCAGACGTTGAAGAACTGACTCCATGTCGTTCTCCCCCAGTAGCTTTCTTGCATATTTCTCTACAACCAGTCAATAATGGTATTAATGAGAGGTCACCAGAAAGGATGCCAGAGCTTACTCAATCGTCCCTGGTTGATTTGTTTTGTCGCCAAACCAAGCACGGCCAACAGTTCGACCATGATTTTGACCATCACCTCTGTCATTGCGGGTGTGGGTTGGATGTCCGTATAGATCTTGAGTCGACGCGCGAAGTTTTCAATGCATTCGAAGATATCGACAAGGGCGTCGTAGCTTTCTCTCACGTATTTGGCCGTCTGGCAGACGTAAACATTATGAATTACAAGCTAACTGGAGGGATTGAGAGTTACACGCACTGATAGGAGCATGCCAATTGCAGAAAAAATAATATTTGCAGGGGGGGATGTCTAGATGTAAGAGGTTGGACCACGTTTGTTAATTGGACACAGCAATCAGAGGGCTTACGAGGCTAGCACCGGCACTGATTACTACGTTGGTGGATATGGCGTGCAAGCCACTGACGAGAGGTGCAAGCCACTTGACCAACTTGGGATCTCCGTTCCTGAATTGGTCAAATGCCATGGATTGCTCTTGGAATATGGCTAGGACCGCATCCGGAGACTCGCACCAATCGATCATATAGGCAAGTGGGTGGTCACAAAGATCTCTCCCAGTAAGTTTGGTGTACTTGGCGAGGGCGGCATCGAAGAGAGCTGCGAAGTTGGAAGAATGGGTGGTTGTATTTGGTGTCGACGACATGGGTTCTAGGCCTAAAGGGAGTGAGAGATTTGGGGGGTTGACTGTGGACGAAGGAGGTACTGTAAAAAGGGAAGACAAGACTATGTATTTGTTGGTACCTGGTTGCAAAAAAAAAACCTCTTGCCCAGCCACGGCGCAGTGCTGAATGCGCTCGGCTTGGGCGGTGCAGTCTGTCTTGGCGGACTCTTGGCTGTGCAACAGGCGCTGGTTTGACATCGGGCGGTCCGGCCAGTCCGTTCATTGTCCGATGATCGGTCATCGAGCCACCGTCTGCCGTGACGGCATGAAGCTTGGAGGGCTAGGCTCTGAAAACGCGGGCTTACAGTACTAGTCCCATGTTATAATCTTCACTTCTGGCTGTATTCTGTGTCTCCTCTTCCGGAGTCGGCTTCCTTGACGAAATCACTATGTGTCTCAGTGGGGCCATTCACATTATTCATTAGTTTCTGGGGCGAATAGTGTCCGTGAGCGCGTGAGCATCGAACCTGGCCCCGTTCTCAGTGTCCCCTGACTACCCTCGTTCACCCCGACGTCTGTCTCCTGCTGACTTGTCTAGATCCGCCCCATCCCTGACGCATGCTCTTATGGCCTTGTACGTCATATTCATCGTGCCAAAACACTCACCGCTCGATCCCCACTCCGTACGCATCACTGTGCCACTTCTCCCATCGTTCCCCACCTTCGTCAGACCGCCTTGCCGTCGCTCCTGTCAATCCTCCCAACTTCACCTTAAAATCCATCCCTTCGAGTCAAGTTATAGCGCACCGCGCATGTCTTCGCAGGTTCCCGTCTCATCTCCATGCGGCCCTGCTGCTCCCATGTCTCTGGTGTCGTCGTATTTCGTTCGTTCCCATTTTCTGGCACCTGTACTGTAAAGTGACCTCTCACTCCACGTGCGGACGACCCACACCCGAATCTTTCAACAATTGCAAATTCGCATCCAGACATGGTCTACCCTCTTTTTCATTCGTCCTACTCTTTGCCACCCACATTCGCATCCATTTCCTTCCATTCTACTTCCTCGGTCCTCCCTTTTCGTACTTAGAAGTGTCTGACATGTCACTTCAAAATGGCTCGTTTCTATCTGCGAATACTCACACCTGATCTCTTCTGTCTCTCCTCCTTTGTGTGATCATTTAAGTTTCACTCTCGCCCTGCTCCGACCTTGCTGATTTTGGCGCTGCGCCTGAGCCCTGGAGCCTATCAGCATGGACCTTACCTGTCTGGTCCTCATCTCCTTCCCTTATTGTCGGGCGTTTCTGAACACTTCCCTTTCGCTCTTCGTGGCATCCATCTTTCTTTAACGGGAATTCCTATATCGCTTACATTTTACCCTCTCCCTTCTTGATCTCGGATCTCGGATCTGCCTCGCTACTTCGCTACTTATATTCGAGTCCTCCACCCCACCTCACAAATAGTCATTCAGTGCCTGTCGCGGATGCGCACTTAAAATAAGAGAGCCAAATGAAAAAAATGAAAAGTGAGCAACATAGTGGAATATTAAGTGTTAATTAACATATCAGACCGAGCTGCGCGGGAGACGATCCAAAATCTAATTTACGACTCCAAATCACAAAAAGACAACTAACAATTGCAGTACTGTATCAACCTAAAAGATCGTCAAACGTGCAAGCCAAGACCAATCCTGCTACCGCCAACCCTGGCGTCCCAACCCCGCGGAACTTCCATGTCCTTCCCAGGGAGGGCAGCGCGGAATTGGGCGCGCCGGGGATGCCCGCCGTGGACCAATCGCGCCACGCCGCATAGAGCATAGGCGCGAATTCCTCGCCCTCCGGGCTCATCCCGCCCTCTACGCCGACGTTCAGCGGGTCGACCACCAGCGAAAGCCAGCCGTCCGACGTGAAGTGCGGTGAATTCGAAAACGCGTCCGACGGCGGGGAGGGGGGTTGCGCCGTTGAGGACGGCGGTGAGGGTGAGAACGCCGCTGAGGCCATGGTACCGTTCGTTGCGAAGATTGCCGCGCGCGTGCGTTCTGCCTCTGGGACAAACTGTTTGTTGCCCGTCAGGAGAACGAGGCGGTAGACAGTCGCTGCCAGAAGCGCGCTGCTCGATGCGTCATTCGAAATTGTTTCCCGTCGTCATGTCTGCGTAGTTCTTGAATAGTCCGTTAGGAGGCTGTAGTGTGCATGTCAGGTAAGTCAACTCGCAGACAAAAGCAGTTAAGAGTAGAAAAGGAGACACGCACGAGATAAGGATACATGGCGCTGTGTATCTCTGCCACCCAGTTTCCAAGGTCTTTGATCTGATCCCTGAACGTTTTAGACAACTACGGCCACCTGAGTGTTCAGAGAACCCTCAACATTCCCCCCGCCGCCCACACACTTCCTGCTCGACCTTAGCCCATCCAACGGGCACTTCAAACGTCAACGTACCCCCCAGTCGACCAGTGCCCATCATCTGTCCCTGTATGAACCAAAGACGACATGTTTCCACAATTCATTTGCCGAACCATCCGAGAGGTAGTCGCGGTACAGCCTGATCTAATCACTTTTTGTCATCACTGACAACTCACATCGAGGTGATGGTATAAACATACCTGGGTGCTTCCTGCAGCATCGACTCCGACTCGTTGTTTGTCGTCACCCCATTGTATGCTAGGAACGGGGGCACACAGAGTCACTCATGCAAAACGCGTTCGATTGGAGAGCCAGCAGGGCTACGCCGCAACTGAGGTGGGCCTAACTTACCAGAGTTGGAGCTGCGGTACTCGAAGGCAGATCGCACCGTCAGTTTTTGGTACTGCCGGCCCCAAAATATATTTCACTTGACCTGTCACATCAGGAAACCCCTCCCGCTCTAGCGAGAGATAGCACTGTAGTAGTTTAGCAGTAGTCAGAATAAGGATGATAATATTTTGTTAAGCATGACATACCCATCACTATGGATCACAAACTGTCAACGCCACCGACTCCCACTGTTGTCAAGGTTGCACATGAGATAAAATAGTCTAAAATTATCTATGTGAAATGTCAAGTCGCTTGCGGATCCTGGTGATATTGAAAGGTAGACGGGAGGTCTACATGTGAGTTCGGTTAAGGAATGAAAAGATGGAATAGAAGGGGGCAGCAGATTGGTGGCTGTTAATTGCTCAACTGGGAGTGTGTGTGTGATATGCAAAGGGGGCATGCAAGCCACTTGAATGACGTTGAGATGGGACATAATGACGCAGACTGTGAGGGGCCCTCATGGCTCCAACAGCACAGCTGGGGACTTGCAACAGACGTAACAGGAGATTTGAGGCAGACATGCCAATGAGAAGGAAGGGAATGCAGGCTTAATATTCTTTTTCCTCCTTGGCTGAGGCCAGGCAAGGTGGGTTATGTACATGTACACTATATGCGAGGCGGTGTTCTAAGATGGAAAAAGAATAAAGGAACATACAAAGGAGTCCTGAATCATTTGTACATGGTAATATGCAAGTCCAGCAATGCATGGATCCTGAACAAGGGCCCGAGTGGCAAGCTGTTGCACATGTTGCGTGTGATGTTGGAGTGACGGCTGTTGAAGTGGTGTGTGCCTGCAGTGTCGGCCAGTGAGGGTGGGCAATACATGGCATCAATAGCAGGCGGGGTGCGACAAAAGGGGAACTTAAGGGGGGAAGGCAAGGTGAGCAAAGCGGGGGGGGAGAACGTCAGCAAAAAAGACACGGAATGACAATGCTCTTTCAGGCTGGCGATGTGTGACCATGCGTGACCAGCAGCTTATCAAACATCCTCAGACTGATAAGGGGCTGACCGTTTTATGATCAACATCACT
>Ga0307510_10010810_pt1 | contig 10851 bp, 17 predicted proteins | sample 12_EM_MG_FD_207224 | JGI IMG/M metagenome (GOLD analysis project Ga0307510, IMG submission 207224) | Populus trichocarpa ectomycorrhiza microbial communities from riparian zone in the Pacific Northwest, United States - 12_EM | ecosystem: Host-associated > Plants > Roots > Unclassified | place... | reverse complement strand
AACAGTCTAAGGACTGTTCACCTAAATTCGTAGGTCTTATATACTAATACAGGGTGGTCTGTGCGCAGTTTAGGGTAGGTATAATTACAGGTAACAGGGGACTGCGCAGTCGATGCGCAGTAACTGCAGATTACATGATACATCTCGATTAGGGTCTAGCCCTAATAAGTTGCGTCTTCGTTGATCGAGTCGCGTCGCGTGTTCATTGATTGTTTAGTGGACACGTCTTGTTGATCGTTCCCACGATCTGCCATGTGTTGATCAACGGGTTAGACGCGCGTCCAAAGCGCATCTTGTCAGGTGACATTGTTGATGACCAGTTCCTTGATAGGTCATGTGTTATCTTCCCAGGGTCACAGGGTTGTAGGTTCCCAGGGTCATGTGCTGATAAGTCACATGATGTACGAGTGGTGAAGGGGTCACGTGATGAGTCACATGTAGGGTCATGTGATATGTTCCCACGGTCACGTGGTCTTGGAGTTACGGGTTTGTAGCTGAGACTGGGGGGCGCGAGTACCGCTCGCGACAGACGGTAGGAGTGTTACTGCCAGTGGTTTTGCCATTCTTGGCACAGTCCGCTATTTTCTTGCGGCAGACACGGGCTTGGTGTCCTTGATTTTCACAATAAAAACATTTGTTTTCATTCATAAGTTGCTGCTTTTTGGCGTCGGAATGAGTTTGTCCCATTCTATTAGCGTCAACGTCCATGGCATATCCTCCTTGGGAGGTGGTGCGTGGTCCAGAAGTTTTATTTCTTCTGTACTGATTGTTTCTTCCTTGACTTGGCTTTAGTCCAAAGGCTTTGTATAGTCCTTGTTTTTGCTGACTGTATTGAGAGGCAGCTAGCCATTTCTGATGGGACATTCTGGCCTGGTCTTCCCATTTTTTAAAAGTCCATGGAACGTCTGCGTTTGGGTTGAAATCAGGGGATTGTATAACTGCTCTAGTAAGTGGTTCGTTCATGGCACGTTTGAGGGTTTCGATAGTTCCCTTGTCATCTAGGGGAACTCCTGCTTCATGGGCAAGTTGCTTAAATTTAGCAAAGAAGTCGTCAAGGCTTTCTCCTTGCTTGAGTTTGCATAGTTTCTGATAGGCTTCCTCCTTTTGATTTTGGTTGGTGAAGGCTGTTTTGAACCTTTCTATGAAGCTGTCCCAGAGGTCTTTGTCTGTTTCCTGGGTTCCATCATCAATTGCTTCTTGGAGTTTGTGCATTTGTTCCTCCTTCCAGGCGTCTACTAGGGAACCGTCCATGTAGGTGAGAAGGGTGATGACTCTGGAAAAGGGTTTCTTCATGGTATCATTGTGTCAGTTAATTGCCTTCCAGAGGTCAAAGTTATTGATAAATTTTCTGGTCGTGCTTCTATCTCCATTAAAGATGGGTGGTGGGTTCCCTTTAAGAGCACTATTGGCAGGGCTAGTGACGACGTTAATTTGTCGTACTTCTTGTTCGCTTTGTCCAGTAGCGACGTTAATTTCCTGTGGTTGTTCTGTCATTGTGGTTTGGATAGATAGCTGGGGTTGAACAGCAGTGGCTGGGATAGTATCAAGGGGGATGGCGACGCCTTGTTGGACTGCCGTTTTGATTTGGGGAAGAATGGGGATTTGTTCTGTGAACGGGTTGGTTCCTTGGAGGGTTGCGATGTGGTGGATTCCTCCCGCAAGTACTTCTTCGTGTGGTGATTGCTCAATGGTGGTGTGGAGTGTTGGACTGTAGTGTTCTGGATTGACGTAATGTGGGTGTTGAGGGTCTGTTTCTTCCCAATGACCGAGTTTTGAGGTGTGAAGTACTCCTCCTTGGTTTGTATACCACTGGTTATCTTTCCAAAGGAGTTTTACCCAATAGTCTTTGTCTTCTACTTTGACGAATTCGACAGCTCCATGTGATTTCTTTGGGAGATCGATGTAGTATCTGGTGTCTTTATGTCCAGGTCTGTAGTATTTGAAGTATGCTTTGCCTTTGATGTGTGCTGGGAGATCGTCTTGTTGTCTCCTATGGACTCTCTTGTTTTGTTCGAGAGTTCCGATAGGTACTACTGCCACCAGGGTGTAACTGGTGTTGTCCTATGTTTCAAGGACGTTTCGAGGAAAGCCTGACTTATGTTAAGGCCTATTGAACCTTAAGGCGCAATGTGCGCAAAGGTGAAATATGCGGCAGTGACAAAAAGTTATAAGGGTTGTAATCCCCTTAATAACCTAAGTGCTTTGGAAGGTGATAAAAGCGAGAGGGTTGCTAAGACCAATGTCTGGGTGAAGATAAAGAGGAAAGGGAAGTAACTTCAAGGACTTGAAGATTACTTCAAAGAAAGATAAGAAGGAGATGTTGGTTCAAGCAACAAGGACAGAGAACGCAATAGATTGCAAACTAAGTCAGGCTTAAGGCCCAACTCTAGGATATAAGTCCAGCTTATATACAAAAGGGCAGCTACCTGACTAAGCGTACAAAAGAGGAGAACAATGGAGTCACAAACAATAAGAGTCACGGAACAATGGAGTCACGAACAATGGTGGTCACAGACTACCATAAGGAGAGAACAATAGAAAGCATACAAAAAGGAGGGAACAATGGAGTTCCCAACAAGATGGCTCTGTTGTACAGGTAAGCGGTCATGTGAGTCGGGATCATGTGATTGTATAAGTACATATTGGTCAAGAAAGAAAAGAAAAATATGGACCAAGTGCCCAAGATCGTAACATCTGGTGGCGGTTCCAGGAAGTTAGGACTGTGTTGATTGGTTTCTTTGTATGGCGTAAGCAGGGATGTGTGGAAGACATCATGAATCTTCCAGGTAGGGGGTAGTTTGATTTTGTATGCGACTTTGGATATTTGGGAGACTACCTTGAAAGGTCCGTATCTCCTTGGTGATAACTTGGGTGTGATGTTACTTGGGAGTCGTAGGTTTGTTCCTTCTAACCAGACTTTGGATTTGACGGGGAATGGTGAATGACGTGGACGTTCTTTGATCCAGGATTCTTGCGCTTTACATTGTGCCTCTTGGGTGGCTTTCCTGGCTTCGTTGATAGCTGAGAGTCGTTGTTCAAGGGATGGGATGTCTGTCTTTCTGGTGGGTTGGTGTATTTGTGGGGTGTAGCCGATGAGTAGGTTGAATGGTATTTTCTTGGTTGTAGTGGAGGGCCAGGAGTTCTTGGTATACTGAGCGAGAGGTAACCAAGCGTGCCAGTTGTTTTGCTGAGTGCCACAGAATACGCGAAGGTATTGTTCAAGGGTTTGGTTGGTTTGTTCACTGGCTCCGTCTGTCTGAGGGTGATAAGCTGTGCTGATGTTTTGGCAGATATTCAGGATGCGACATAGTTCCGTTGAGAACTTGGATACAAAGCGGACGTCACGGTCCAAGATTATCTTGTGAGGTATGCCGTAGTGAGGGATGACGTTGTTCAGGTAGAGTAGAGCGACTCCTTCAGAGTCGATAGCTTCATTACAGGGGATGAAGACAGATGCTTTTGAGCAATCTGTGTTGGTGATCATGAGGATGGTATCATATCCTCCTGATAAGGGTAGCTTGGTGATAAAGTCCATGGCAACAGTTTCAAAAGGACGAGCGTTTTCGGTTGGGGTGATTGGGAACATAGGTGGATGAGCAGGATGAGTGTTGACTTTAGTCATTTGGCAAGTAGCGCAGCCTTTGATGTATTCAGTTACGAAGATTTTCATTCCGGGCCACCAGTAGTAGGGTGCAATGAGTTGGAGAGTTTTGGTAATTCCGGCGTGTCCAGCGGTTTCGTGGTCGTGAAAAAGGGATGTTACTCCCCTCCTAAAGTCATTGTCTGCCACAACAACAAGTGCCGTTCCGTGGTGCCAGTGAGTGCCGTCCAGTAAGGATAGGTTATGAGTTGGTACCCATTGTTTGTGTTATGATCCACCCCAATTTTTCTCATCCTTGTCGGACCCCCTCCTTGTCACCATATCCAAACCACCACCCATGCCTAAGCAACCACTACCACTGAACCCATCATCCCTACCAGACCTACCACCGTTACCGCCCAGTGAACCATCCAAACCATCATCACCCCTTGATCAGCCCCCAGTCGAGCCCCTCGTCCCCATCCCATGGAACATCCATCGTCAGGAATACTCCTCAATGGAGATGTACCAAGAGTCAACCCCAGTAGAGAACCCACTGGAAGATCCAGACAGTCCCATGGAGGACGCGCCATCCTTAGAGCCAGAACCATTCATTCCATATGAACCTGATGTCCCTGGAGGCAACACACACGCCTTGTCCCCAGAAGAGTCCCCTGTCATACCATGGCAAGAGTACCTTGTCCCAGATAGTCCTGTGTCCCGCAAGCACTCCCTGTCACCCACAAGTCCCTCTTCAGCACCCATATGCCAACGCACTAGTAGAGAAGGCAGTTACCACTCAATCATGCCTACTGCCTCATCGCCCATAGCTGGCACCTTGCCCCAGAGTCAGGGCTACCAGTCGACCTCTCCCGGAGGATCCGCAGACAATCCCTCATCCACGCAGAGCTCCGCAGACGACGTGGATAGCGACATGGCCCTTAATTGGGTCACCATCAATACAGACTACCTTAAAGGGTAGTTGCTTATGCTAGACGCCCATTAGACCAGAATGGGCACGCGGAGACCAGATCTCCTCGGATCAATCTCAAACCTTGTGGTCGTCATCGCATCATGACGACACTTCTCTTCTTGGAATGACCCGCCACCATTGTTCGACCCTTAAGGATGGATTAGGCAACTTGTCACTTTATCATTCGCTCTCGCTCATTCTCTATTGTTCGACTCATACAGACCGCAGCACTTGTCCGCGGAGTACCATACGATACAGACAGCCCCCTCTTGACCAGAAGTACCTATCTTAGTGACCATGGCCCGTGCGCGGCCGTGCCTGTATATAAGCGCCCTGTATTTCGACAGTCAAGCCCTAAGCTTGACTTGATTCTCAATATCAACGTTCTTGAAAGCCTCCCTTGTGCCTCCCCTTTTACCCACCTGTTACATAAGCCACTCAGAGTCATCTCTAGCAATACTAGAGACTTCTACCTCTTCAAGTACTCGCCACCAGTTCACTCTTAGTACAAGTCGTACTATCAAGGCCTGTTGAAGCCTTAACAGTTTGAGTGTCTTCTGGTGTTGATATTGCGCTAGTTTGATTCGTGAGTCCAAGTTGTCTCCTATGCTGTCCATGTCGAATACACAGATTGAAGTGTGCTGGTCACAAAAATATTGGTCCGGCCATACAGTGACGTCTTCGTTGATTTCATTTGGTCCTTCGTAGTCAGGTCACCTAGATAGTGCATCTGCTTGGTTAGTAGCCCCAGGTTTGTACTCCAGTAGGATGTTGTATTGCTCACATTCTGGTAAGTAACCAGCAACGCGTGGCCCAATTTTGCGGGGCTCTCTGTAATACCTAAGGTTTGCATGGTCAGTATACACCAAGACGGGGATTGTTGTTCCTTTGAGCAAGTGGGACCAGCAGTGGAGTCTTCTCATGACTCTGAGGAATTTGCAGTCGTAGATGGGGTAATTCTGCTCGGTTTGGGTGAATTTTTGGGAATGGAATCCCACCAGTCATCATGGTCCTAGTTTCTGAGTGCCGTCTGGTTTGGTAACAGGGGGGTCCTGTTGATAGAGTATTGCTCCTGTACCAACTTGTGAAGCGTCGGTTTCGAGTTTGAATTGTCTGTCCGGGTCTGGTCTGGCTAGGATGGGTGCACTGGTGATTAGGGTGATAAGTTTGTCTTGGGCCTCGATTTGCTTGGGTCCCCATTCGAATGGTACGTCTTTTCCGGTGAGTGCTGTAAGAGGTGCGGCGATGATACTGAAGTTGGGGCAGAACATGCGGTGGTATCCGGCGACTCCTAGGAATCCACAAACTTGTTGTTTGTCTTTGAGTACGCATGGGTAGTCCCTGAGTCCGGCAACTTTGGCTGGGTCGACAGTAGCTCCTTCCTTTGAAATCTGAACGCCTAAGAAGTCCATTTGTGGCTGCATGAAGACGGATTTTGACAGTTTGAGGTGTAGGCCATGACGTGCAAGTAAGTCGAATAGGAAGTGAATGATTTCGACATGTAATTTGAAGTCCTTGAGGAGGGTGCCTATACCACAGTCATCCATGTAGTTCTGGAGAATGCACCGTATGTTGTGTATGCCTTTCTTCTTGAAGTGTTCGTATAGTTCCTCGAGAATACTGTTCATAAATCGTTGGAAGCTGGCTGGTGAGTTACTCATCCCAAAGAACATGACTTTGGGTTCAAATAGTCCCCAACGTGTTTTGAATGCGGCTTTCCATTGATTGCCTTCCTGTATGCGGATGTTGTTGTAACCCCAGCAGATGTCAAACTTGCTGAATAGTTCCATTCCTTGCAAGTCTTTGATACATTGTTTGAGGTTGGGGAGTGGGGTGATGTCCTTTCAGGTGACTGCGTTGAGGGGGCGATAGTTGATGATATATCTCTTCTCCTTCAAGTCTTTCTTAGGGACCATGAAGGTGGAAAAGCCGTAAGGGGAGTCCGATGGTGCAATGTAGCCTTTTTCCAGGTTTTCATCAATGAATTTGTTCTCTGCTTCCTGCTCATCTCTTGAGAGCGGGTAGACTTTGCAGTTGAAGCGAGTAGGGGCGGTGTCCATGAGTATGATTTTGTGGTCTCCATCTCCGCAAGCTGGCAGGAACTTGTTTGCCTCTTCGTCCAAAAATAATGCCGTATGACGTTTGAATTCTTCCGGGAGGGTGACTTCCTCCTTCCCATGTTCCGATGCGTACTTATGGGCCATTTCGACTGCTGTGTGGGTGCGACTGATCTCTACCAGGCCTTCCCTCATTTCTGAAGGAGTAACTCCCGACCATAGAGCGCATGTCTGTGCCTCCAAGATGAGGTCTTCGTTTGCTTGGTTCTTCTGTTTGAGCCATTTCTTTGCACGTTGAAGGGCGCTGTGGAGTAGGGTTTTGATTTGGACTTTTGGTCCCTTGAGTTCGCTTTTCTCCCAATCGATGTCTGGGTTGAATTTCTTGAACCAGGGGTAGCCAAAGAGCATTCGGTCGCGACCTAGATTCATGACATAGAATCTTGTTCATTCTTTCTTGTTTCCCTGAGTAACAAGTAGGTCGCAAGCTCTAGTGATAGTCCCAGCTTGGTTCATAGTTCCATTGACGTTGTATACTGCCCGTGAGTAAGGGAGTCTCTTGGTTCCTAAGTGAAGTTTGTCGATCGTAGTCTGATCGATAAAGTTTTCTGTTGCTCCAGTGTCAAGCAAGATTGTTTCTTCTGCCATCCCTCGATAGTGTGTGATTGGAACTTTGAGTTGTATTGAATTTAATTTATTTATGAACACACTATCGAGTCGGAAAGCCCTAACTAAGGCAGCTAGTTTCGGGCCTTGGGAAAATCCTTTGGCATAAGTTTCCCAATGAAGTCCAGTTTTGTTTCTTCGTCAAAGGAATCCATGTTCTCCTTCAAGTAGTCGGCGAGACTGTCGAGATTTTCAATGTCTGGCATAATGGGTGCAGTGTGAACCCTAGTGGATTCCCTAGTATTGTTTGAGCGACCACTGAAATTACCGCGGTCAGCTTGTTTCTTGCAACAATCCTTGGCTCAGTGTCCCTTGATTTCGCAGTAGAAGCACAAGTTGCTTCTCATGAGTTCCGCTTTCTTGGCTTCGGAGTGCTGTTGTCCTCTGCCAGCAGTAGCGTTGATGTCTGAGGTGACTGTAGCATCGACGTCCATATGATATCCTCCTTGAGAGGTGGTGCGTCAGTCGTTCTTGTTCCTCCAGTTGTTTCTTCCGTGACCGCCTCTTCCCAGGTTATTGACTTGCCTAGGGGCCAATTTGAATGCTTGGAAGAGTCCCTGACGTCTTTGGGTGAACTTGGCTGCCGCCTTCCATTTGAGATGGGACTTGCGGGCCTGTTCTTCCCATTGTTTGAAAGTCCAAGGGTCTTTAGCGGTGGGGTCGAAGGTAGGGGAATTAATGATGGCGCTAGTGAGTCCTTGAGTCATAGTGTGCTTGAGAGTTTCGATGGTTCCCTTGTTGTCTAGGGGAACATCTGCTTCAAAGGCGAGTTGTTTGAACTTGGCGAAGAAGTCATCAAGGCTGTCTCCTTGCTTGAGTTTGCATAGTTCCTGATAAGCTTCAGATCGACGGTTCTGGTTGGTGAAGGCATTCCTGAATTGTTCCAGGTAGTCGTCCCAAAGGTCTTTGTCTGTTTCTTGGGCTCCTTCGTCTATTGCTTTGTTAAGTGTTAGGAGTTGTTCTCCTTTCCAGGCATCTACACAAGTGCCGTCCATGTAGCTGAGCATGGCCACAATTCTGGAGTAAGGTTTCTTCATGGTGTCATTGTTTCGGTTTACTGCAAACCATAAGTCCTAGCCAAGTAGGAACTTGGTAGTTTTGTTTCTGTCTCCATCAAATATAAATGGAGGGTTTCCTTTGAGAGCGCCACTAGAGGTGCTTGTGATGACATTGATCCTCTGCGCTTCTTGCTGGACTTGGCCAGTAGCGATGTTAGTTCCTTCCTGTTGTCCTTCCATTGTGGTTGGATAATCTGGGGTGTTGGGGCGAGTAGGAAGCTGTTGAAGTGCTGTGGTAACTGCTGCGATAGTAAGAGGGACGCTGGCCTCTTGTTGGTAAATGATATGGTTGGGATGCTGAGGGTCTGATATGATCCACCAGCCGATGTCTGGGCCGTTGTATATGCCTGATTGATTGGTTTCCCACTGGTTTTGTCTGAAACGGAGTCTAACCCAATGGTAAGTTCCGTTGGCCTTGATAAATTCGATAGGCGCGTGCTGTCTTCTTGGGGTGTCAAGGTAATATCCTGTGTCGGGATGTCCTGGTCCTTGATTGTCAAAGTATACGTTAACTTTAACATGTTCTGGGAGATCGTCCTGTTGTCTCCTGAAGATTTGTGTAGACTTGTTGCTGAGTGTGTATGTCTGGTTGGTCGCCACAATGGTAACAGCTCTGTGTTCCAAGAGCTCGTAGGAAAGCCTAACTTGTGTTAAGGTCCAAGGGCCTTAAAGATGCAATGTGCATGGGTTGGTTTGGCGACGACTGGGATTGCTCAGTGGGTTGTCCTCCTGAGGCAATGATCATGTGAGTAGTGCAGTACCGGTTGGCTACACAGTATAACAAGTAAGTCCCCAATGATAAGGGCAACTTCTGAGTGTTCTGATAGAAGTAGAGGGGAGAGCTTCAAAGGGGGTTTGAAGCGACTGAGTGGTCTGACTGGTGACTCTGAGAGTCCTGGGTGGAAGCTACAAGTCTTGGATTGAAAACCAAGTTAGGCTTAGGGCCTAACTGCTAAAAGTACAAGCGCTTATATACAAGTGAGAAGTAACGGGTCACAGGAGTCACAAAGGAATATGGAAATATTAGTAAGGTGCATCATGACGTGGCAGTTCTAAGTATAGCTCCATCATGAGCTGGCAATCTAAGAATAGCGCATCATGAGCTGGCAATCCATAAAGGGTTAAATGGTGATGCTGCGGAGTGCTGCGGACTGCGGAATGATGGGGCAATCCATAAAGGGTTAAATGGTGATGCTGCAGACTGCGGAATGATGGCATGTGATAGTTGACTGCGGAATGGTCAAGTAATCCATCAGGTGACTTGTCAGGTGATTCGGTGGCGGTCCGAGTGGCGTGTAAGGGAACGAGTGGGGAATGAGTGACCGAGAGCACGGAAATAAATGGTGGAAAAATAAGGGAAAATTGGTGGTAGGGCCCAGGATTGTAACAATGGGGATAGTATTGGGGTTCTCTGGGATGCATTGCGCTGAGTTACCTCCATTAGCCTTCTGTGGGGGGTGTGTTTCCCTTCCTGTTCCTGACCATTTCTGGCCTGTGGTGGGCAGGCTATTTACTGCATATCTGCCTGGGAATCATTTGTCTAAGGGGATTCTGTGCAGTCTTGCTGTTAGCGTCCAGTCATGCTGCGTTGGGTAGAATGGCATCGCATTCTCTGGGTTCCTCTTGTCTTGGATGGCACAACGTCAGCTGAATTCGGGGCAGGCCCTGTCCCAGCTGGTGTGGGTCTTATCGCCGCAGGAGATGCAGTAAACGCTTCCTTTGTTAGTACATTCGTTAGTACGGTGCGAATCTCCGCAGGTTCCGCAGGTGTCTTTATCTGCCTGGCAATCGTTGATGAAGTGTCCCCAGCATCTGCATTTCATGCATTGAATGGGTTCTGCCTTTTGTTTCTTAGGCCTGACTCTCGCGTTGCAGATGTTCAACCCATCTCTTATGATGAGGTTGGTGGAGTCTGCTGAGAAGAGCGATATGATGATGTACGCGCGGGTTTGGTCAGGTCTCCTCCTTCCTATTGGTTTTATCCATTTGGCTCTAATGATCTCTTTTGTTTTAAGTCCATTCGCTTCCTCCACTTTGCGAAGGTGCTTGTCGTCCTTGGGGTTGAAGGAGATTGGCACATTTGGGATGATCAGGCTGTATGATCTTTCTGTGATATGTGAGCCTTCTGCAAAGGCCGCAGTGAACTCCATCTCTATTTCCGGTTGGCTGATCCAGATGACTGTATCTTTACTGTTCAAGGTAAGTACCAGCGCTTCTCTATGGGTTTTGAAGAGCGTTTGGACCTTAATATCCTTCGGTTTTCTGGAGTCCTTGATTGCATTGATGGCCTTGTTGGCCTTGGTGGTCAACTCTGTTAAGCTTTTCCCTAACACATTAGTTCCATCCAGGCCGAGGTGTTCAATGAGAATCTGTCTTCCTTTGCGCTCTATGTTGCCTAAAACTTTGGGGTCTGTGCTGGCTCTGAGAGTCTGCGTTGGTCTGGTTAGGACAGTGTCTTGATATTTCGAAGTGTCCGTAGCAATCTTATCAGCAGTGTCAGTGATTTTACCGACTTTACCT
>Ga0307510_10010809_pt1 | contig 10852 bp, 5 predicted proteins | sample 12_EM_MG_FD_207224 | JGI IMG/M metagenome (GOLD analysis project Ga0307510, IMG submission 207224) | Populus trichocarpa ectomycorrhiza microbial communities from riparian zone in the Pacific Northwest, United States - 12_EM | ecosystem: Host-associated > Plants > Roots > Unclassified | place... | reverse complement strand
AGTTTAACTCGTCAAACTCTTGACTTGAATCGTGATATTAGAATAACCTCATAGAAAACAAATCAAAATAAATTATTAAATTTAATTATCAATTAACCCAAATAGCAAATGATAAAATAAAAAAAAATCAATTATAAAAAAAACCCCGAGTCTCGTGAATTAAACTGTGAGACTTAGATAAACTTATAAAAAACAAATTAAATTAAATTAAATTAAATTATAAAAATCAATATCCAACAAACCTAATTTTAAATAATAAAATTAAAAAAAAAAACAAAGTATTCAACTATTCTTGTTAATGAGCTACCTAATCTTTCTCCTTATGCAACGTACTCCAACCAACAACCTTGTCCTATCCTTTTCATGAATATATAAAACTAGCCAACTGCACTCTGTTGTGATTTATATCTATTTTTTAGTGCAATAAAATATGTGCATGTGTTTGTGTTACTAGCATGTGTTATAATATTGAAAAAAAAATATAAATTAAAAAATTAATCTGTATTTAATAAAATAAATAAAGAATTATATACAAAAAAAATAAGTGATGTTCTTTATCTATAAAGAATGGATAAATATAAAAAAATTTATAAGAATCAAGAAAGTATCTCTTAATTCAAAATCCATTTATTTTATTAATGTACTTCCTTTTTTCTTTTATATTTATTTTACTATAATATTTGTTTTTTAAATAACAGCTTATCATAATCACAAAATCAAGCTTTAATATAAAAATTGTTTATGATAATATTAACACGGATTCAGTTAAAAAATACAAGAATAATATATTATAATTTTATTTGAATATAATATAAAAATTGGCTGGTATTTAATAAATAATACCATAAATATTTTTTGTAACTATTTTATTTTAATTATATCTAATTAAAAATTAAAGGAAAAAAACAAAGACCTTCACAAAAAACCCTGGGTGTGCGGGCTTGGGTTTGTCAGGGAAATTGGGCCATGACAAAAAAGTCATGCACACATGGGCCTACAGGGCTAAGCCTGTGCGTATGACTTTTTTTTTTCTTTTCAATTGGTAAAATACCTAAGCAATACCTTGTTTGAAATGGCAAGTTATACATTGCCCACTAGTGCATTTATGGGCATCTACGGTGCCCGGAAAATCATGTTGAATATTTTTAACCTAAAAACTCATGTCCACCCCCGACCTAAAAATACATTAAAAAAAAAAACTCTAGAAATCTTTATAACTTCGTCTTTAAGCTTAGAACATCTTGTAATCAATCAAAAAACTGAAAAGTTAGAGTCAAAGAAAAATTTATCATAGTTTTCAGGAAAGTTTTTTTTTTTAGTGGAATACATTTTCTAAAATTTTAAAAAAATATATCTTGTTATTTATTGATTGTATCAAATTTGGTCATTTATTTTTTTATTACTATATATTTTATTTTAAATTATTTATTTATTTATTTTTCTACTACATTTCTTAGAATTTGATATAATTTGATTTTTATATCAATCTTAGTCCTTATTCTTTTAATTATTATTTGTTTTTATCTTATATTTTTCTTAATTGAATTTTTTTTTGTTATCATATTCGGTCCATAATCTTTTGATTGCTATTTATTTTATTTGAAATAATTGATAAAAATTAGTTTTTTTTTTAATTCCATCATCTTTTAACTTTTTTATTTGTCATACTTGGTCTCATTTTTCTATTTGCTATTTATTTTATTTGAAATAATTTATGGGATTGATTTTTTTTATTTCATTCTCCTTCAAATTTTTTTTATAGGTTAGATTTGATCCTTATTTTTTTAATAAGTTTAAAAAAAAATTACAAAATTATTAAGTTATTTTCTATTTTTTTATAATATAGTCAAACACTGAAAAATATTTTTTAATTCATGTTTATGATATTGCTAAACATAAAAAAAAATTATTTTTCTAGAAATTAACTTTTCAGAAAAAAAAATACTTGGCCTTAATAGAATTTAACTTTCTTTTTTATTTTCCTCCACGCTCAATTTCCTGCTAAGCTAGTGATTAAGGGACTGTGTTGACTCTTGACATCCTCATATGAAGCAATCATTTTTAAGCATAACAGTGGGACTTAAATGAGTTTCCAAATCTTGAAATGGGTGGTTCACTGTTATAGAAATGGCACACTGGATTTTGATATATTTTGGGTTACATAGAAAAAGAGTAATATTCTATTTATTTATTTAAAAAAAAATTCCACGTTGAAATGTAATATTTTCCTATTTAAAAAACTAGAAAATTAGTTTTTTTTAGATTGTGTTGATTAACATAAAACTATTTCCCTTTTTATTTTCTATTTTTTTATTTTTTCAGTTTTTATTTATAATAAAAAATCAGAATTGTGTTCATTTAATGAGAACAAAGATGTTTTTTTTTTCTAAAAATAAAAAGAGAAATACATCAAGATTATAACTATTTTTTTTATAAAAAAATAAAACCATAATTTTTAATAGTCATCTTGATATTTTGTATTCATGATAATCTAATTATGAAATATTAATCTTATTTTGTTCAAAATAAAAATTATAAAAACAAGATTATATTGCTAACCCAAAAATATCCTTATATTGGTTTTCTTAGTAAAAATTAAATTTATGAAAATAATAAAGTATAAAAAATAATTTTAATTTTGGCATTTCCAAAAAGTGTTTGCATATAAGAGAAAAAAATTATTGTTTATATATATTTTTTCATTTGAAAAACAACAAAAAACTTGTAAAGAAAAACTGTGAATAACCTCTAAAAGATATTTTCCAAAGTCGATGTAAATTTAGAAGATTTTTTAGTTTGTTGGAGGGATAAAATTACATTTGAAAATGAAGTTTCAATTTCCTTTTCTAATTTCAGTTTTTCAAAAAATCAGAATGTTGCTTTGTTTCTTAACAACCCCTCTTTTTCTCAATTTTATAATCAGTTTAAAAACACATTTTAGAGGTTATTCATAAATGTTTTACAAGTATTTCATTGTTTTTTATATGAAAAAAAGATATGAACAATTATTTTTTTTCTAACAATTTAAAAAATTAAAATTACTATTTTATATTTAATTAGTGTCGTAAATTTAATTTTTATTATAAATATAATTTTTTCATGATAATTCTTAATTAATGTTTTTATAATTAGATTACCATGAATTTATACTATTAAGATGACTATTATGAATAATGCCTTTTATTTTTCTATAAAAAATAGTTGTAATCTTGATTTTTTATTTAAAAAATTTTATTTTTGATAAATGAACATGTTTTTCAAATTTTCATTATAAAAAATGATGACAGAAAATGAATATATATATATATATATTTTTTTGGATGTAAGCAAATAGATATTGTGTTGATTCTGAATATTTAGGAATTGGGATCATGGCATATCCTTTTGCGAACATCATGATACCATGGAGGTCCAACCCCCAACTACCGGTGGACCTACTGGGTGGTGGCGGCGGCTTTTGATTCTTTTTCGACCTTTGAAGACAGACATTCATAATGGACATAAAACCAGATGTCATCTTGTTGGACTGCTAAAGTGAGCACATAATCATATTAATTGATTAACAAAATATTAAACAGTGCGGTTAAATCACTGTTTTCACTCCATAAAATACCAGTTATTAAAATAGTGTTTGAATTTCATAATTATTTTTAATTTTATTTTTATGAAATTATCTCGATCTCATGAATTAGATCGCGAATTTAACAAGTTAACCCGGGTTGGATCTGTTTATTTTTTTGGATCCTTTTTTAATTGAATGTTTTTTTTAATTGGGCTTCATAAATTTTTTTTATTTGCTTTTTATTGGGTTATCTCGATCTCATGACCTGAGTTGTGAGTTTGACAGATTGACCCGAGCCGACTCATTTAATTTTTTTGATAATTTTTAAATTGATTTTTTTTCAATTTCACCATCCAATAACTTAATATTAGATTGTTTGGGAAATGAGTTTCGTTTTTTTTTTCTCAATTTGCTTTATGTTGAATTATCTCGGTCTTATAGATTTTTTTCTTGATTTCAACCTTCGACATTTAATCTGTTATAAATGAAGTTTTTTAATTTTTTTTAATTTGCTCTTTATGATGTTATCTCAATATCTTGACCCATGTCATGATTTTAAAAGATTAGTCAGAGTTAATTTCAGTGGTTTTTTTTGTCCCTTTTGTTAATTGATTTTTTTTGTTTGATTTCATCCATAAACATTGAGTTGGTAAGAGATTGACTTTCATATTTTTTTTTAATTTTTTTTATAAGGTTATCCTGATTTCATTACTCGGGTTGCGGGTTTGACATGTCAATCCAGGTTGATTGTTTTTTTTCTCCTCCTTTTAATTTAATATATATTTTTTCAATTTTATTTTTCAACATTAGATTTGATTGGTAATTGACTTTCATAATTTATTCTAATTTGTTTTTTACATGGTCATCACAATCTAGTGACCCAGGTTTTGATAAACTAACTCGGGTCGATCTAACATATAGCAGTCATGATATTTGAAAAATAAATGTCTTTCAATATATCATCGTATCAATATTTAAAAAAAATATTATTTAATATGCATTATATTTTAAGTTTATGATAAACTTGCACAGTGTATACCAGACCAATCATCTAGTGATTCAGAAAATCACAATCTATAATCACTGCCGCGATGCTCTTAATGTTATTTAACATCCAATAATCAAGAACAGCATAGCTATATTTAAAATTTATAAAGTCGTTGAAAAAAATACAATAAAGGGTGGCAGTGGCATATCTCTAGATAAAATGAAGCTCAAGCCACCCACTTCAGATCGGAGTGCAGGGAAAAGCAAAGGCATGTGGTCCGGCATAAATGAGTGTCTCTGTCTGCCATGCTCTCTCTCCTTCCTTTCCTCCACCTATTTCATAACTTGTCTTTTGACTTCTGTTTTTGCCTTGCCTTTTACTATTCTTCCTTTTATTTGCTGGCATGTTTTTGATTGGATAAAATGACCTTAGTTAAATGCTTTCGTGAAAATATCAACCCATGCATGGAAGCACTAATGTCACATTATTATTAATAATATTATTATCATTATTGTTATTATTATCTGGGAATGAATGATTTTAAAAAATTTGAAAAACATATTTATTGTAGCCCCTATATTTTACAAATTATTGATATTGGGTCCTTTTAGTTTCCAAAATTAAAAGAACAAATTAATTTTGATCTCAAACTTTATTTTCTCTATTTTTTTATCCCTGATATGAGAGAGGTGAAAGAAAGTCGCCGGAATCCAGCGTTAAAAAGAAAAAATCTTTGTTTACATTGATTACAGACATAAAAAAATTGAAATTGGTGTCAAAATGCTCTTGTTGACGAGGGGAGCATGTATTAGGGGTTTATTTATCTTGAAATTGCCAAGAAAATTAGATATGATATTGGTAAGATTTTTGATTTCAAGTTAATTTCAAGTTTTAAGACGATTTTTTGAGCTCATGAATGGATTTATCAGGTTGCCTGCGATATTTTCTAAGTGTTTTAGGTAAAAAAAAATAGATTGATTGGGTTTAAAAAACCATCAGCCTGTTTTTTCGGCCATCATAGTAGTCAGAAACTAGGTAATACAGATAACGCGTTGTTTAGATGTTTTTTTTTTCAAAAATATCATCTACCCCAAATGCAAAGAAAAAAAAGGCTCAGCCGCTTGGGCCCTAATGAAATGGGTCAAGTGGCCTAGCCTGACCTTTTATATTTTTTTTAAATTATTTTTTATTTATATTTAGATTTGTGTCTCTTCTTTTTTTTATTTTGTTTAGAAAGCCTATTTTAAAAGATAATTATTTTTTTGTAGTGCATTTAATTTTTGAAAAATGTTTTTTTTAATTTATCTATAATTTTGTTTTTGTATAGATTAATTTTATTTTTTAAAATAAAAAACTTTTATTTTCAGATAATATTTATAACATGTGCAACCTTGCATAATATTTTTTTATCTTTTATTTCACTCAATCAATTTAATGTGTGTATCTATTTCTATTATTATTTGATTAATTAAAAAAATTATTTTTATTTTAAGATAATATTTCTAACATGTATGACCTTACATGATATTTTTTTCACATTTATTTTACTCAATCTATTTAATATATATATATATCTATTTCTATTATCATTTGATTGAATAAAAAATTATTTAAATAAATAAATTAAAAAAATATAATCGAGTAAATATCTCGTCTTGTGAAATTAAATATCTTAATATATATACCTGTTTTTTGATTTTTTCAGTTTTATTTTTTAGTTATTGTTTATAATTTATTTTTTATTTATTAACCTATATAATTCTTAATTTATTTAATTATATATATACATAAATATTTTATTTTTTACTTAGAATTTTTTTAATTATAATAACATGTTGAAAAAAACATATCTAAGTAAGGACTACCACGCAAAAACCGAAAAACAGGAATTAAACTATGATTTTCTTTAAAGAAAAAAGCTAGCAAACAATAATTTATTCCTTCATGTAAGAGAGTTGAACACTGAAAAAGCAATTGAAAATTGAAATATCGAGAGAGAGAGAGAGAGAGAGAGGCCTTGGGGGTTTCTTCACTTTGGTGATGGTGTTGTCGAATCCAAAAAAGCATATACTCATATTTCCGCTATCCCACAGTGTCATCTCTGTCATTTCACTGTTCATGCTCTTCTCCTTCTCCACCGGTGGCGGTGTCTTTTGGAAATGGGTTGTGTTCGCCGAAGCTAGCACTGGAAGCACCGGGTCAGGGAGGAAGGGCTGGATTGTTGGTGGCGCTGGCGGTGGTTTCTGGGGCGCCGCTACGGCTCCATCCAATGTTGGTATCGCCATCGCTGTCACGGCCATGGCCGGTATCGCCTTGGCCGGCACCGTCGTCTATTCTCGTAGGTAAAACAACAAAATCAACAATCAAAATCCTAATTCTTTCGAATAACCGAGTATCTAATTCTAAATTTAGATTAACCGTCCCCAAAGAAACCCTATATAGATATATCTAGATGTTGATGCAGCAGAAACCGTTGATGAAAGCCTTAAGGCGAAGCCACACTCCTTCCTCTTCATCTTCTTCGCCGTCAAATTCCTCCTCACCGTCGTCATCTTCATCGTGGATTCATTTGAGATCAATTTTATTAGTTGTTGCTTCCTCTTCATCGTCGTCTTCATCATCTTCTTCCTCACCAGTTTCCACTAATCGGTGAGTTCTTCAATTCCTCTATATCAAGTTTTCAGTTTTTTTTCGTAGATCCAATCTCTTAGTTGTCTAAAAATGATCCCTTTTGCTCGCCATGTTATTCTATCTTGCTAGATTCTGATTCTTCTCGCTCCTTTCACTTGCCTTTTGCTGTTGTTATTAGAATTCCGGAACATTTCTTGAATCTGTGATGGTGTAGATGCGATGTGCAACTAAAGTGTATAAACTTCAGTAGAAGAATAAATTCTAAGGTGCCTTGTGAAAGAATAATTGTCACTCATAGAATTAGCTGTTCAATGCGTTCTCCCATTTAGGAAGGCAGTGAAAGCAAATTGCTTATACCATCTCTGATTCGATATGTGAAAAAAGAAAATCGAGGTCTATTTTGTGGTTTGGGAATCTGGTTTTCGTTGATGATTATTATCAAATAACTTACCTTTTGTTTCTTTTTTCATCACAGGGGTGGACTTAAATCACCTTGGTCGCGTAGGAGAAGAAAACAAGCGCTTTTACCAAAGCAATGGAAAAGTTTATCTATGCCTGATGGGAAACTGTGTGATGGTGGTGTTATGTTTCTGAAGAAAGCACGAAGTGGGGTATGTTGCTGTCTCTACTGTGACTGATTTCTTTACTGTTTTGTTTAGTTATTCATCAGGTCTCATGTTGATTTTTTTTATGTTCCTGATGCTATATTTCCAACTGCTGATGGAGTGCTATCTTTTCCTAAACTCTAATGCAGGGTATTGATCCAAGTCTTAGACCAGAGGTTTGGCCATTTCTCCTTGGAATGTAAGTTCTTGTTTATGTGTCTGTTTATATTTCATTTTCTTAGCATCTACATGCCAGAGATTTGGTTGAGTTGGGTTTCTTATCTGCTTGATTTTTCCTTCTGATGGTTTATTTATAATTAAGCAAAATAACAGCTTTTTATCAGTACATTCTGTCATTAAATTTGGGCTGTCACAAGGTGCTCTATCTGTATATTTGGAAAAATCATTAATGGTAGGCTAGGAACAATGTAATTGTTGGCAACAAATTTGCTGAATGCAAACATTCTCATAGAAAAGGTCTCAACATTTATAATTTTTCTATTTGGAACACGCGCTTGCAATTTATGCTATTATTTTTCTGATTGTCCTTCCTATGAAGCTTTTTTCTTTTTGTTTGTGTTCATTTGTTGTGAGGATGCATTAGCGCTGCTCTTTGTATTCATGCCGAGTTATTTTCAACAGCTATGATGTGAACAGTTCCAAGGAAGAAAGAGATTGCATCAGAGATCAGAAAAGGTACCATAATTCTCTCTCAATACAGTTTTTAGTGATGGATGAAACCTTCTCTCTTTTCCAAATTCCTTGTAATCATGGGTTTTCCGTTCTTTCCGTGGTCAAGGTTCTTATATATAAATGCACTGCAGAAAAGAATATGAGAATCTACGGAAACAGTGCCGGCGGAAGCTCAAACGCAATGACAGGAGTCTTAAGGCCAAGGAAGCTGCTGAAATCAGCAGTGCTGAGGTTAGTGGGGACTTGAGTCAAGTTATGGATTCTCCTAGATTAGAAGATGTTGCTAGTTCCAGGAGGTCACCTTCTGCTGAGCAAGGCAACTTAGCTGCCGAGGATTCGGATTGCCCCGACCAAGCCCCTCAGGGCTCTGACTCAATATTGGAAGGAGATGGTGGTAGTGTGGTCACTTATGAAGATGGCTTGGCTGGAGACACAGAGTCAAGTGATTCTGATTCCTCTGAAGAACCTGAAATTGCAGAATCTTTTCTTGCAACTGAATTTACTGGTGAAAATGATTTTCATCTGCCTTCTTGGGGGAATTCCTCTCCCTCTGAGACAGAAAGCAAGTTGAAATTGCAGAAAGATGAGGATTTTGCCACATGGCAGAGAATCATGCGTGTTGATGCAGTGCGGGCAAATGGTGAATGGATAATGTACTCACCATCTCAGGCTGCAGTACCAGAGATGAAGGCACGGAGGTTGGCTGAGAGTGTAGGGTTGCAGGACTATGATCACTTGGAGCCAAACAGGATCTTTCATGCTGCTCGCCTTGTTACTATCCTTGAGGCATATGCACTTTATGATCCTGAGATTGGTTACTGTCAAGGAATGAGCGATTTACTCTCACCCATTATTGCAGTGATGGAGGAGGATTTTTTAGCCTTCTGGTGTTTTGTGGGCTTCATGAAGAAAGCTCGGCATAATTTCCGGCTTGATGAAGTGGGAATCCGGAGGCAATTGGGTATTGTTTCCAAGATAATCAAGTGCAAGGATAGCCATCTCTACAAGCACCTGGAGAAGCTTCAAGCGGAAGACTGCTTCTTTGTGTACAGAATGGTGGTAGTCCTTTTCAGAAGGGAGTTGAACCTTGATCAAACACTCTGCCTCTGGGAGGTGATGTGGGCAGACCAAGCAGCAATACGGGCAGGGATTGCCAGGTCTGCCTGGGGGAGGATGAGGCTAAGGGCCCCTCCTAGTGATGATCTGCTGCTTTATGCAATAGCAGCTTGTGTGCTGCAGAGGAGGAAACTGATCATTGAGAAGTACAGCAGTATGGATGAGATCATGAGAGAGTGCAATAGCATGGCTGGGCAGTTGGATGTATGGAAGCTTCTCGATGATGCTCATGACTTGGTGGTCAACCTGCACGACAAGATTTAAGAAAGAATCTTTCCTAAGCCTCTTTCTCTCCCTTGTTCTCCATAGATTTCCATTTTTTTTTTCTCTTGTCCTTGTTGCGATGTTTAGATCCCTTCAAGACTAAGGGATCTTCAGATCACTTTACAAATGCAACTTAAGGCAATTTGTGTAATGGGGTAAATTATGGAATTACGAATGCTGTGCCCGCACTCAGCCCACCTCGAGTGATGGTGGCGTTATTGCAAAATTAGCATTTCTGATCTTCCTTTTCATCTTGGATTTTTTTATATTTTTTGGTCTTTCGACAAGGGAGATTTTGAAAAGAAGGGAAAGAATGAAGCTATAAAAAGCATAGGTTGGGGAGAAGAAGAAAAGCAGCATGAGAAGAGAGGAAAGAAAAGCAGGAAAATCTGTAATTTTTTTATAAAAAAATTACCATTGTCTTTTTTAAAACCTGGCAAAATATAATAATTTTAATTTTTTTGATGAAATAGTATAGTTTGTTACATGAAGGATAGGATTTTGTAAAAAGTCAAGTTTGAAAATATTGATTTCTAAAAAAATTGTTAAAATGGACCAACATAAATCTAAAAAAAAAAAGAGGAGAGAAAATGAAACAAAGAAATTTTAGAGATATATTAGAACTTTGATTATAAAATTATTGATATAATTGAAAAGATTGTGATGATATTAAAAAAGGTCATTAATAATTATAGAAGTTGACTAAACTTTTTATTAAAAGATAAGTGAGCAATTATAATGAGGAGAGAGAACCTTAAAAGCACATCAAAGCTTCAATTATAACATCACCAGAATATTAGAAATATTACAACGAGATGAATTTAAAAACATTATAGAAAGTCGCCAACAATGATTGTAGCGGGCCATGCACTACAAGCAACTCACTTGCTTTTAGGAGGAGAGTGTGGCTGACTCCGGTCACCGTTCGTGACCTTTCTTAGTGTCGTTGGATTTCTCTTATCGAGTTCTTTCTTATGGTATTGGTAATGTTGT
>Ga0307510_10010808_pt1 | contig 10852 bp, 13 predicted proteins | sample 12_EM_MG_FD_207224 | JGI IMG/M metagenome (GOLD analysis project Ga0307510, IMG submission 207224) | Populus trichocarpa ectomycorrhiza microbial communities from riparian zone in the Pacific Northwest, United States - 12_EM | ecosystem: Host-associated > Plants > Roots > Unclassified | place... | reverse complement strand
GGTGGTTGATAATGATGATGGTGTTGATGAACGCTGCCTGATGCTACTAGAGAGCGGTCATACGACCGTCTGCCGCGACGTCGTAAGACATAGAGTTGGAGAGGGGAAGGTGGGAGGAGAAGGGGTGGGTTCGGACGCACCGTTGTCTATCATTTGCGAGGACGGCGTATGCCTCGCTGAATGCTACAAACTTTTCCCTTGCTTGTGGATCCTTGTTTATGTCCGGATGGAACTGCTTGCTCAACTAACGAAGATGTGATGAGAGGAAAGGAATATGTGGAAGGGGTTTGTGCATATTAGCCGCGTGATGCTCCCATCCCATCGAACCAAGAAACGAAATTAAAAAAAGAAAAAAAAAAGGGGGGGGGTTCACTATTTTGTTGATGGAGTTGCGTGCGTACCTTGTAATAGGCAGACTAGGGGGCGCATGAGGCACGGAGGCGAGTTTTGGTAGAAGTGCTGACCTTGATCTGACTCTTACTAGCGTTCCTCGGGATGGATAGGGTCTCATAATGAGTCGCGTGGTGCGCCCGCGTCGCAGAGAAAGTCCGCCGAGGACGACATGGTAGCGATCCGGTGGCGCCCGCACGTTTCCTGATAAAGCCACCCAAGGGGGTGACTCGACAGAGCATAGGACCGGAGACAGAGAGCCTTGTTGATGGGATTGATGGGAATCAGGATTGTAGGTTCACCGGTTCACCGCCACCGCCACGACACCAGGATGCACGATTAGATAAGATCGGATCCTAAATCAACTCAACCACGCTAGCTCGTCACATTTCCCCGTTTATCTGCCTTTTAATTTGATTTGTCTTTCATGAAGGGTTCGATACAGATCATCTCCGTAGTCAAAAATTTGTGAGGAGCCACAGAAGCGTGTTTTGATCGTTTTGTGACTGTGAAAATGACAAAAGGCGACATAAAAAAAGTTCCGAAACAGTCCAGCACGTGATGATGGGCTGACAAATCTCGAATTCGAAGGCAAAGGCAGAAAAGAAAAGCCGGCCCCAGTTGCAGTGCCCATACCCTCTTCACCCACAACCACTGTCATGGTCAGTTTCGTTCTGTCCCATCTTAGAATTGATGCCGATGACACATTCTTTCATAGTCAACCAACTGCAGGAGACGCCTTATTCGTGATTTCAAACGGCTGTCGAGCGACCCGCCAGGGGGCATCTCTGGCAGCCCATGCCCCGATAATATCATGTTATGGAACGCAGTCATCTTTGGCCCTGGTGCGTCACGAAAATGCATCGAATCGGATTCGTCCAATTCTCATGCCGCTTCCCTTGAGCAGCGGACACACCGTTCGAAGACGGCACTTTCAAACTCTTGTTGACTTTTGATGAATCGTACCCGAACAAGCCCCCGACCGTGAAATTCCTCTCGCGAATGTTCCATCCGAACGTGTACGCGAACGGGGAGCTCTGTCTCGACATTCTCCAGAACCGATGGTCGCCGACGTACGACGTCGCGGCGATCCTCACCTCCATCCAAAGCCTGCTGCATGATCCGAACCCGAACAGCCCCGCGAATGCTGAGGCGGCGCAACTCTATCGCGAGAACATGAAGGAGTACGTGCGGCGGGTGCGAGCGACGGTTGAGGATAGTTGGCTGGAGGACGACGAGAAGGATGCTGTCGGCGAGGGGGGAGCTCAATGAGGAATTTACGCCGGCGTAACGCATTTCTCATCGATCGAGAGTTCACTTCTGGGGAACTTGTGGCGAAGATTTCTCTTTGTGTGGAAAATGATGTGGGCGAGGTATTCGCAACCCCGTTCATTGAAACTTTCTCAACTTTTGCATCGCTTGTGAGTCATGCTCTTGTGAGCAAAATCTCTCAGACCTTCGGATCTCACTCATCCGGCTTGGGACACTTATACATAACTTTGTTCATTTGACAGCCTTTCCTTTTCCCCCCTGCTCTCTTTTTCATTTTTTTCCCCTTATTCTTTTTGAGAATAGTGTCAATAATAATCTTTTGCTGTTGTTATCATGACCATCAATCACTACACTGCCGGTAACCCAGTTGTTTGGCGAACCCAATTCATTTTCATAAAAATTATCACGTGATGTGAACACGTCAAATTGTTCACGCGCCGTGTCACGCAACTCGAAAGTGGTCAGAGCGGAGCGGGATTCCCTGTCTAAGCTTAGCCCTGCCCCAGGCCTGCCCTTGCCTCTGCCCTCCTCGGCTTTCCTTGAACCTGACCCTGGCCGCTAACAAATGGTTACCACAACCTCAATAGCGGCTGATCATGAAGCAAAACGACAGAGGCTATCTTTTGAAAAGTCCAAAGTCGTGAACGTGAGCACCATCGTTGCTACTTCTCATACGCCTTCTTCCCTGATAAACGGCTCCTTCACAATCGGCCCTTCGCCCCTCATCTTCCCTCGGTCATAGCTCTCAAAACAACTTCAGATACGGCTACAGTATGCTCGTCTTAAAGTGGAACACGGATGGGTGCGTTCTCGCTACGATCGAGCTACATCGAGAGTCCCCGCCCATGCTCATTTATTACTCTACGTGCATAGCAACGACAGTCTTTAAATGAGGTTGAGAACTTATATTTTCACCACTCTGCGCTCAAGGGAAAGTCGAGAGCGTCAGGGCCGTCATCGTCCTCTGCTCGTGTTGCATCTGCTCTGGGCACCACCCCGGCATCACCGTCGCCCGCTAGCGCTTCGTCGTCAAGAACTGTATCGGGATCCTCACGGACGACGAAAAGTTGGAAGACAACTCAGGAAGTAAGCCCGGTTGCAAATTCCACATCGCCTCTCCATGCCGTCGTTATCTCTTCGTCACCACCACCACCGCCTACCACCACCGTCGCATCACCCACCAGCGAAGCCCCGCCTTCGCAATCGCAGTCTCAAACGTCGACCCCTGCGAAAAGTTCCACGACGTACGCGGACGATAGCACACCGACGCCCAGCGGACCACAGACATTGACGCAGACACAGGCTCTTCCCCCGTCCGTTCTCTCCGCCTTCACGCAGCAGCCGCTTTCGCGCGCGACGACGATAGACTTCTCGTCTCTCTCCCCATTCGTGACGTCCTCCTCGTTCTCCGGCTCAGACCCCTCTATCACGGCCCCCTCCTCATTCGTCTCGTCCGTACCACCCTCGCCATTCGCCGCGCAGACGCTCCCCTACCTCCCTTCACCCTTCGCGCCTCCTCCTTCCTCTTCGTCCGTGCCCACCATACCTCCCACCCCGCCTCTACCCATGTCCCAGTTCGCGGCGGCCCCCTACACCCCGGCGGTAATGCAAACATCTGACCTGTCCGCGCCACTTTCGACCTTCCCTCCGATCCCCCAGACTGCCTTTCCCACCGCTCCCACATCTAGTCCCGCATCTACTCCTGCACCCGTACCGCCACCGTCGTCCTCACCTCCGTCCACATCCAAACGACCACATTCTCCCGCTCCCGCTCCTCCACAAAAGCCGCCACCAGCGATATCCACGCACCCGCCGCCAAAAACACCGCTCACGTCCTCGTCCTTTCGCCCGTCCTCGTCATCCACATCCACATCAACATCATCATCATCCAACAAGACGTTCGACATTCCCACCGCGCCAGGCCCCGTCACGTCGGTGGGCACGAGCTCGCAGAACACCACCTTGCTCACGTACGACTCGTTTTGGAGCTCCCATTCCTCCGCCGCGGGTAGCTGGCGCAGAGCGATTGGTAGCAGCGGCAGCAGCAGTGTCGCTACGTTAAGCAGTGTCACGGGGAGCGCGGCAGCATCGTCTGCGGCTAGCGGGAGCGGACTTGGACTTGGAGGCAACAGCGCCAAGGCGTGAACTAGTTCCATGCTGAGTATGTGCATGATGGCCATTCTCTGCTGTGGCTTTTGTTTGTGATATATCTTCAATTCAATGTCATCTACGCGCTGGTACTCACATTTGTCATGCATAATAAGAAAGAAAGCTCTCGTGATTACGGGGAACATTTACTCAGGGGATCTTGTTTGAATGAAGGGGTAATTATTTGGTGGCCGACTTTGTGCATTATCTCAGAGCTCTACAAACACACCTGTGACAAGAATCCATGACACAGTCTGTAACTACGGTCGTATCGTCCCGCCCCGGACCAAGAGATGCGGAGGCTCCGGTGACTATCCAAGGCAGAAAATAACATACACGTGGGATCGTTCCGGTCGTCATATCCTAAATGAAAGCGTACGGCATAACAAAGAGTGAAAAATTGAACAAAAAATACGTGCTGTAGTGATGTGGGCGTAACGAAAAACTCACAGGATATGAGGTGTAAGATGGGTGTTTAACGTATGTCTATCTGCATAAATCGCAAAGTGTAAATGGTGGAGCAAAGTGGGAAAAAAAAAACACGGCATCGAGCCAGCAAAATATTCAAGAGCTAAACCAACTGAAAAGTTTGAGGAATCCCCAGATACACCCCCCGGAGAGGATGGGTAATGTCAGGTTATCATCGAGATTGCCAAGATCTGACCATTTGTCCATGATTAGTTTCACAGACCTCACGACAGAAGGAAAAGACAAATAACGCACCTAATGCCTCGGCAATACCAGTTACGAGGCCAGAAACAACGCTTACGGCGGCCAAACCTAACCATCCACTGGTAGGCAAACCCGAGAAGCCGGCATCGTGTAGCATAGCCTTCACTCCCTGCCCAAAGGGGCTGTGGTCGACACCCGGACCGGATACACCGTGGGTCCAATCCCAGGTCGGGTCGACGCCCCCGACCGCAGGTACAACCCAGCTCCAAAAGGAGAAGACAATAGCAGCACCAGTAAGAGAAGCCGCAAGGAAACCGGCAACGGACTTTCGTGGGGCCAGCGGGAGCCCAAGAATGGGGACGCGTGGAGGAAGCGGTGGGGTGAGAGAGCCCCACATGCGCCCGAATGTGGAAGCGGCGGTGTCCGCCCAAGAAAGGCTGTTGGGGTAATGTAAGGTGAACACTGGGAGGGCAGTCGAATGAATGAGAACTCACATCAGGATAGACAATACAGCGATATCTAGGGGGTATAGCGAGAGCACAAAGACCACGCCGATGATGTACCATATCACACCATTTGAATGTTTCTGCGAACCAAAACGGAAGGAAGACGTCAACAGATGTTTGGTTCGGAACAGACGCGGCGTCGCGCAATGAGTGCGATATTAAACGTACCTTTTCGCTCTCGCGCATAAGGAAGCCGAGAACCTTTTCATAGGAGCGCTCGAAAGGGGGATAATTAAGTCGGAGGATATCGGCAGGAACTATGATGAGCATAGCGCTCGAAAGCATAATCGCAACACGTTCCGGTGAACCATGGGAGGCATAGAGATAGAGTGTGACAAGACCTGGAATGAGGCCGTCAGCCAGCAGGAAGAAAGGAGGTCGTGGACACCACACGATCGAGTCACGCGACTTACCGATGGATGAGTGGAGGACCTTGCGCGGGATCTCCCAGTCAATCTTTTTCGCTTGTGCGGTAGGGGCTATCGTTTTATCGGGATGAGCGATACCGTTGGCATGGCCGTTGTTATTGAGGGCACGCTCAAGGGCTTCGTCCACGTCTGCGAGCTTCACAGCATCCGACACGAAGCCACTTGATTTGCGTTGACGGCGGCTAGGGCGGCGCTTTGGATCGCCATTGGAAGCAGCATGTTGCGAGGTTGTGAAAGCTATCTTAGGAGATGGGGAGCGCGTGAGGGAACGGGAGCGCGATGAACGAAGTGAGGGGGTGGAGTCGGAGTGCGAGGTAAGAGTAAAGGCGTCGTTCGGAGGAATAGTCATTGGTAAGACCGTAATTCAGGCAGGTGGTGTTGCCTTTTTTTTTCGTTGATGGGCAACCGTCGTGAGTAGGTTAGGGGAGAAGGAAAGGGATGTGGAGGTGAGCAATAAAATGAATCACCTCGGGTCGTGGGACAAAGTCGCGTGTGCGAAAATCACAAATCAACACTGCCGACAAATGCTGATGTAATCTTTTTTGGCGCATCGCTATCGTATAAGTATGCACTGCACAGCTGCAATACTGCCTATGCATTTGTATTGGTGTATCTTTCAGCCCAATAACGAATACATTTAAAGGTAGGATCTGAACCTCTGTTGGTTGTAGACCATAGACCCCATTGGCAAACAGCCAGACCGAGGGTTTGTGACCTCCATACAACGGTTACAGAAATGCAGGTTCCACGCTCATATGATATTTTTGGTGTGAAAAAAAAGTACATGGCATGGACAGGCCCGGGTAATGGCAGGATGCATACAAATAGTCAAACTCATGCACGGCCAGCACCAGGTACATTTCGCCGCTCCCTCCGAGGACCGCGTTCTGGTACAGCAATAACGGGATTCTCAACCGTGACTGGGATCGACTCAAAGTTCAGCGACCTGAGGAGATCCTAAAAACACGTGAGTTAGGAATTTGCTACATTTGAGATGGCAATGAGCGAGAGACATACCTTGGTGTCCGGATCGACGATAAGACCGCCTGATGCAGTAGTGTCGAGGGCAGAGACTTCTGGGACGTAGTTATCCTTCCTTTCACGCTCCTCTTCTTGGAGCTTGAACGAAATTCCGCGAACTGGGCCGCGCTGAATGCGCTTCATCAAATGGGTGGTGAACCCAGAGATCTTATTGCGCAGGCGTTTTGAAGGAACGACAGCCTAGGGTACATCTCATCAATATATTAGACTGTGGTCATTCATGGCTGGACTGACAACTTCATCGATGATACGCTTGTTTGTATGGAAGTCGAGGGTAAGGCGGGGATAACTGGAAGCAATGCATGAGCATCGTCTCACCAGATGGACGGATGCAGTTTGGGGCTCACTATTTTTCAATGAGGACACGAGAAGCCCTCTTTGTAGTCTTGGTACGAACGCGGCCCTACAAGAAAATAAGCATCGTGTTATTGCAAAAGGAACGGGCATTTGCTGACCATTCTGGTGGTGAATTACTCTGCGGGTGTGAGGATGAGTGGGAAGCGCCGCTAACCGCCGGTGTAGCTGAGGATAAACTGTATAGTTTTCAGCCACCGGAGCAAGCCTCCACCTAACCACCAACCTGAATCTGAATCCTAGCTCTCAGCTTCGAACACGCTTGACGCCTTCCTCAAGGTGAATAGCTCGTCTTGACTCACGTCTTCGGTGACGTGACACTCAGACGAGCGAGCATGGGCTTACTTTCTGTCTTAGACCCTCTCGACACTCCCGCATACCCGTCATCAAAAAATGGTCCGCGTGTCTGTCCTTGTGCGTGTATCTATCACCCATCGTATCTTTCATTGCTGAGGCAACCTTCAACCACACACATATAGAACGATTGCCTGGCAAGTTTTGCTCCAGACATAAATGGCCTTGTATCTGAGTGTGAACCTTTGCAGAAAAACATTGTCAACGCTGAGCGCCGTGGAAAACGCCAGGTTCTCATTCGCCCGTCCTCGAAGGTCGTGGTAAAATTCCTCAGCGTCATGCAGCGGCATGGTATGCATGTTCCCTCTTGGCTTTTCTTCATCAATTTTTCAACAACGGAAGTGGTCGTTTTGGGGATGGTCACTGGCGTGTGCAGAACTCGGAGTGATAACTGCGATGGATGCGGTCACGCCCCCACCCCTCTCTCGCTTTAACTCTCCGAAACATGAATGTCTCTATCCAACCAAACAGCGCATTTCCTTTAATTTCGGGACTTGGGTTCACAAACGAGACCACATACTCCTTTCCTCATTCTTTCTAGGCGATGCCGATTGACAATGCTAACACGCGCCCACTATCAGGTTACATCGGTGACTTTGATATCATTGATGACCATCGCTCTGGGAAGATCGTAATACAACTCAACGGGCGGTTAAACAAGACTGGTGTAATTTCACCGCGATTCAATGTGCAAGTCACCCAGATCGAGTCTTGGGTTAACTTACTTCTACCGGCACGTTCATTCGGAAAACTCATCCTGGTGAGCACTCTGGTTGGTATTCATATTGTTTGGAATGCTAATGATATGTATGAAGACAACTTCTTCTGGTATTCTCGATCATGAGGAGGCTCGTCGCAAAAACGTTGGAGGGAAGATTCTTGGCTATGTATACTAGATACTTCCAATCCATACCTCATTCATCTGTCTACCAATAGTTTGACGATGCACGTGTTACCACTCAAGGGGTCTTGTTTGATTGTAGCAGTACCAGCTGAAGTCTAAGGTATCGCTGTGGACACTCGAGAAACTTTAAGCTGAGGTGCATTTAGAATCTTTCCAATCTGCCTGAAGGTGCGTGTCCTCCAGGCTCAATCGTACTAGGGTGTCAACGAAAGAGGAATATTCTTAAAAAAAATTGCGGGCAGAGCGGTACTATGCCGGCCACTGACATCCTGAATCCCCAAACCTCGAGGAACCCACGAACCAAAGAGAGACGGGGTTTCACACCGAGTCCTCTTTTGTGTTCAGCTTCGAAATTTGGCGCATCCTCGAATTCTGTCCGAGGAACCCGTTGAGAACGCGGAGTCGTCTTCCAGGACTCGAAAAGGGAATTTTTTATGTCTAAGTTCTGTGACAAGCTAAACTTTGAATCTGCGTGTGTTTGTGTACACAGGTGCGGATTGACAGGGTTAAGTTCAATCGTCGCTGTGTTGCGGCTAGTGGATATACAGTCCTGTCGGCGCGGAGGTTCGTGATCATCTTGCTGAGATAACAACTCGCTGAGCTGTGAAGAGGAACTCGCCATTGACGAGATCATGTCTCCCGCCAAGAAAGCCTGCACTGGCAGGGTGCACAACAAGACAGTTTGTAAGGGCTTGACCTAGATATTGCTATCAAGAGAGAAAATCGAGTGAGCCTACCGTTGCATAAGGGCTTTGAAGCTACGCGACTGCTCGAGAAGATTGTCGACGGAACTTACGCTTTGGGTCGATGACGGACACCAACGTAACCTCGACTGACACCGTGTGGCCTTGCTGACGGGAGGGAGAGAGGGAGGGAGGATGGGCTTGGCGGCTGAGGACGAGACCAGGTGGTATCGCTCGAAAGGCGAAACAAAGTCGGTCAATCACGGCCTTTCTTTTGGTTACAAGAACCTATCGTCTGGGGCTGTCCTCTTCGCACAGTGCTTCCCTAGATAATCTCGCTAGTAAGCTTGTAGGGCGCACAGCTTGCTCCTCCGTAGCTTCTCGTCCGTGACCACTTTCACGTCCTTGGCTGGATGTCTGCCTTTCGCCCCCGGAACGACCTCTTTTCGAATGGACAGGATGCCCGCATTTCTCTGCTGCTGGTGGATGAAATAGGACGAACGGCTGGTGGAGGCACACTTTCCACTGGCACATTCACCTTCAGTCCCCGACTCACCTATAGTGGCACCTGGACAGACTTCCGACCCACTTGGACCTAGTCAAGGATTTGCCATCCAAGGTGCTTGAAGACTTGTATCGCGTTCTCTACGAGCACTGCGCATGTCGGGCAACAGGATCACAGTCCATGTATTGGGCCCTGTTTCACAACAGGAAGTGTCGCTGGGCATTGCGGTAAACTACGCCGTCATCTTTTGTGCCATGAAAATACCAACACAGGTCTCATGGTCGATTTCAAGATGCTGGTAGAGTCAGGGAGATACTGTATGTATGCGGAGGGCAACGCGATGTCCAGCATGCAGCGTGATGCAAGGAATGTCACGTCATAGTTGAGCTTAACGCGGAGTTAGGTTGTGGAGGCTTTTCTGTACATACTCAGCGTGTTCATCGAATCACCCTCGGAAATTCATCGACACGTCGTTCTATATCGAGTGATAAGATACCTATGTCATTCATGTAAGCGGCTGGGAAGGTGGGCGACGGCGGACATTGTAGTGTCCGGTGCTGCGGGAGCGGGAGTTACAGCGGAAGGAGTGTAAAAAAAGGCACATGTGAAGCCGTGCGGGTAGGACGCAGCCGAGGGGGAAGACGCGAAGAATGGGAAGGGAAAACGTTGGGGGGTGGCGGATATGCTGGGGTGGGAGCGGGAACGAACGCATGCCGCACCAGAGGCGGGCGCATATGCGAAGGTCCAGGTGCTGCGGCATGCACTGCGCAAAGTTGTTTTTGCCGTCGTCTCATCAATCAAGAGATGTGCTGCTGGAGTCCGGGTAAAATACTGTAGCCGGTACTACAGTTCAAGGCGAACATTCACAGCACATGAGCCGGTGCCTAACCATTGAGTTCCCGGCCAAGGGGTTAAAATCTAGGAAGGAAAGTGGGGAAAATACGTCAATTTGCTATTTTTGCCTTTTGGGCGCTTGTTTCATAATTTTTACTAGGCATTGTCACGGGTAACCCATACCCGTACCCGCCAAAAACCCATACCTGCACTCAGGGTACGGGTTTTCACAGGTAGGGGTCACAGGTATTGTGGGTCAGACGGGTCGGAAAACCCGTACGACGGGTAGAATGTTCATCTTATCTTTCCACCCTTCTCAAGACCCTTACAAAGGCGGCGGCGATGGATGCCTGGCTGCTCTTCCACTCCTCAGCCTCAATCACACCCGGTAGTGCTTCGAACAGCAATAAGCCAATGCTGAGCACTGACCGGTGACCGGTGACCTTGTGCCTGCACTCAGACATCAGCATAGCGCTATCTCATGCCCAGGATACGCTCACGAGAGGTGGGTGCCGGTGGGCACTCGAACACGCAGCCACAAAGAGAAGGAGGCATCTCACTCTCGAAACACTGTTCAGCGATCCCGGAATGGCCAGATTGGCAGCTCCCCTAGCCAAATACATCGACATGACGCATAGGTTCGACACTGAGAATCAAAACAGTTGAGCAAATCACACCGCAGGTGCATGAAGAGCACGAGAAAATGGTAGAAATCCCATCACTGCCGACAAAATTCCCCCCCCTGTAACATCATCGCCCAC